>MDTD01121767.1_pt1 | contig 11659 bp, 9 predicted proteins | sample 811221 | NCBI WGS metagenome assembly MDTD01 (sample SAMN05326646, study PRJNA326480) | marine metagenome | isolation source: seawater | place: Pacific Ocean: South West | collected 2011
TCTATAGTGTGCTTTTTTTGTTTATGGAACCGGAGAGGTGTAATTTCATAGTAAGCATATAGCTTCAATTTGATTATGAAAAAAAATCATCAGCAAATTATATTATTTTCAATCGTATTATCTTTCTTGGTTTTATTTTATTTTTTTAGACCTAGTATTTGGCAAGATCGAATAGTAACCTACTTAAATAATCAGCTCAACGATTCTGGTTGGATGATTAAAAATAGTGACTTCTCAGGGCATTTGTTTACTCAGGTTTCATCAAATGATATAGTCTTGTCAAAGTTAGATGGTTCAATAGTAACTTTTCCTTCAATTAATGCTAGAATAAAAATTATTCCACTGTTATTAGGTAGGGTAAATTTGAATCAATTAACTGTTTCAAATGCTACTATTAAGCCTTCTATGGCTTTTCAGGATAATAAATCAGATCAAAATATAGCAGTATTTGATCCTAGTAGTTTCCCAATAAGCATAAAGAACTTATATATTGATGGCAGTTTATATATTCCTTTTGAAGATTCATTGCGTTCTGTTAATTTTTTTATAAATGGTGAAATTTTAAATAAAAATGAAAGAATTAATATCAATTTAAAAGAGCTTAATGTTTCATCTCTTTTTCCAAAATTTGAAGTCAGCACAAAACGCCTTAAGGGTTCATTCAGCAAAAATAAAGCTTCTATAGATTTAAACTCAGCAAGTATCAACGATATAGATCTTTCTGGTTTTTTTGAATACAGCTTTTTTGACACCTCCAGTATCTATGCTCAAATTGAGTTGAAGGATTATAAGATACCTGAATCGATATTTTCAGAACTACCACTTCAACCAAACCTTTCAAATATATCAGCAAATTTTACATTTAAATCAAATCTTTCTGAATATGTTGGCAACTTACAAATCCAAAATGAGCTCGGATTAAGTATGCAGGGTAGTTTTGAATTAAAAAGCGACTCAGGGTATGTGCGTTTAAACAGATTAGACCTTCAAGGAAAGGAAGCCAGCTTATCTTTAAATGGTCTTATAGAAGAAGCTGGTAGATTTAATGGGATTGCAAAACTCGACAATTTAGATCTAAGTGAATGGATCTTAAAAACTCAGAAAACTGGTATATCTGGATACTTATTATTAGATGGAAGTTTTCGAGATATGCTAATAACATCTCTTGATATAAATGCCGATGTAACAGAGTCGGTTAGATTTAGCGAAGAGCCATCGTCTTTTTCAGGTGGTATTTCATATTCTGACTCTATATTAAGTATTTTTAATCCCGTAACACTTTCAATAGATCGTTCACTGGTGAATGTTAAAGGTAGCGCTGACTACAATAAAAATATTCTTGATTTTGAACTAGACCTAACTGAGGCCTCAAGCTCGCTTATAAATTTTTTCTGGAGCGATACATTATCCAACGGCATAGCTACAGGGTCAATGAAAATTGGTGGTACGTTTGAGAATACTTCAGTAGATGTTGATCTCTCAATTAGCGATTTTGAATACAATGAAATTTCCTTATCTAGTTTTGAGCTTAATGCTCAGCTTGAAGACTTAAATAATTATAGGACTGGGATTGTTAAAACAAAATTCAGTGAGGGCTTGTGGAGTGATTTTATAATTGAAAATGGGAATGGCCAGTTTTCATTGAATGGCAATGAAATAATAATATCGTCATTTGAATTAAGAAATAATGATGATTTTATGCAGTTTAATGGAAATTATGGTGCTGACTCTATTTTAATTGTAGATAAATTTCAGCTTGCGTATCAAGACCATTTTCTTATAAATCCATCTCAACTTAACCTTAATTTATCTAAAAATAAATTGGTAATGAGTCCTTTTGAGCTACATGTGGATGATGGTGTTATTGAGGGATATTTTGAAACTAATCCATTTGTAGGAAGAATAAAATTTTCAAACGTTACGTCAGATATTTTGCCATTATTAAAAATAAAAGGAAGCGAAAACATAAATGGTAGTTTTTTTGGTGAGATTAATTTTCCGAAAGATACAAATTTGGATATGGTTAACTTTGATTTTAGCGTTAAGGAGGGTTTCTTAGTAAATCAGCCTTTCAACAATTTACGAGTTGATGCTTTTTATCAAGATGGAGTCATATCTATTGATACCGTGTCTCTTAACTACGAGGACGAATCAACCTTTTTCATTTCAGGAAAAATTCCTTTTCCGTTTGATAGGTCAAAACCCCAGCCTACCAAACTATATTCAAAATACAAAAATATTGACCTATCTTTTATGTCTAATATTTCAAATAATTATCTATCACAAATTAAAGGTCAATTCACGGGATCTTTTGATATAGATGGCAATACCTTAAAAACGGAGTACTATCTTAATGGAAAAATTGACAATGCTTTTTGGGGTAGGCTTTCGCTAGGAACTGTAACAGGCAGTGGAATATATAAAAATAAAAAACTGATTTTTGATAATTTTTCATCAAAACTTAATAAAAACCGTATAAAAGGTAATGCTAAAATACCAGTTGATCTGGATTTTATCTCTAACTCAAGAGAAGTATCTCCAAATGCAGAATTAAAACTTATCTCTGAAGGCTCCTTTCGTTCAGCTGAGTTTATCTCAGCGTATATATCAGAAGTTGATTCTATTATTGGTAATATTGATGTAGTGTTTAATATTGAAGGCCCTAAAAAGAATTTAAATCGAAATGGCTTAATCAATTTTTCAGAAACAAGTATTTATACTGTTTTGATGGACGAACCCGTTACAGGGATAAATGCTAAAGCAGATTTGTTAAATAATAAGCTATCGATTAAGTCATTTGTGGGATCGTTAAACAATTCCGATGGAAGGAGAATTGATAAAAACAATTTAAATGTTTCAGGAAGTATTGATTTCACAAAATTCTTTGAGCCAAGGTATGCAATAAATACAACCGGCAAGAATATCTTTTATCGTTCTTTAAATCAGGACATTGAAAGTTTTGCGGACCTTGAAATTTACATTGTTGGTAAAGATACTATTGATATATCTGGAACAATTAGTGCTAACAATGGAGCGATTTATAAAGAGTTTGCAGGCAGCGAATCCTCTCCAAACATAGAAGACGAAGGAAGGATTATAACTAGCTATAATATCAGATTTCCAATAGAAGATTCCTTTTCAATACGTAATTCACAAATTGATGCAAAAATTTCAGGAGAATTGGGTATGTCAAAATTATATGATGACGAATGGAATTATTCTGGAGAAATTGAGTTTATTGAAGGTGAAATATATTATTATTTAGGTGACGTTTTTGAGAATTTAAAAGGTTCTATGGTATTTGATGGTCAAGGATTTAATCCTTTTTTAGAGCTATCCGCTTCTACAAAGATTGGTGACGCTGAAATACTCCTCGGGGTTTTTGGACCATTTGATAACCCAGATTGGAGATTTGACAGCGATAAGGGATATTCTGAAAGTGATATTTTACAATTATTAACATTTAATACCAGGGTATCTGAAGAAGGTTTTTCTACGGAGGGGCTTGGGACTCAGGCTCAAACAATACTTGGTGCGTACTTAGAAAGACAGCTTGAAAAAAACTTTATTAAAACAACTGGATTAAAATCTTCTGGGATTATTCAAGATGTTCAAATATCAGGAGCGTCAGAACTTCTTAATCCTAATCAAGGAGAGGAATTCAGCATTAATGCAAGATTAAATCAAAATTTTAGCTTAAGCTACAAAAGATCTTTTTCTCTAGAAGCAGCATATAAAAACAAAGTAGGTGTTGAATATAAATTAAATCCTAATTTCTCAGTAATAGGAAATGTAGATGAAAGCGGTCAGGTGCAAATGAAATTTCGCGTTCGCAGAGTATATTAATTCTGAGATGTATGTATAAAAAATATTATTTAATAATATCATTATTATTCTTATCAATTTCTTTTTCCCAAAAAAATAATAATACCGTAATCAATAAAGTATCTTTTGCAGGTAACAAGTTGATTGATTCAGATGAATTAAGGGACCAGATTGAGCTAAAGCCACCATCAATTATGATGTTTAGTTCAATAGATTTTGACAGGAGATTGCTGAAGCTCGATGCAATTAATATCAAAAATTATTACAATTCAAAAGGTTTTTTAGAAACTACTGTAAAAGATTCATTTTATGTTAATGATAACCAAGTTGATATCTTTTTTTTAATCAATGAAGGAAGGCAATTCATTTTAAAAAATGTGAAAATAGAAGGTTTGAATTCGTTGGACGATAATGATGTCTTACGTAGTCTAGGACTACTAGAAGGTCAACCTTACAATCCAATTATTATAAATAAAAAATTATCAATCATTGATGATTTACTCCAAGAAAAAGGAAAAATATTCTCGATAATCGATATTGATCAAGCTATTCAAGATTCAGTACAAATTGTTATAAAAGTTGATGAAGGCAAAAAGGTTTATGTAAATGACTCATGGATATCAGGCGCGGAGCGAATAGATACACTATTTGTTAAAAAAGAAATTGAATTTCAAAATGGCAAAATTTTTAATAAAAAAAAGATTGATAAAACAAAGCGAAATCTTTTGCAGCTTGGCTTCTTTTCATCCGTCAATATTATCGCTCATACAATCTCAGATAAAGATTCACTTGTGAATCTTGAAGTTAGGCTTAGAGAATTTAAAAACGTTGGTGAAACTGCGCTAGAATTTGGTCTTGACGAAATTGAATACGTGCCTGGAGTAAGGTCGCTTGTTGGGCTAGGTGGATCTGTAAATTGGACTGACCGAATGATTTTTGGTTCAAAGAATAGATTTGAGGCTGATGGAAGCGTTGTGGTTCCAACAGAAGAAGGATTTATTTTTCCAAGGCTGGGGTTTGATATAAAAATCTCTAACCAAAGACCTTTTTCCGTAAAGCTTCCAGCACAAGTAAAATTATTTTTTCAACAATTTAAGAACTTTGGCGATGAATATGGGCCTTACGTTAGACGTTTTGGTCTTCAGTATTCAAATATTATTCGATGGAATCGCCAACGTTCGTTTGTTGATTTAGGATTAACTTTTGAAAGGTTTGACGAATCAGATGCATTTAGTCAAGATATTGAACAGAGAAAATTCAAATTTCACATCAATCAAGACAATAGAGATAATCCCATAGATCCAAAAAAAGGTAATATGGCTATTTTTCGCCTGGATGCTTATGGCGGTCCACTAGGAGGTAATAGATCTTATATAAAATATAGTTTCGATCTTAGAAATTATATTACCGTTCTAAAGCATATTACCCTTGCCTCGAGAATAAATGGGGGTATGATTACAGGGTGGTCAAAAGAATATGATCAATACGAAACTATTCTTTTTGAAAAATTTTATTTAGGTGGTAGTAATACACTCAGAGCGATTCGCCCCTTACGCTTAGTAAATTATAGCAATGATAACTATGACAATGATGGAGATGGAAATATTGATGAAGCCGATGAGGATAGCAATATACCATCAGGAAAAGAAATGATGGTTTTGACAAACGTAGAACTGAGATTTCCTCTTTTATGGGAATTTGGTGGTGTACTATTTATAGATGGAGGAAATATTTATGAAAATTCAGAAAACATAAATATTGATAATCTTGTGTGGAATTATGGTTTAGCGCTAACATTGAATCTCCCGGTTGGTCCATTAAGGATAGACCTTGCTCGTGACTCAATTGATCCTAAAATATATCAAATTCAGTTGGGTTTTCTTTATGCATTCTAGTCATATTATTTTATAATAATTCCAATTTTGATGAAATGTAGCGATTATTTAAATTTTAATATCAAATAGCTAACTTTTATGAAAAAAACTAGTCATATATTTTTATTACTATGCTTTATAAGCTCTTGCGATCTTTTTATGACTGCTGATGAGTATTATCTCGAAGCTGAAACATTCCGAAACAATGGTAATCCAAAAGAAGCAATTAAACTGTTGAAAAAAATTACGACCAAGTTCTCCGATGATACTAAAACACCAGATGCTCAATATCTTATTGCAGAAATATACTACAGAGATCTTCAAGACTTCTCGAAATCTATTGGCGAATACAGAAAATTTTCCGCAGCATTTCCAGAAAATAAAAAGGCCCCTTTTTCCATTTTTATGCAAGGATATATTCATGCTAATGAACTTATGAACCATGATTCAGCCAGTATCATTTATAAAAATTTTATAGATAAATACCCTAATCATGAAATGGTCGAATCTGTAAAATTTGAACTAAAATATTTGGGTTTAGGAATAAATGAAATTCCAGAATTAAAACATTTAATAGAGAAAAAATAAAATGGAAAAGTTTAGCTTATCAGAAATTAATGATAGAATTGCAAAAGATTCAAAATTTGTTCCCTCTCTTCGAGATTCAATTGCTGAAGTTATTGTAGGACAACATGAATTAATAGATAAGATACTTATTGGCATGCTTGCCAATGGCCATCTATTGCTTGAGGGAGTACCTGGGTTAGCAAAAACTCTTACAGTGAATACGTTAGCGAGCTCTATAAACACTAGTTTTCAAAGAATTCAGTTTACTCCTGACATGCTACCAGCAGATTTAATTGGTACATTGATTTTCAACCAGAAAACCAGCGGCTTTGAAACAAAAAAAGGTCCTATTTTTTCTAACATAATTCTAGCTGATGAAATAAATAGAGCCCCATCTAAAGTACAGAGCGCTTTATTAGAAGCTATGCAAGAAAGACAAGTTACTATTGGTGAATCTACCTTTAAGCTTGGAAAACCTTTTTTAGTGTTAGCTACTCAAAATCCAATCGAGCAAGAGGGTACTTATACTCTTCCTGAGGCGCAGGTTGATCGATTTATGATGAAGTTAAAAGTTGATTATCCAAATAAGGATGAAGAACGACAAATTATAAGATCATCAGCTAGAACTGAACCTATTAAAATTAAAAAGTCTAAAATCAAAGCCACTGCGATAACAAAAGCGCAACTGTCAATTAATGATATATATGTAGATGAAAAAGTTGAAGAGTATATATTGAATCTTGTTTTTTGTACCAGAAACCCTTCTAATTATAATCTCCCAGACCTCTCTCATCTGATTGAAAATGGTGCTAGCCCCAGAGCTTCTATTAGTTTGATTCTGGCTTCTAAGGCGCGCGCTTTCCTTGAAGGAAGAGGCTATATCACACCTGAAGATGTCAGGTTTATAGGAAAAGATGTTTTGAGACATAGAATCATTCTTAGCTATGAAGCTGAAGCAGAAGAAATTTCATCTGAAGATATTATACAAAGGCTATTTGATTCTATTGAAATACCATAGCCCTTTTCGTTGAAAGACTATGATTCCAAAAAGAATACTTCAAAAGGTTAAGCATATTGAAATAAGAACAAAAGGATTAGTTAATGATCTTTTTGGAGGTGAGTATCATTCTGTGTTTAAAGGTCAAGGTATGACTTTTTCTGAAGTAAGAGAGTATTATCCGGGTGATGATATAAGGATGATCGATTGGAATGTAACCGCTAGAAATAATGCACCATTTGTCAAAGTTTTCGAGGAAGAGAGAGAGCTTACAGTTTATATTTTAGTTGATATCAGTTCTTCTGGTGGATTTGGTACTCTAAATTATCTTAAATCTGACATTTCTGCAGAACTAGCATCCGTTTTAGGTTTCTCTGCAATAAACAACCAAGATAAGGTTGGTTTAATTCTCTTTAGCTCAAAAGTTGAAAAATACATACCTCCAAAAAAAAATAAATCCCACATTTTACGATTGATCCGTGAAATATTATTTCATAAACCTTCAAATAGCGGAACCTCCATTAAAAGCGCATTAGATTTTCTAATGAATGTCTCTTCAAGAAAATCTGTAGTATTTTTAATATCTGATTTTTTAGATGGTGGCTATTGGAAATCATTGAAATTAGTAAACAAGAAGCATGATTTAATTGGTATTCGTATTTCTGATCCAGCTGAAAAAAGAATACCTGATATCGGACTGGTAAAAATATTCGATCCAGAATTAAATGAAGAATATTGGATAGATACTACATCAAAAAAAGATAGAAGCATCTCTGAAAAATTAATTTCTGATGACTGGAAAATTTTTAATAATAAATCAAAAAAAAATAATTTCGACGTAGTTGATGTATGCGTCAGCCAAGACTACGTTGAACCGTTAATGAGCTTTTTTAAAAAAAGAGAAAAAAGACCATAGCTAAAAACCCCATTCTGGTCACTATTTTATTTTTCTTTGCCTGTGTAAATGAAAAATCAAATAACTCTATAGCATTATCTGTAGATATCGATACGCTTCAAACTACAATTGGTGAACCTGTTATTTTAAATATTGGTATTAGTCATCCAGATTCAAATATCATTGATTTTCAAAGCACTGAATTCAGTGAAAATATGCAACTTAAAAGTTCATCTTTAAACGCTAAAAAAAATTATTTTGATGCGATATTTGAATTGGTATTTTGGGATACTGGAAGAATAGCTATTCCTGAAATTGGTATCAATATTATGGGAGAAGACAGCTCAATCATCTCTACAATTAATTCAGATTCAATTTGGGTAAATGTTATTTCGGTCAAAGAAAAAAATGTAAGCCTAGGCACGCTTTCAGATGATATTTTGCCTATAAAAGGCCCGGTAGAGGTTCAATCATATGAGGACTTAAAGCTAATAATTAAAATAATTCTTTTAATTATAATTGGTTATGGAATTTTTTCATTATGGAGAAAAAGAATAAAAGATGATTTATTTCTTGAAAAGCCTCAAAATAATCAAAAACCCTATGATGTAGCTTTAAAAAAGCTTAAAAAATTGAAGAAGTCTGATATTTCAAGCAAACGGTATAAAAAAGAATTCTTTGTTGAGGTTTCATTTATTTTGCGTGAATACATAGAGAATAGTTTTTTTGTGAGAGCTCTTGAGATGACCACAGAAGAGATAAGTCAAAATAGCCATATACTTCCCTTTGACGATAATGAAGTTATTGATTTAGTTTCAATTTTTCGAAATGCAGATTTGGTGAAATATGCAAAATATGATATAGGTGACAATCAGTGCCTAAAAGACCTTGAATTATCAATAGCTTTTGTAAAGAAAACCTCTAGTAAATTATCAGTCTTAGCTGACTAGTAAAAAATTTTAAAAATATAAAATTAAGTTATAAATTTCATAGCTTTAAGGGGATATAATGGCTAGTACATCTGACATAAAAAATGGCTCTGTGATTTTTCATAAAAACAAACGTATGAAAGTGATTGAATTTTTGCACGTTAAGCCTGGTAAGGGCCCTGCATTCGTAAGGACAAAGTTAAAAGATATCTCTTCTGGAAAAATCGTAGACGAAACATTTAATGCTGGAGTAAAACTTGAATTTCTCAAAATTGAAGCCAAAGGAATGCAATTTCTATATAATGACTCTGATTCATTTATTTTCATGGACAATGCAACCTACGAACAATTCAATATCCCAAATGAAAATATAAATGATAATAAGAATTTTCTAAAACCAGGAATGAACGTTGATTTGCTTTTTGATGGAATTGAGATTTTAGATGTTAGGCTACCGGCGCATGTTGAATTAAGTGTAACGGATACTGAGCCTGGCGTTAAAGGAAATACAGCCACCGGTGCCACCAAACCTGCAACAGTCGAAACAGGTTACAGTCTTCAAGTCCCGCTATTTATAGATACGGATGATCAGTTAAAAATAGATACTCGTTCTGGAGAATATATTGAACGTGTGAAAAGTTAATCGTATCTTCTCAGGATTATACATAACAACATTTAGAGAAAACCATGTGGCAAGATAAATTAAAAGAAATTATATACATATTAGAAAATAGCGATATTAACGAAATAGATATCAATTTTTGGGGAAGAAAATACCGAGTTGTAAAATCTCCCGGAATTAACGTTGTAGACCAAAAATTAAGCAGTGATACAGACATTTTAACTCAAGATAATTCTACTACCACGCCTCAGGATACACCACCAGCAAATTCTGAGAGCGCTAATCACAATCAAATATTGTCACCAATGCCTGGAACATTCTATGCTGCTCCTTCGCCAGAAGCTGAACCATTTGTAAAAGCTGGAGATGTCGTAAAAAAAGGTCAAACTCTTTGTATTGTTGAAGCAATGAAGATCATGAATGAGATAGAAGCAGAGAGCAATGGAGTTATTTCTGAAATTCTGATAAAAAATGGTGATCCTGTAGAATACAATCAGCCCTTATTTAAGATTAAACCTTCCTAAAATGTATAAAAAAATACTAATTGCCAATCGCGGTGAAATTGCCCTGCGAATTATTCGCGCATGTCACGAATTAGGACTAAAATCAGTAGCTGTTTATTCTACAGCTGATAAAAGCTCCCTTCATACAAAATTTGCAGATGAAGCTGTTTGTATTGGCCCGCCTCAAAGCAGCGAATCGTATTTAAGTATACCTAGCATTATTTCAGCTGGTGAAATAACAAATTCTGATGCCATACACCCTGGTTATGGTTTTTTAGCTGAAAATGCAGATTTTTCTAAAATTTGCAGTGATAATAATTTCGCATTTATAGGACCCAAGCCAGATATAATAAATGCAATGGGAGATAAATCTGAAGCTAAAAAGACTATGAAATCAGCTGGTGTTCCAGTTATTCCAGGAAGCGAAGGAATTGTTTCAGACCCTAATGAAGCTCGTCGAATTGCAAGTGAAATTGGATACCCTGTGATGCTCAAGGCTTCAGCTGGTGGAGGAGGAAGGGGTATGCGCTTAGTACATAATGATTCTGAAATTGAAAATGCTTTTTCAGCAGCAAGTTCTGAGGCTCAAAGCGCATTCAATAATGGTGATATGTATATTGAGAAAATTGTTGAAAATCCTAGACATATTGAAATACAGATTTTAGCAGATGCTTATGGAAATGTGGCAAGCCTAGGTGAGCGTGAATGTTCAATTCAAAGAAGATATCAAAAGCTAGTAGAGGAATCACCTTCACCCGCTGTTGATGAAGATTTAAGAAAAAAAATGGGGGAGGCTGCAATTGCTGGAGCCAAAGCTGTTGGATATATTGGTGTAGGAACTGTTGAATTTTTATTAGATAAAAATAAAGATTTTTACTTTATGGAAATGAACACCCGTATTCAGGTTGAGCATCCAATAACTGAGATGGTGACTGGTGTAGATTTAATTAAATGGCAAATTAGAACGCACTCGGGTGACAAGTTTCCAGATTATTTATACAATATGAAACTCAGAGGACATTCAATTGAATGTAGGATTAATGCTGAAGATCCCGATAAAAATTTTACTCCTTCAGCCATTCCTATCTCAGGCTTTCATACGCCAGGAGGTAAAGGGGTGCGAGTTGATTCTCATGTTTATGCAGGATACGAAATACCTCCATATTATGATTCATTATTAGGAAAACTAATTGTGCATTCACCAGATAGAAAATCCGCTATTAATCGTATGGAGCGAGCCTTAGAGGAAACAATTATCGAAGGCCCTAAGACCACCATACCTTTTCACCAGGCTATTATGAAAGATGAAAAATTTAGGTCTGGAAATTTTGACACGAACTTTTTAAAAACATTTAATTATAATAAGGGCTAGAAACAAATGAGTATACCAAAACAATTGAAATACACCAAAGAGCATGAATGGGTAGTAATTGATGACAAAATAGCA
>MDTD01032081.1_pt1 | contig 11658 bp, 9 predicted proteins | sample 811221 | NCBI WGS metagenome assembly MDTD01 (sample SAMN05326646, study PRJNA326480) | marine metagenome | isolation source: seawater | place: Pacific Ocean: South West | collected 2011
CTTCAAATCAATCTCAGTCACAACATCGGATGCTTTGCTTTCAAAGCCTTTGGACTTGACCTCTAAAGGCCGATTCCGGTTTTCTTGAATGAAACGCCCGGCAGCCAAACAAGCATCGCGCGCAGCTGCCATGAGTTCATTTGTGATTACATTAATGGCGCGTTCGGTGGTGGCGTCGCTGTAATCAGTGAGTTTTCGGTGGCCCGGGTTCCAACCCCACATGAAACGTTCGAAATCGGCCCAAGCCACAGGATACAATGAGCGCCATTCTTTTTCTAAGGCTTGCGCATCGACTTCGTTTGGCAAACAGCGATGTAACGTATCAAAGTAAACACCGAGCAATTTAGACTCTAAGCGCTCGCATTCAGAGCCATCTAAACAACTGCCCACAAAATAAGCCACGTCTTTCATGGCCGCCCCGCGACCTACGTATTGAAAATCTACCGCAGCGACCTGAGTTCGTTTGTCGGTAAATAGAAAGTTGGCCAACTTCGCGTCACCGTGCACCAACGTTGGGGAGCCCCCACATCGTAATCGCGCATCGAGCAAAGCGGCAAAGCGATGCAGTCGGGTGCCTTCAATATGGGCCAACTCTTCAGGGCGTGTGGCCAAATGCCAATAGGTGCCGCAGGGCCAGAGACCTTCACCCGCATCATTAAGAAATTGAGCATGAAATTGGGCCAACCAAGACAGCACCACCGTAATTTCCAACCATGAAACCGAATACAGTACCTGATCAAAGCCACGCGTACCCAGATCTTCGAGCAGTAAAAACAGCTCTCCACCATCGGCAAAGGCGTCTAAACATTTTGGCGTGGGCGCTCCATCAGGCATCAACTGGTTTTGATGCTGGTACCAATGCGTTTCAACTTCATAAGAACGCACCTTACGATCGTTAGAAATGCTGCTGACGAAACCACGGGGGTGGTTGGCTTGTTTGGGAATTTTGATGTGTTTGACGATCACTGATTCATGCTCGCCCGCCTGTAAAAATACGCGCGATAACGTGCCATAATCATTCCATAAGGGCTGAATGATTTCTTCCCGAACGATGTCGTCGGCTTTGGTGAGTTCAATAATTCGATGACGGACGTGTTTCTGCATGGATCTTCGCTATTCAATTGAGGTGAGCGACTCAAGATGAAAGACGCAATTTATTCGGCACTATCTCAAGCAATCGTGACTCACGCTTTCCGACGACTTCGCTGAACGGACACATTTCAATGCGCCAGGGGGGATTTTACGTCCCGCACATGAGACAATTTGTTTTCGGTACCGGTAAGCAAAGTCCACCTGCCTGCGTTCTTCGAGTGCTGGGTCGTTAAAGCCCATTTCGGCCAACTCAAGCGCGAGCAGGCGGTTGAAAATGATGCGACATTGCTCTGGCGTTGCACGTTCCGATTGACAACTGGAGGCGCTCACCATGACGAAAAGCATGAAAAATGAGAACCATTTCATCGCGTGAACCTCACACGAATGGCCGGTGATGTGGCACGAATGGGATTTCCATTGGCATCGAGGGCGGGAGAAAAACGCGTCCGCAACGCACAGCCTACCGCGGCATCTCCGAAGCCGTATCCCGGATCGGTCAATACTTTGGCGTTCTCGACCTTGCCATTAGCAGCCACCACCACACGTAAAACAACAAATTGCTCATAGATGTCTTCAGCCACGGCTGAAAGGGGCCATTCGCAACGCCATGCATTGGCAGAAAGGTTTACTGGACGCGCCAAAGAAGGTCGGTCCATCGTGGGTTTCTTACCCGTCCCTTTACTCGACGTGATACCGCCCACATAGGTTTTTGAGTTACCGATAATAAACGTGTTGTCAGTGAGATCAACCGGCCCCGCTGGTTTGGCCTCCACACTGATTATTTTACCAGCGGCTGCCGGCGTTGCGGGCTTTGGTGCTGCTTTACGTCGAACAACCCGTTTCGGTTTTGGGGGAGGCTCGGGGTCTGGCTCAGTAGGCGGTTCGATGGCGATGGGTACTTGTGCATTCAATTCCTCATGAATCAACGTGGCCATCCGAGCGCTCCAGAGCTCTAAAGACGGTTCGGTTCGACTGGCTGCATGCCAAAGTCCCAAATGTACCGCAACAGCAATAAGCCATGCCAGCCCATGCACAGGTAAACGATCGCGCATTCGCCTTGACCGCCGATCGGCTAAAACCGTTTCAAATAAAGCGGTGGGCTCAGAAGGCATCATGGGGCTTGCCCTTCTGCTGGGTCGATGGGCAGTGCACCAAAAGCAATCCGTGAAACACCGGCTCGTTTGAGCGCATCGAGAATCGCAATCACTTCTCGGTGCGGGACATCCCCATCGGCTTGAATAACTGCCCGCAGTGTATCATCGTCTTTAAGCGCTGCACTGGCGCGCTTTTCGAGGGCATACTGATTCGCTACAACGCTGCCATTCACCAAAATACGACCATCTTTAGGGAGCAGTACGGAGAAGACCACTTGAAGTTCTTGACCTTCGCTCGCACGCGGCAGGTCCAAGGGTACTGCGGGCGTCACGACAATTTTCGCCGTAACTATAAAAATGATCAGCAATACCAAAGTGACGTCCACCAAAGGTGTCACATTAATACCGGATATAATTCCGCGCCGTGGGAGATTGGTACCCGCCATCGCTCGCTCTACGAATCTACCTGAGCAGGTGAGGTGTTCGGCTTGATTTCGCCCGGAGTGTCAGGCGCATCTTCGCTTTCTAGATAAGCAAGAATTAAATTGGAGAGGACTTCAACCCCTGCCAATACATGCTCTACCCGACGCTGGAGATAGTTGTAGGCGGCTACCGCCGGTAATGCGACAGCAATGCCCACGGCGGTCACCACCAAAGCCTCTGCAATGGCTGACATCACGGCCCCCGAGGCAACTTGACTGGCGGCACCTGCTGCCGCGTGGCCACTGTGACCCGCAGCGCTGTGCCCCAACTCTTCGAAGGCCTGAATAATACCGATGACGGTCCCGAAAAGTCCGATAAATGGCGCGTTGTTTCCCAAAGTGCCCAAATAAGCCAAACGTCGGTCGAGGTCTTCCCGCTCAAGCGCCGTACGGCTCACCATGGCTTTGTGCACCGCTGCCGGGCCCCTTTGAGCAAGCTTTAGACCTGCGGCAGCAACCCGTGCTGCCACGGAACCTGAGCTTTGTAGCCATGCCACCGTTTCAGAACTGTTTTCAGTGGAAAGACGCTGCTGAAGGCCCATGGAAAGCGCATGTAAATCCCCCGCAGCGCGCAAGTAATGAAGCCAGCGTTCAACCACAATGGCCACGCTGGCAATAGACAAGCCGGCAAGAAGCCACAAAACCCATCCTGCGCCCGTCTCTAAAAAAAGATGCTTGATGGATTCAACGGTATTCATGCCCTTGCCTTTCTTTTTGCCGTGACTGGCAAAACAAGGTCATTCATAACCTTGCACAAAAAAACGCACAAGAGGGTCAGTGACACGAACAACCGACCCCCCTGTGCGTTACGCGCAACTAGTGATCGTGATCATGCCCGTGATCGTGCTCTACGCCATCTACGGGACACTCTCCCTCGCCTTCAAAATGACCTTGGGTCTTCAATTGAGCTGAGAGGTAGTCATACATGTCATTTAGCGGTGTGATCGGTGAACCACCCAGCTGGTAACGATCGTCAAAAACAGGCAATTGTGAAGGTGCGATGGCCTTGAGCTCCTCATTGGTCACCGTGCCATCGAGGTTCAAATCGCAATCAGCCACCCATTGGGCCAAACGCATGACACCGCCTTCATCACCTTCTGGAAAGCCGTTGAAGAAAAGGTGATCACCGTGAAGCGTTAAAGCAGAGGTCTGAGTGTTGTCGGCCGTAACAGCCACACCGGGTACACCACCCATTTCGCACGGTCCAAAAAGCGTCTCAGCAGCCACACCAAAGACAAAGCGAACGCTCGGTGCGTCGTAACAAGCATCACTGCCTGAAGTATTGCCGTTCGGTGTCTTATCACCTGGGGTCGCTAAATCGGTAGGAGGACAGGATTCGCCATCGGATTTCGTTAACACACCATCGATGTGATAGGTCCAATCGTTAGCCACCATTTCGTCGTAATCAGCTTCTTCCACACTTTCGTGACGGGTGGAACCATCACCTGCACCTGGCGTGTTGTAGTTGAATTCCCAACGACCTTCCGTCAGGTTTTCAAATGTCCACAGGGAAAGACCACCTTCTGGCACTTTCGTCATGTCAACCACATAAACATCTGCAGCTTCAGCTTCCATTTCTTCATCCGTTGAGAAATGAAGATCGATGTCACCGACCGTAGCAAGATATTTGTTGAACTCAACGGTCCATCCGTCTTTGATGTTTGCCGCGTCGTCACCAGGCGTCAAGCCATCAACGATCACGTCTTCGGTCTCCAAAAGAACCGTTAAAGAACCTGTACCCAATGGTTCACAACCAGTGGCGAACAATCCCACAACACCGAGCGCACCGAGCGCTTTTTTCCAGTTTTGCATTCTCTTATTTTTCATGCCGTTTCTCCTAGTGTGCCTCACAAGAGGCGTTTATTGTTTGTAATCCCATGTAAAAGAGGGGCGTTCTCCGCTGTTCAGCGCGTTACGCAAGCTGCGATAGGCTTCGCTGCCCTCTTCAATCGTCAGCCGATCCTGACATCCAAGCGATGCAACACAAACTTGATTCAAGCTGCTACAATCGCGACTCGATACAATCGTTTCATCTTCGCAGATATGTTCGGTGGCCCCTTCACACACCATCGCCGGACCTTCATTCGTGCAAGTATCGTCGCTAACAAAAGAACGAAAATCCATACCGGTTATCCATGCAGACGAATCGAAACGAACCAACAAGGATTGCTCTGAGGTGTCGATCTCCCGATAAAAGGAATCTGAAGAACCTTTCCGAATCACCGGTACGCCCAGTTCGGTATCCTCTGTTTGCTGAATAGGCACCGTTACTGAAAAGGGAAGTGCAAGCCCCTCCACAACAGCGGTTCCTTCTAAAATAAACGATGCATCGCCAAGTTCTTTGGCGGCCTGTAAAACGAAAGGATCATCGCGGGTCAGCTGGGAACTAAAGCCTAAATCATACATCCAAGAACGAACGGTGCCCGTCGTCCCTGACAGCTCCCCGACCATTACCGATTCAGACAAGGTGGTATCCACCACGACAGAGTCTAACCATTCGTATCTGGCCGTATCACAAAGGTCACCTGCTGTTGCCCCAGCACAAAGATACAAAGGTCCGAAAGCCAAATCAGCGCGGTCAATGGTAACGGACACATCGCCCATAGCAACGACAGGCTCAGCGATATCCGTTCCAGCGACGTAAAGTGGGAACTGTGTTCCAACCAGACCCACATCGGGGCAACCCAAAACACCCATCAAGAGGACTAAAGAAAGATGACGCATCATAGCTCTACTCCTAAAGATAACATCCACGCTAAGGGAGAACCTGCCGCGGTATGTCGCTGTGGGACGCGTGAACGAACCCCATCGTTCGGACTCCAATCTGATGGGAATGCATATTCAACCGCCGCATATTGAGCGTTAAGGGCGTTAAAAATTTCGAACGACAGTTCGAGTGGCCCCCAAGAGAGTGCGGCAGAAGCGTCTAGCAAAGAGACCGGATCGGCAAAGCCGCCGTAAGCCAATGGCCTTGGAGATAAATAGGAATAGCCGAGACCCAACCTGCCATCTAGTGGGTTTCCACTTACGTTTTGGAGCAAGGTATTTTGAAATCCTTGGTCGGCACGAACGACGATGGGGGGTACGAAGGGTAGATTCTGGCCCTCGATAAATGGCGGCTGCGGCTCTTCGGCCGTCGGTGGCGGTGGCTCGAGCAATGTTGCATCCACGTAGGTGAACGAGAGCGAGCCCACCATCCAATCAAAAGGACGCGTCACTGCGTGCAGGACTGCCCCCAAACGTTGGGTGGCACCAATTCTTTCGAGGCGACCTTCTTCGGCATGAAAAGCTACATCGTCAGATAAATGCGTATAAAATCCACCAGCCGTTATATGAAGCGGAGCTCCCCTGTCATAACGAAATCCCACATCAGCGGAACGAACTTTGGAAAAGGGCGCTTTCTCACCATCGTCTAAAATTCGCGCCTGGGGCGAACGATATCCTTCGCCATAAGCCGCCAAGAAAGACAAATCTTCATTGGGTTTCAACTCAACACTGGTTCGCGGCCCTGCGGCAAGACCAAGGGCGCTTCTGCGGTAACCTTGAATGAAGCTTTCTTGAGGTCGAGTAAGCGGTGCAAAATTACCAAGTCGATCATCCACATCATAAGAAAGCACATCCCCCCGAAAGCCTGTTCTCAATCTTAAAAGTGGCGTTAAGCTAAAATCCAAATCGCCCCAAAAGCCGAGGTCCAAAGCTTTGATGCTGGTATCCACCCTGCGGTCCCAAGTTTGATTGCGCACCGCTGCATCGAGCAGATTTTGAGTTTGATCAATATTATCGATCCGGCCATCGGCCCCTACCTCAATGGTCCCATGCGCCCAGGAAACAGGGCGTATCGGTGAGGATCGATAACGGCTTGTAAGCCCTAATGACAACGTTCGGTTTTGTTGCTCAATCAGATCGCCACGCCCACCCACACGCTCGAGCATCTGCGAAATCTGAAGAAAGCCCGTGAAGTTACTCTGAACGCGGAAATTGTCATAACCCAACCACAAGCCCATTTGACCGTTGGCACCGTCATTGCCTTCATAATCTGCAAAACCGCCTGCGAGGAAACGATTGGCAAGCGCATTTTGAGACTGCGCTGTGGGATACGGGTAAACACAAGTGAAACACACCTGGCCGCTCGTGACATCATCCTGCCTGAGCACCCCGGCCATGTTCGAACGTGCCGCATGCAAAATACCAATGGTTCGAAAAGTCAGTTCGCCTTCCCCGAAACGGTGTTGAAAAATACCGCTCCCCGTTTCTCCAGCTCGGTTCTCACCAAAACCATCGCTCCCCATATACTGTACAGCGCCAAAAGTATCTTCTGACGCATCTTTGGGCGCCCAAAGCATCAGTTGCTTATAAGTATTAAAAGCACCGTAACTCGACCGGACGCGCACACCCCGCTCACGCTCTTCAACACCCAGCTCTAAATCAATGGAGCCCGCAACGGCAAAATCGCCTTGGCGAGGATCATAAACCCCTTCGGATACCCGCATTTCGCGTACGGTATCTGCCACTAAAAAGCTTAAATCTGAATAACCCTGGCCATGAATGTGCGAAGGCATGTTGATAGGAAGCCCGCCCACACGAAATTCAATATCTTGACCATGCTCTGCATCAAAGCCCCGCAACATATAGTGATGGGCAACTGCAGGACCTTCAGCGCGACCAATATAAACTCCGGGTGCGGCACGAAGCACCTCAGCGCCCTCTTGCTTCGGCGCAGCAACGATGACTTCTCTTTCAATGCGAAAATCTCCGGCACTTCGTTCTTCTGTTCGCAAATTTCGTTCACCACGGACGGTCACATCAATTACATCTTCATCTGAACCAAGAGGTGCTTGTGGTGGTGGTGTGACATCTGGCGCCGGCGCTTCAATGACTTCAGGCGTTATGGGAGGTGGTGTAAACTGAAACGGTACCTTAATACGACTGTCTACGGGTGCCCCATCCTGCCTGGCAGGTTCAAATTGCCATTGTCGCACAGCCGCCGTAGCTGCATCATCAAACTCTTTACCCCCCGAAGTCGCAATGGACACTTCACCCACAGCTCCATCAGAAACGATCGTTACCAAGAGTACAACGCGGGCGGCGATTCGGTTTTCTAAGGCATCAGGAGGATAAAGCGCCTCTACCGACTGCAGCACACGTGGCGGCGAAAGACCGTTCGGCTTTTCGGCCGAGGGCTGTTCGGTCACATTTTCTTGCTCTGAAGAAGCACCCGTCTCTTGCGCGTGAACAGCCGGTGTCCCAAAAACACAAACACACAAGGTCGCACACAGCGATAACAGGCATGTCCCCTTCGCTGCTCTTTTGGGGCAGCAAGGAAGCCGACCTTTATCAAAGCCGTTGCAACTCTCCATTTTATGCCTTGGCCCGAAAGGAATCACTCGCAACATTCCTCCCGACACCTGCGTAAAGCACGCAGATTAAAAATATGACCGAAGAAAAGAGTTAAGCCAGCCAAAACACCAATGCCCGCGCCCAATCCATGACCTGCGCCACCGTGCTCATGGTGATCCGATTCGTGATCCGACTCCTCTTCCCCATGCTCAGCGTCAGCATGTTTGGCTTCATGGTCATCCGCGACCTTATGGTCGTCTTCATGGCCTTCTTGTGCGTGATGCGCCTCGCCGTGTTCTTCGTGATGCCCGCCACTCATTTCGATCCCGCGAGACGTTAAGAGACCAACAATCCCCACACACAAACAAACAGCGACCAAAACAGAACGGTGCTGTCGCCACCCCATCAGCAATGCGCCAAGGCCAAAAGCAACGGCTGTGAGGGTGAGTGCCCACTCGGTTTCCTGTCCCAATAAAAAGCCCACCCCTAAGGCCCCAAATGCAGCAGGCAATAGAGCGCAAATGGCACAATGAACGGCACAAAGGCTGCTCACGGTGGCACCAATTCGGTCGGTCCAATCAGATTCTGGCGCGACATTTGGTAGGTTATTTGCAGATTGATTCATGCGTCCTCTCTTTCGATAAATGCACATGATTTGCTCTTGCAAGGGACTTGCGAGTGCAATATATGCAACCCACTTGCAAATGCAAGAGGAATTGATAAGGTCCTCACCACATTGGGTTCAGATAGAAAAGGGTCATTAATAACATGACGAAAGAGCAAGCTGTACAATTGTTGCGCGAAAAAGGGCTACGCAGCACCGCACCGAGAATCGCTGTGTTGTTGGTACTCTCCAAGGCAGAGGGTCCGCTTTCCCACACAGAAATGCTCGAGCGTTTAGGGGATACCGATTGGGATCCTGCAACCATTTATCGCAATCTCGTGAAACTTCGAGACGCGGGACTGGCTCCCGTAGCGCACCGAACCGATGGCATCGATCGTTACGCACTGGCCGGAAGCCATGGACACGACCATCAACACCCTCATTTTGTGTGCGATGATTGTGGTATCATTACCTGCTTACCTGCAGATGTCAGCCCTCCTTTACCTAAGGACGATCGCTGGGGGCCCTCGGTAAAACAAGCGATGATTCAACTGCGCGGTGAGTGTCCGGATTGCATTGAAACGCCTGCCCAAGCATCTTCGTAACACCCCAAAAAAGTGTTCGGGCGATGGAGGAATTAATTGACCTTCAGCCACCAAATTCCGCCGCTGTACTCCCAAACCAAGTGATGGGTACCAGCTTCAAGGGTGATAATGGAGACTTCAGGATCGCTCGACGCTCCCACGCGGTTCCAAGTTATTTGGCCATCAGCCAAGCTGATATTGATCGTCATTTGGATTTTACCCATGGTACGCAACTCTAGTCGGTCGCCCTCTTGGACCGTCCCCGAAAAATCAAACTCGCGAAGTGACGCTTCCGAATCGTCAAAATACCAAATGTAGCGGCTGCCCAGGGACAATTCGGTTGGTTCGTTTGCAGATTCCTCTTCCTCCGTTCTGTTTTCAATCCATTGCGCAGTCTCTGGGACGTTCTCCTGGGCATCCACCGCAGTCTTGAGGCCGTCAATTTTAAGCCACCAATGACCATTGATGTATTCCCAAACCAGTGTGTGATAACCAGCTGGTAACGTGTATTCAGATGCCGAAGTACCCAATGCACTCACACAAAACCCTTCACACGTGGCTGAATCAACAGCCTCACCTTCGGGACATTGACAACCCTTATAGCCCTCTGGGCAGTCCTCATGTTCTTCTTGTGCTCCAATGCAACCAAAGACGCCTAAAGGTTCGAGTTCACCAGTAATTACCGACTCTGGAAACCCCAGTGTGACTTGTCCCGTCGACATGGTTCGCAGCTCCACCCGTTTACCTTCTTCGAAGCGCCCTAAAAAGCGAAGGACCCGATCACCACCACTTTCAAAATCTTTGAAGTAACGTCTGCCTATCCACAATTCGGATTTGTCCCCGAGGTCAGCCGGGCTATTTTGAACATGCTCTAAAACATCGACTTCATAACCGCGCATCGCGCTGGTGAGATTTCCGTTTGAGTGAACAAAAGACTCCCTGGGATTTATCTGATGTAATCTAATTTCAGGTGTGGCATTGGGGTCTACGGGAGACGCCCAGTTGCGTTGATACACCAACTCATCTCTTATTTGTCTTGCCTGCCCTGTGGCATAAAAATTAGAGAGGCCATCGGGCAATGCAAACATGGTTGGTTTTGCGCCACTGATGATTTGACCTTTTTCATTGCTTTCGCTGTAATAAGGGCTACAATCCTCGTCATCCGCAGCACAGGTGTTCATTGGCGTGATATTTTTAACGCTTAACCCCATAAAGCGTGTGTTTCCAGTGTAACCCCGCCGAATCAAGGGAATGCGAATGTTTTCAAAATAAATTCCCATGCCGTAATGGTCGCCGTAGTCAATATCGAAACCCACCTCGATGCTCTCTGCTTTGCACGAAATAAACGAGGTGCCCACAACGTGGGTATCCACTTTGAATCCGGTGGTGCCTGGACGAGGCGAATTACTGGTCCACTCCCCATCGCACCAAACAGACTCGACGATCATGTTATTGGTGCCTCTTTGTATCAAAACACAAGTCCCATTTGCGGGGATGCCTTGTACTTCTACATACTTCATGGAACTGGCCTGTGCACCGCCCCATGCAACACCATTGGCCATATTATTGCCGAAAAAATGGACGTTTTGTAAATGCTGAAAAAAGTTAGCGTTGACGTTGGGGGTGTCACCAGAGTAATGCATGCGCACGATATACTTGTAGTCATCGTCGGTATCGGAATCGTCGTCGATCCATGTCTCACCATTACTACTGGCCACCGCTTTGAAGCGGGTACCGCTGTCACGCACGTGACGACTGGCCCCGATTAAGTTCAACCGTGCCGGCCAATCGATTTCTTGATCGATTTCATAGGTTCCTAACTGAAAGCGGATTTCGCCCTTTTCCCAAAAACCATGGTGATACGCAATGCCATCAAAACGAGGGAACATGGCAATGGCCGCTTCGATCACCTCTCGGTGGTTGAGACCCGCTGCGGTGAGATTTTCAGGATAGTCTACAATAACCAATTCAGGATGCGGCATGAGTAAGTGAGGCGCTATTTCTGGTGATGGACTGGTGCCGCAAAGGTCATCAATATTGCCATGAGGCGAATTAATGTCCCGATCTTCAGCCAACAGCGCATAGGTGCAGTACTGGATGTAGTTATCTAAACCTGTCCACGGTGCATCTGGATCCCCGCGCGAAGTAAAAGAAAAAGGCCGCCACGACATATTCGTATTTTGAATGGGCCATTCAACCGAAGTACCGTCTGGGCAAGATATGGCAGCAGAACCACCTTCAATCTGGGACACCGTACACGATTCACCATCAGCCCCATCCAAACCGTTTTGACCATCAAAAATATCTGCGCTGGTGCCATCTTCACATACAATCACCGCTGGACCGCTTCCCGACTGACTCACCGAACAACTCGTGCCATTCAAACCGTTGGCTCCCGTTTGACCTTGTTCTCCTTGTTCTCCTTGTTCTCCTTGTTCTCCTTGTTCTCCTTGTTCTCCTTGTTC
>MDTD01068276.1_pt1 | contig 11657 bp, 4 predicted proteins | sample 811221 | NCBI WGS metagenome assembly MDTD01 (sample SAMN05326646, study PRJNA326480) | marine metagenome | isolation source: seawater | place: Pacific Ocean: South West | collected 2011
ATCAACTCCTTTCTGCAATTCCAGGAATGGTGCTTGATGCTGCTTTGCAGACTATGTTGGAGAAACTTATTCTTCATCGTGTAGATATTGGTTCTGAGTTATCTACCATATTTTGTACTCTTGGAGTAGCCTCTAGAGATTCATTAGGAGTGCTTTCTGCAAATTCATTAATCCCTTGGGTTGACGATCCTCTCGGCCATCTTTCATCTCATCTTTTAACCTCGAATGGTTTGAACATTGAATCTATTCTCACTCTTCTCGACGCTCTTCTTGGTATCATTGGATTAGATGTCGATCATACATCAATCGAGGTCCTCTCTCCTGATGCTGATGAAGGGCAAACGCCTGAAACTATAGTTACGGCTATCCACACAAGTCTAGTTGTCAAAGGTCAGAAAATTCTCCTCATTTCTTTAATGGAGAATTCAACTAGTCCGGATTCTTTTTCGTTATCTATTGAGCCCCATCCTGAATTAGGGACATTAGGAGGTTCATTGTTTTCAATACGCGGGTGTTTAATGGTGAACATTGCTAATGATCTCACAGTTGATTTAGATGGAACAGCAGTATCTATTGACATAGATATTGGTCAGGCAATCCAAGGAGTAGCAAGTCCTTCCGGTACATCGGATAAGGATAATTTCCTTACAGAGATTCTAGGAGCACTTACAGACTCTTCTGTATCATTGAATCTAGTAATGTTAGGGGGTATTCCTAATTTATCCATTGATGTGGATTTCGATTCTTCTGATGACACAGTTCCTTTGTGTGTGTTGAATCTTTATCCTACAGTATCTGGAATTGATACCTTCCTACGTGAACTTGCTCAATCAGTGGTTAAAGCAGTTCTCCCTGAATTGATTTCGTACGGTATTACGAAATTGAATCTCATCCCGATGGGTTCTACATCTATTGGTGCTTTCATACAAGGTATACTCTCTGATCTAGAAATTTGGATATCTGGAGCAATAGATCTTGGTGCGTTTACCAATCTGTGTACGAATCCTTTAGACTATATCAAAACAGGCAATAGACTCGCATCTTTGATTACACGTGCTTCTGCCTTAGTGCTTGATTTAATTCCTCAAGGTAGCGGGACCCCTTTACTGAATATTTCTTCTAACTCTGTTGGAAATAAGTCTTGGATTACTATCCAATTGAATTCTAATTCCACTTGGCTATCAGGATTTACCCTAGATGTGGGTGATAAGATGGTCGAAGATGAACATGGATTCTGGTTAGGTTATAATCATACAATTTCCCCTATCAAAGAAGTCACTTCTTCCACTCCTGGAAGTGGATACAGTGATGGTCTATACCGAAATGTTGTCGTAACTGGAGGGGCTAGTGGAGAGGATAGTGCTAGAGCAACAGTACTGATTATAGGAGGGGAAGTATCATCCGTTGTGATACAACATTCAGGTAATGGATATCAAACTGAAGTAGCCACGCTATCAGGTGGTAATCATGAAGTATCTGGCTCACCAATCAATAGTAGTCCCACTAGTGCTTCCTCAATTAACATCGAAGTGATGAGATTTAACATCGATGCAGAGATTGGTCTATCTCGAAATTCGAGTAATGAATGGAAAATGAATGCAACTGCTAGCGCCCATTTCATGGACCGCTTAATGACCTCTCCATTCGAAATACAACCTTCGATAAGAATGGATTTGATAGACAGCCAGTTTGGCTTAGTCTTGAGTAGTGGAGTCGATACTTCGTCTTCAAACCAGACAAATAGTCCTGCAGAATGTACCTCTGATAGATTCTGGATTCGCATATTCCCTTCTGATCAATTCCAATATCAAATTCCAGATCTTGGCGCAATGCTGGTAGGTGCAGCTAATACTGCACTTGATTTCATTGAAGATCTGACTGAAGTTCAAGAGTTCCTCAGTACCCCTCTGTACACTGCTCCATCTAGTAGCCCTAAAGTCTGGGAACAGAATTTAGAGAAATTAACAATCATTGGAGATTGGCTTGTTCACCTTGGTATTTGTTCTTATGATACCTCTTCTTCCACTCTTCCTGCTCCAGCATCAGATGATGATGGATGGAAATATGGGTCATTAAGCAGTGGTAGCAGACCCGATCCCCTTCCTACAGCATCATCCGGTGTACCCTTTAATTTCAGATCGATGAATGATATTATCTCTCATTACACTCCTAGTATTGGAACTAACTATCCTTATCCATCTACTGCTGGTAATGTTTTCGATGTTCTATTAAGAGGATTCATGGATATGATTGAAGCTACTGTAAGTGGAAAAATTCCAATTTACTCGAGAACAGGTAGTGATTTCGATTTCACAGTCTCTTTGGACATAAAATCATCTCCACTCATATTTGGAATAAATTTTGATTTCACCGATGAATTAGAGATGTCTTTGGGTAATCTTGAACTTGTATTATCTACAAGAGATCCTGATAATGATTCAGATTACAGTCGTTGGGACAACAAACCTGTCTCGCAAGCCTATTCTCCAGGAGTAACTTTGCAGTTACTAAAGTTCGATAGTACCTCCCCCAAACCACTTGAAGATCACTTTAGTCTTGAATTTGGACATGTTTCCCTTGAACTACGAAAGAAAGATAGAAAACCAATGTTAGATGGATTTATTGTGTTAGATTCCGTATCAATTACAACTTGTATTGATATGACATTTGATGATTCTGGCTTCGATATTGAAGCAGGAGGTCGCCTAGATATCGAAGGATTTGGAATTTCTCTAGGTGGTGATGGTGAATCGGATGGAGGCAATAGTATGGCTTCCGGAGTACTCGCGGGAGATAATGATGGTGGGGAAGCGGTAAGACCTACGTTTGATTTGTCTGTATGGAAGTATGATAGTGAACCTATTGGGATTGATATGCAAGGTAAAGCAGAGTGTTGGTTCCCAATAAACAAGCAGTTTGGTCCGATTAAGATTGCACAGATAGGCGTTAGAATCGATGATGAAATGCAGTGGAATGGTCAAGATGAGCCCAGATTGGCAATTTTAATTGATGGTGAAGCTGAAATTGCTGGATTTTTGGCTCAAGTTGATGATTTGGAGGTTTCCTTCCCACTTTTCAAACTCACTGACTTCAAGGGCAATCATTCCAATGGATGGCAATATGATATGGCAGGTTGTGCCATTTCTTACAAGGAAGGCGGATTAGAGGTTGCTGGTGCCCTAAGAAAAGTTGTAGTTACTGACACATCAGGTAACTCGTATATTGAATATCAAGGGTTATGTACGCTGAAGGCGAAAGATTTCGGTCTTTCTGCAATAGGTGCTTTTGGTAAAGTTCCTACTACTGGAGATGACTCATATGTCACCTGTTTCGTAATCGCTGCAGTTGATGCTACAATTGGTGGAACTCCTGAATTCTTCATTACCGGAGTTGCAGGTGGTTTAGGACTGAATCGTTCTCTCATTCTGCCAGACGTTACACATGTTCCATCTAGTCCTTTCATGCTTGCCCTTGAAGGATTCGGAGACAATCCAATGGGGGCATTGGAATCGATACGGTCTGCTTTACCTGCAGAATATGGAACATTATGGTTTGCGGCTGGACTCAAATTTACAACCTATCAAGTTGTAGAATCTCGTGCTGTTTTGTTTATCAAAATCGATGAAGGATTCACCATTGGAATACTTGGAATGTCTTCCGTATCCCTGCCTTCAGAAAAATTCGGTGTAGGGTTTGTTGAGTTGGCATTCCTTGCCTATTATTCATCAACAGATAATGTTCTCTGGATCGAAGCACAATTGACAGATGCTTCGTATTTGTTTGATAAGAACTGCCGGCTAACTGGTGGTTTTGCGATGATTTGTTGGTTTAGTCGAGGTGACTTCTTACTTTCATTGGGTGGATATCATCCGAAGTTCAACCCTCCTTCTCATTACCCCGCAGTTCCGAGACTTGGGTTCAATTGGAAACCGGTTTCTGGTTTGACCATAAAGGGTGGAGCATACTTCACATTCTGTAGTTCAGCGGTAATGCTCGGTGGTGGCCTAGAAGCATCTTACAAAGCAGGGGCATTAAGCGCATCATTCCGTGCAGGACTAGATGTACTCATTGTCTTCGATCCGTTCTACTATAATTTCAGAGTTTACATTGGAGTATCTGTACGATTGAAGACTTGGCTTGGAACATTGAAAGCAAGCTTAGGTGCCGATCTAGAGGTCGAAGGACCTAAGATGCGAGGAAAGGCTCGAATCGAAGTAGTATTCATTGAATTCACTGTTCGCTTTGGGTCGGATAAGAAATCAGAACTCAAAGCATTGCCCGGACCACAATTCATCAGCAAACACGTTTTGCAAAAACCAGAAGGTGAGCATGAGGATGAATTGGGTTCAGAATGGCATGATGACTGGGCCACTCTTAATGTTCTAAATGGCTTAATCCGCCCTCAAGATGGTTCTGAACCACCAACTGGAAATTATTCCTCATCAGCAATTCCTTTGTTGCCTGAGTTTGAGTTATCATTAGCACATCTATTCCCCTCTAGTAATCACATACCTGTTTTCCATAACAACCAAGACAATACTCAGGTGTACATCTTGCCTAGGTGGAGAGAAGAATCACATCCAAATTATACTGAACTCGATCCGATTGAAGTTGCTCCATCATATGTCGAAGGTCCAGCTCCAGGTGAAGCAGGTGCACCTCCACAAGGTGGTTTAGAATCGGAATTTAACTTCACCATTACTGGATCCGGACATAATCAATTACCCAATGTAATAGGTCTTTCATACATCGCTAAAGTAGGAAATTTCCCTGAAACATTGTGGTCTTGTAATTTGGATGGAGATAATAATCCACAGGCAAAGACTAGTGTGAAAGAGGTTCAACCAAGTTTCTTGAATGGTGGTTCAATTGTCGCACGATCTACTCAGTTCCCTGTTATGTGGGAGAATGTTGTGAATTTAGATCAAACCGAACCTTCAGTCTTTGTTCATAATCTTCCATTATTGAAACCATCTATGGGGGTAATTGCTAATCCTGGAGATCATGTAATCGGAATGATTCAGAATAAAACGTCACAATGGAACGTTTCTGAAACTATAGAAGATCTGAAGAAGAAGCGAAATCAATCATTCGATATCGATTCTTTAGAGTCTCTTATGTCTCAAAAGAAGAGTTTAGATCAGAATCTAAATTCATTGAGAGAATATTCTGACCACAGAGCATCTAAGTCAGTTCTAACGAAGGCAATTCAATCGAGAGGTAGATTCTAATGGCGCGAATTTCCAAGAGACTTCTTTCTCGTCGTTCACCTCCAAGGGTAGTGACAATTGAAGGAGGAATGGGGACTTCGACTCCTCGTTCATCTTCAACATTGGTAGATTTTTCAAAAATTGAAAACAAGAAAGTGAAGCGCCCTCCTACTCCAGTATTGGTAAATATACAGTCACTTCCGTCTGAAATATCTACTACGCTTCCTATTTCGGTAGTAACCAGTGTCGAAAAACAACCCAATCAAGAGCAAATGCCCAGAATAAGTGTCCCTCGTCGTCTTTCAAAATCATTGACGAATAAGAGTAGTGGACTAACCTCCTTAGGAGTTGCAGAAGATGCAGTTCCTCCTAGAGTAATGAATTCAGGTTTTTCTTCACAAACACGAGTTGAAAGAAAGAAATTGAGTGCAGCTATAGTTTCAGATAGAATTCAAATCAAGGCAGGTGAACTCCAAGTATGGAATATTCCATCAGGAGTATCTGGAGATAATATTCAAGGTTCTCATCCAGTTTTGAGAATCGATGGTGATCAAGTCATTCGAATTACTTTCCATAGAGGTGCTGGAGGAATTATCCAAGATATTGAAATTCCTCCTGATATGATGCCTTTGGAAATTTCAGTTCCTATCGGCACCAAACGATTTACATTAACCGGATGGGGTGGTCAATCTCTTGTTCCTGAAGGATTAGAAATCGGACCAGCGACAATTACTTCCGTTTGTTCCACATTAAACAAAACAACAGTTGGATTTCAACGCAATTCAGTCATAAATCAAATTGGTCCTTACAGGTTCCTTTGCAGAGGCGGCTTCATTGAATCTGACGCTGCTCCTACAAATTCAGTTTTCTCGGAAAGAACCTCCTTTCCTGCCCGTGAGGTATTAGCAAAATTAGATTCTATTCGATTCTATACAACTAGATCAATTCGAACTGTTTCTGTTGTTACCAAAACAAGAAATGGACACAAACCAGATTTACATGTAGAAATGTTAGGGATTCAACCGATTTCGGAACCAGTTCGTGTAGATCGTAAAGATACATCTGTGCATATTTGGCCAGTAGCTGCAGATCAGTCCTATGAAGGTCCATCCATCATTGAGGTGATCACTGATGAGCATACTGATGTACATTCGATTATGGGTAATGTTTCAGGTGAACAATCAATTGTCGAGATGTTTAGTGCTACTAATTGGTCTGATATTATCGAAGAAGGTGCCCTGTCTCCTTACGGTTCAAATTATATTTCTTGGATTGATGAAGTAGATCGACAGATATCTAAATCTGATAGAATAACCATTCAGAAGAGAATTAAAGAATCATCTACTGAAGAATTCAAACCTCAAATTACAGAAGAAATTAGTAAGCCAGTAACCCCCTCAGTTTCAAACAATGATTTACCTGTCATAGAAATTCCTGATGGAATTGCCCATGAGTTGTATACATTTGATGTGTCTACATTTGCTGATGATGAAGATGAAGAAGACCAAGGTAAATTGCAATTCAGTTTGATCGATTCACCCTCGTGGGTCAATCTCCAATCAGATGGAAAATTGGAAGGAGAGCCAACAAATGATGATGCAGGAGTTGTAGAATGTATTATTCGAGTCACTGATCCTGGTGGCTTATTTTCAGATGCTTTAGTTCGATTTAATATTGAAGAGAAGCAACTGAATAGAGCTCCGTTCTGGAATCCAAATGTACGACTCAATTCCATGTCAACAAATCAGAGCAAAGATACTTCGGAATCGAATAAAGATACAGTTACAAGGAGGAGAAGAAGATGAGCGATACTGAATTAGAGCCTGGTAAAGTTAGGCTTTTCGATAGAGTAGAACCTGCTCTTCGTCAAGGAAAATATCAAATTGATTTGACTCAAAGTTTACCTGCTCTTCCTCAATTAAGTTCTGATGATAAAGATCTATCATTTTCGCGATATATCGAGGTTGTAGGCGAACGTTGGACTATAGATCCACTAATTATTCATCAAAGATTGCCGCCTAAAAATGAGCAAGGTGTTTTGGTTGATTCATCAATTCCTAAGATTGTATTCCAAAGAAAGACCCTACCATGGGAAAGGGTAGCAGATGATAGTGATGATAACATTCCATGGATGGCACTTTTATTGATAAGAGAAGATGAGATGAAGAATTATTGCAATCTGCATTTGGTGGAGAAGGGAGATGGAGTTCTGGTATCATCATTAGTCGGACCATCGGATCCAGATGCAAATCTACGTGTTGATGCTTTACAAATCACGGAAAAACTTCTCGAAGTAATTGGTCCTTTACAAGATGAAATTCCTCTATTGACTCATGCATTACAAGTTGATCCAATGGATAAGGAACTTTGTGGAAGTGATGAAGATGGTTGGTTTTCGGTTGTTTTGGCCAATAGAATACCTGCATTGGAGAATACGAAGTATTTTGCTTGTTTAGTTTCTTTAGATGACGGAAAAATAGATCTTTTTGGTTCTGGAACGATGCCTCCCAAAGGTTATGTCGATCCTGTACAAATGCCAAATGTTGGAGCAGATGAATCGTCAGATTCAGTACATATCCCTCATGAAATGGATATTCATGTTCAGATAGAAGATATGCCTACAGAAGGTCCATTACCTGACTTGAAAGATCCTCCGGGTGTGGTTCCAGATTTGAAGGGAGAAGTCCTTGAATTTGAACAAGAAGATATCGCTGCTCATCATTTATCACATTTTGAAAAGGCTACTGGTTTACCGGATGATGAAAATAGGTCTGGCAGCGGTCCTCTTGACTTGTTGTTGGCATTACCTAATTTCTCATTGTTTAGAAACAGAAAAAACCGTGCAGAAAATAAGGACGCATCAACTTTAAAATCTAAAGAAAGCGCAATTTCAACTTCAGCATCAACCCATGCTCAAATGAAAGAAAATTTGGAAACGTTGGGAGAAATGTCTGAGATCTTATCTGTTCCTTCACAGATAGCTGTAGGAGATTACAGTGGTCCATCTGTTCATCTTCCTTTACTTCATTATTGGACCTTCAATACAGGTGATGGTGGAGATTTTGAATCTAGAATGAGAAATTTACGAGTTAGATCTCGAGAAGATTCCGTTGAATCTGTTGGAGATTTGGGGGCTATTTCCGATATGATTGGTCGTGACGGTGATGATTACGAGCCAGCACTATTAGGGAACGATATGGATCCCGATGTTTCAGTAAATAGTTACTTGATGACAGATATTGTTTGTGATGATGGAATAACACGTCCTTGTCTCTATCGCGGTCCATGTATTGGAGTTCAATTGGATTATGAGCCCAAAGAAAGACCCTATCCGAATTCAGATGCTGCTGCAGGAATTGAAGTAGGGACCGGAATCGAAGAAATTTCTCATTCTGCTGCCTTTGAATTAGGCCGTTTGCTCGGTATGAGTGATCCGAATTTTATCCGTTCAGTTTCAAGGTGGCGACGGCTGAGATACAGAAAGAATGCTACAATTTCTAATCAATCATTACTCGTGGAAAAATTTGATTTGAATCTAAATGAAATCGAATCCGGAGAATTATTTGAATTAAAATTGATTGAAAAGACATTGAAAGATAAGTATTGTATAATGCCAGAAGTAGAGGAAATTATTAAAATGCAAAAAGAAATTTATGGTACTGATTCAACTCCTGTTGATGTAGATGTAAGGATTCAACCAGAATCACTTGGTCGAGAAAGTCTACCCGCAGAAGAAACATTTGTTAGTAGATATGAGGATGTTTCAAGATTAGTAGATGAGTTAGATTTAGTAGATACAGGTAGGGGTGATTTTTAGTGGCTCTTGACCCCAATGCAATAACTGGTTTTGGTAATCAGTTTGGCCCAGGAATGACTGCTGAAGATGAGGTTTGGGAAGAAGTAAAAAATTGGCTTGCTCGACTTCGAGTTTTAGAAGGAGTTCCGTTCAATTATATCGTCTCATCAGAAGAGATGTTGCCCAATGAGTCAATTCGATTTTTCCATATCGACAGGAACTGGTTAGATGCGATGATTGATGGCGCTCTCAGTGTGGGAATGTTAGATTCCAGAGGCGCTCTTCCACCTATATCTGATGAAGAGAATCAAGAGTTAAAGTATCAAGATTTATTGTCAGACTTAGATGATTTAGAAGTTTCTCGAGAGAAATTCCGAGTGAGTAATTATACTTCATTCATCGGTAATAATTCTCTACCAACTTCTCAAGCCCTCTCAGGATTTTTACTTCGTTCTACCGTCGTTAGAGACTATCCTGGTATTGAAGTGTCTGCATTCGATGCACCTAATGTTGGACCTGAAAATGACGATAGATGGGCTAGAAAAGAGAATCGAATTCAAACCATCCGACAGGTTCGATTATCAGAAACAATTCTACTTTGCATATTCTCAGGAATACCCACTCATCTACGGATTCAAGAGCCAGGTGAAGGTCTTCGATTGGGACTTGATCCTCACAATAGTCACCAGTGTAGATATGATCTAAAATTCAAGAATAGCGATGGACAATTAGCAAATGGATTATTGAAGATTCGTTATAGGTGTAAAACAGGAGATAGATCAGTACTTTCGATTAAGGATATACTTGGTGATTTTACCAAAGGAAATGATTCTGGTCTTCCTGAGGCAAAGAAATGGCTTGACACCACTCCTACTATCTCCAATACAGTAAATTCTGGAGGATATGTTGCAACTCAATTGATGCAATTCCCATATCAACAAGATTTTGCATACAATTCGATTCGGCAACAGCCTTATCCTGACCAAAACGATGAGGTTAGAGTACACACCGATTCAATTCTAACTGGCTATTCTGCTGATCAAGCAGAAGCCACCGTTTCAAGAGGAGGTGTTAATGATGGTTCAGCGTAAGAAAAGAAGCAGAGTAACCACTAGAAAAGGCCCTGTTCCTAATTCTGAATCTGAAATTTTGAAAAGTAACAATGTTGACTCTTCTATTACAGAAAAAATGTCAGAAAATTCTTCAAAATCAGAAACTATGAAAATAGCATATTCAACAAACGTAAGAGAAAAGGAGTCTCCATCAATTCGGAAATCAATTGTCTCGACTGATAATCCCAAGCAAGTTATTGATCAATCTACAATTAAAGCATCTGATCAATTTGGTCTAGAAGGTTTGAGTGGGATGAAAAAACCACCAACACCTCCAAATTTCGATAGTAATTTATATCGTGGACCCAGAGTCTTTGTTCCTATTGATTTACAAGCTTTTGTTGTGCCAACAACCTCTTCTGGGAAATTCCCAGAGTCACCGTTGTCCGGTTCTAAGATTAAGGATGAATCTAGTGTATCAGATAAAAAATCTACAGCTGAACAAGTCAGGGTAGACCTAACCTCTGTTCAACAAGAGAATGATGGCCGTACCGGCTTCGGGCTTCCTCCTGCATTTGATCAGGAACAGCCTGGAAAAGCAGGAGATACTCTGGAAACTGGAATTCATCTATTTTGGGCTATGCCTGATTCTTTAATGAGGGGTGATTTTTCAGAGGAAGAGTCAGGAAACGAATATTTTGATCCTGACGCATTAATTCCAGGTGATCCTGATGGTCTGAAATATGGGGAAGCAGTAGATATTTCAAAGGAATTTTCCGAAGATGACGGAGTTACAAATTTAACTGACAAATTTGATTTCCCTCAACTTCCTGATAGATGGCTCATTGTACGTAACCATCAATATTCTAGAAAAGGTTGGATTTTAGAATCAGATAAAGGAGTTTCCTCTGATTTATTGACTTGGTCTGCCCCTGAGAGAACTTCTACCACAGATGAGATGACTGCAGTAGGTCCTTCTCCAGGAGATATTTATTGGAATGTTACATATGACAATGCCCGAAATCGATTTACATTCCATGATGTGCCAGAAGATGATCTTTCTGGTCCTTTCGATTATATTGTGATTGGGTGGTATTCTGAAAAGACCAGAGACCCACTTTGGGTTGAGGAAAATACTGCTGAGTCTGATTGGCATGAAATTGTAAAAGATTTAGGTTGGGAAATTCATGGTTTAGTTGATGAAGATCCATCACTATTTCCTCACATCAAGTCAGTAATAGATTTCATTGGGGTGATTGAATGAAAAAGAACGCTAGGAAAGCAGATTCTGAGAAATCACAGTTCCTACCAAAAGAGACTTTGGAGAAGAGGCATGGACTTCCAAAAGAGACTTTGGAGAAGAGGCATGGATATAGTAAAAGAAAAAATAATGATATCTCTGAACGCATTAAACCACCAATAGAGAAACTTCCGTATTTCGACAGACTTCCTGTAGATACGATTGGTTCGAATTGGCCGAATCAATCTTTATTCCATGGGATGATTTTAGGGGTAGAGTGGAATTCTTCAAATTCCGTAACTACCAAGAATGTAGAGATAGATGCTGCAATAGGAATAAACCAAGAAGAGGCATTAGGG
>MDTD01123003.1_pt1 | contig 11656 bp, 13 predicted proteins | sample 811221 | NCBI WGS metagenome assembly MDTD01 (sample SAMN05326646, study PRJNA326480) | marine metagenome | isolation source: seawater | place: Pacific Ocean: South West | collected 2011
AACAGCAATAAAAAATAAAAGTCCATTTATTTGTTTTGCAACAAGTGGTGGAGCAAGAATGCAAGAATCAATGATCTCTTTAATGCAAATGGCTAAAACCTCAGCAGCAATTCAAAAACTCAAAAAAGAAAAATTGCCCTACATATCAGTTTTAGTTGATCCAATTTATGGAGGAGTTTCTGCAAGCATTGCAATGCTTGGCGACATTAATATTGCAGAGCCTAATGCTCTAAGTGGATTTACAGGAAGAAGAGTTATTGAGCAAACGATAAGATTAGAACTACCAGATAATTTTCAAAAATCTGAATATCTTTTAAATAATGGTGCAATTGATATGATTGTACATAGAAAAGATTTAAGAACAAAAATTAGCAGAATATTAAAGAAAATTTATAAAACTTAATGAATCTAAATAGATTAGTTGGATCGACGGTATTTATTTGTATTTTATTAATCCTAATGCTTTATTTTTATCCATCAGATATCACTAATCAAAAAGATATTTCTCAAGTTATTGAGTTTCAAGATACGAATAATATACTTGAAAAGCCTGAAGCAAATTCAGAAAAATTTAAAACTTTTTCAGAGTCAGATTTTGATTTTTTTGTTTATAGAGCACATGTTTTATCATCTGAAAATAATTCTGAACTTATAGTAAAAAAAATTAAAAATGGAGGTTTTCCTGCTTTTCTTGAAACGTTAGGAGACAATAATGAATTATTTGTAGTATATGTTGGACCTTTTTTATCAGAAGATGATATTGTTAACAACATGGAAGCTATTCAGAGGCTATCAGAGTCTCAAAATGGGGAAATATCTAGGTGGAAGCTTTAGCATTAAATTTTGCTGATTGGTTTATTCTTGTAGTTCTTATTGCATCAGGATTAATATCTTTTTCAAGAGGGTTTACGAAAGAATTTTTATCACTATTTTTATGGATAGCAGCTTTTATAGCAGCAATAAGTTTAGAGTTCTTAGCAACACCAAAAATAGATGAATATATTGGTAATCCTGAGATATCAAAAATTCTTTCATATATTGTTGTATTTGTAGTCTTTATTTTTGTTGGCGGAATACTTATAAAATTTATAAGCAAGCTTATAAAATGGTCTGGAGCATCAGGTTTTGACAGATTCTTGGGAGTAATATTTGGACTTACAAGAGGACTGGTGGGCTTATTTGTTATATTTTTGCTTCTTCCTTCAAGTTGGAAGAGTTCAGATTTAATTAGTAACTCTAAAATTACTCCGATAATAGAAAAATATGCTCCTAAGATTGAAGCATATTTTAGAGAATTAATAGATAATAAAGATATTGTTGAGGAAACTATGGAATTTATAGAACCGTTGCAGTCAAAGGTAGATTTAGTTCCTGAGTCTGATGAGAAGAATATCGAAGAAGGGGATTCTTAATGTGTGGAATAGTTGGTATTTCCGCTGAAAACAATGTAGCTGCAGAGATATATGATGCTCTTTTGATGCTTCAACATAGGGGCCAAGATGCTGCTGGCATGGTTGTTTTTGATCAAGATGATAAACTCAATACAAGAAAATCAATGGGTTACGTTAGAGATGTTTTTCAACAAAGACATATGGATAAACTCATTGGAAACTTTGGTATTGGACATGTGAGATATCCAACTGCCGGCGGTGCTGGTAAAGAATTTGCACAACCAATGTATGTAAATTCTCCTTATGGAATTACGCTTGCACATAATGGAAATTTAACTAATTCAAAACAATTATCTAATGAGCTATTTAGGGCTGAGATGCGACATCTCAAAACAGATTCCGATTCAGAGGTATTATTAAATGTTTTTGCACAAGAGCTAGGTAAGCAAAGGGAAATATACCCATCAGCAAAACACATTTTTAAAGCAGTCAAAAAAACTCATATTAGATGTGATGGTGCATATGCTGTCTTAGCATTAATCACTGGTCATGGAATGCTTGCGTTTAGAGATAATAATGGAATTAGGCCATTATCAATTGGGACAAGAAAAGGTAAAACTAGGGATGAGTATATTATTGCTTCAGAGGATGCATTATTTATATCTCTAGGTTTTAAGAAATTACGTGACATTGACCCAGGCGAAGCAATATTTATTGATAAAAATGGGTTGCTCCACTCTCAACAGTGTGCAGATAAACCTCAAAAAAGACCATGTATATTTGAGTATGTTTATTTCTCAAGACCTGATTCCAAAATTGATGAAATTTCTGTATACAAAGCTAGAATGAGAATGGGTTCAAAACTTGCAGCTAATATTTTAAAATCTAAACCAGATCATGATATTGATGTTGTAATACCAATACCAGATAGTTCTACTACAGCTGCTCACCAACTAGCAGTAGATCTTGACGTGCCTTACAGAGAGGGTTTTGTAAAAAACAGATACATTGGTAGAACATTTATAATGCCTTATCAAGAAGAAAGAAAAAAATCTGTTAGAAGAAAACTCAATATATTAGACTTAGAATTTCAAGGTAAAAATGTTTTATTGGTAGATGATTCAATAGTAAGAGGAACTACAAGCAAGAAGATAATAGAAATGGCTAGAGAAGCAGGAGCTAAAAAAGTTTATTTTGCATCAGCTGCGCCAGCAATTAAGTATCAAAATTTATATGGAATTGATATGCCAGCAACATCAGAATTAATTGCCTCAAATAAATCTAATGAAGATGTTGCTTTTGAGATAAATGCAGATTGGCTTATTTATCAAACTCTTGATGACCTTATTGAATCAGTTGGAGAGGGTAATCCTGAAATTAATGAGTTTGAAACTTCAATATTTACAGGTAAATATATAACACCTTTGGTAGAAAATTATCTTGAGGATCTTGAAAATTCAAGAAAAGATGAGTTAAAGATGCAAAGGGAAAAATTTAAAGCGGAAGGTTAACTCGGATTAACAATATTTACAGCAGGTATCTTTGCAGAGTTTGCGCTTTCAACGTAGCTTTCTATTTCATTAAAATTTAAATATCTATAAATTTCATCTGATAATGGATTAATATCCGCCATATATTTATGATATTCATCAACAGTTGGTAATTTACCAAGTACTGATGAGATAGCTGCAAGTTCAGCAGATGCAAGAAAAACATCAGCACCATCACCAAGTCTATTGGGGAAATTTCTTGTTGATGTAGACACTACAGTTGAATTTGCAAGAACTCTTGCCTGGTTACCCATGCATAAAGAGCAACCTGGTAACTCGGTTCTAGCTCCAGAAACTCCAAAAATATTATATATACCTTCTTCAATTAGTTGTTTTTCATCCATTTTTGTTGGAGGAACCACCCATAATCTAGCTTTAATACCATTATATTTCTCTAATAAAGTTCCAGCAGCTCTAAAATGACCAATATTGGTCATGCAAGATCCTATAAATACTTCTTGGATTTCTGTATTTGCAACTTCAGATAAGGGTTTAATATCATCAGGGTCATTTGGACATGCTAACAAAGGCTCTTTTATTTCATTAAGATCTATTTCAATTATTTCTGCGTATTCGGCATCTTTATCAGGTTCTAATAATTCAGGATTAAGAATCCATTCTTCCATTGCTTGAGCTCTTCGTTCTAGTGTTTTTTCATCACCGTATCCAGAGGCAATCATCCACCTCAACATGACAATATTAGAATTTAAATATTCAATAATAGGTTCTTTGCTTAATCTAACGGTGCATCCCGATGCTGATCTTTCTGCTGAAGCATCTGATAGTTCAAATGCTTGCTCAACTTTCATGTCCGGCAATCCTTCAATTTCAAGGCATTTGCCTGAAAAAATATTTTTTTTCCCCTGTTTTTCAACAGTTAAGAGGCCTTTTTGTATTGCTGCATAAGGAATTGCATTAACAAGATCTCTCAGTGTAATTCCGGGTTGCATATCTCCTTTAAATCTTACAAGAACAGATTCAGGCATATCTAAAGGCATTACTCCTAGCGTTGCAGCAAATGCAACTAAACCAGACCCAGCAGGAAAGCTTATGCCTATTGGGAATCTTGTATGACTATCACCTCCGGTACCTACAGTATCTGGAAGAAGCATTCTATTCATCCATGAATGTATAATCCCATCACCTGGCCTTAAGGAAACGCCACCTCTGTTCATAATAAAATCAGGAAGACTGTGTTGAGTTTCTATATCAACTGGTTTTGGATATGCAGCAGTATGACAAAATGATTGCATCACAAGATCGGCTGAGAAACCTAAACAAGCAAGCTCTTTAAGTTCATCCCTTGTCATTGGCCCGGTTGTATCTTGTGAACCAACCGTTGTCATTCTTGGCTCACAATAAGTACCCGGTCTAACACCATCAATACCACATGCTTTACCAACCATTTTTTGTGCAAGGGTAAAACCTTTTTTAGATGTATCTTTTGAATCAGGTCTTCTAAAGATATCAGTAGGCTCCAAATCTAATGCAACTCTTGTTTTATCAGTAAGCTGCCTACCTATAATTAATGGTATCCTTCCATTTGCTCTGACTTCATCAAGAATAACATCAGTTTTAAGTTCAAATGTTGTTATAACTTCATTACTATTTGCATCAATAACTTTACCGTTAAATGGCTCAAGAATTATTTCTTGCCCCATTTCCATATTAGTTACATCCATTTCAATTGGAAATGCTCCAGAGTCTTCTAAAGTATTAAAGAAGATTGGCGCTATCTTTCCACCAAAACAAAATCCACCTTCTTTTTTATTTGGTATACACGGTATTTCATCTCCCATATGCCACAAGACTGAATTAGTTGCAGATTTACGAGATGAGCCAGTTCCTACAACATCTCCCACAAATACCAAAGGATTTCCTTTTTCTTTTAGCTTTTCAATAGTTTCTAATGGTTTATCTAGTCCTTCTCTTGGCATTTTGAACATAGCTAATGAATGCAATGGAATATCAGGTCTTGACCAGGCATCAGTTGCTGGTGATAAGTCATCGGTATTTATTTCTCCTGGAACCTTATATACAGTAAGTTTAATTTGATCTGGAATTTCAGATTTATCAGTGAACCATTTTCCCTCTGCCCATGCATCTATAACTTGTTTTGCAAACTCATTCTTTTTTGAAAGATCAAAGATTTCATTAAATGCATCAAAAATTAATAAAGTTTTACTCAAAGCATTTGCTGCAGCTTGTCCAAGTCCATCAATTTCAAGACATTTAACTAATGGCTCAATATTATATCCACCGAGCATAGTTCCTAGGATTTCAACAGCTTCTATTTTATTTATATATGGGCTTGATGTCTTTCCAGTTGTAATGTCAGCTAAGAAAGCTGCTTTTATATATGCGGATTGATCAACACCAGCTGGAACTCTTTCTTTCAGAAGAAAAAGGAGCATTTCAGATTCCTCATGATCAGATTTCAGTAAATCCACCAGATTTGAGGTCTGTTCCGCGTCTAAGGGAAGGGGTGGTATATTCTGTTCAGCCCTTTCTTTAACGTGTTTTTTATAACTTTTTAACATCGTCTGGTCTCCGATGGGATTATTTTACTCTTATACTAAAAGATAGCCACTAAATAGCTAAAATTTATTAAAAAATGAGTTATTATTTTCATTGTGCGCAAATTACAAAAAAAACGATCATCCACACCTTGCTTGGGAATATGCTCAACTACATTTGGTGATGAAGTTTGCAAAGGATGCAAACGTTTTTCTCATGAAATTGTCAGTTGGACAAAATACTCACTCGAAGAACGAGAAATTGTAAATGAAAGACTTGAAAAGTTTAAAGTCCAAATACTTCAACATAGATTCGAAATAATTGATCAAGATTTGTTTGAATCTAAACTCGAAGAGAAGGCAATAAACTTCAATCACTCTTTAGATCCTCTCACATGGATTTTTGATCTTTTTAGAGCAGCTGGCTCACAATCATTTGACATAGAAAGTTTTGGAATTAAAAAACTTTATCAGTTTGATCCAAAAACTATCAGAGATGAAATTAATAAAGAGCTTCTCGAATTATCAGAAGCACACCATGACAGGTATTTTAAAACCAGTTAACTAAAGTCTTTAAGCATAATTTTAAGCTCAAGTGAATGTTGCTCCTCCTCTCCAATTTGAGCTCTTGCATATTCTTCTAAATAAACTGACTTATTTTCAACAGCTTCTAATAATTTTTTATATAAGCCAAGAGCGTACAATTCGTGCTCTAAACTTTCTTCGAGAATATCTTTGATGGAGTGTCTGTTAGTTTCTTCAATTCTTGCAATTTTTTGACTTGGATGACCATCAAGGCCAGCGATCTTTTCTCCCGCTTGTTGAGCATGAAGAAGTGATTCGGCTGCCTGCTCTTTTAGGAAACTTACAATAGGCAGTCTATATGGACCACTTACCATCATAGAAGAGTGAGTATACCTAACAACACCTGCCAATTCATATTCCATTATCTCATTGAGGATATCGCAAACTTTATTTGAATCTATTGATATATCTTTCATTAAATATTTTCCATTTTTAAGTATTATTTAAATGATTATAATTAAATAAAAATTAATGTAAACTACTGATATAAGGTATTTTTTAAATGGTAATCATTCTGATAATCATTCTCATCTAGATTAAGAATTTCTAAATTTGGTTGAATATTTTAAAGCGCCAAAATAGTAAAAAAGCCACAATAGCATAAGCAAAAATAGCACACTGTTTGATTATTGGAAGTCCTATAAATTTGCCTAACCATTCGTACCCTTTAGTTCTTTTCCAAATATAAATAAACGCATCAATACCAATGAGTTCACTATCATCATCAAATACCACATGTAGTTTTTTAAGGTATTTATCATCCATATTACTGCAGTCATTAAAAATTAATTTTGATCTTTTTTTATAATGCTTAATCTCAAAATTACAGATAGAACATTTCTCATTAAATAGGACTCTAACTTTATTATTCATAAAAATATTTTATCAACATTGATGCTGGATATCTTTCTTTTTAAATAATAAGATTTGTCGTTATGAAAATACAGCAAGTAAATATTTTTGATGATCCAATAGAAGAATGTTGCTCAAATCCTATTACAGGATTTTATAGAGACGGATTTTGCCATACTGATAATTTAGATCATGGACTTCATGTTGTGTGCGCAAAAGTCAGTAAAGAATTTCTTGAATTTTCAAAAAAAAGAGGAAATGATCTCTCAACACCAAGGCCAGAATTTGAATTTCCTGGTTTGAACGATGGAGATTCATGGTGTCTATGCGCAGAAAGATGGAAAGAAGCTTATGAAAATAATTGTGCTCCACATATTTTTTTAAAGAGAACTAATAAAAAGGCACTCACAGTAGTTGATTTAGAAATTCTCAAAGAATTCGCTTTAGACCTAACATAAATAATTTGTAACATTTCTAGCTCTGATTCGTTAGGAGTAATAGGTAAATAATTATTGAGTATTATGGAGATAAGAACTTCAACTGATTCAAATGCTGAAATAAAGCAGCCTAATACTATGGTTTTTGAACATTCTAATAAAGAAGTATGCAAGAATAGAATTGAGATGCCCTTTAAAGAATTGATAGCTTATCTAAATAAAAATTTAATGGGTTATGCAATGTCTCTCTCTGGCAATGATTATGATGAAGCTTGGGATTTGATTCAAACCACAATTGAAAAACTAATGAAGAATGAAGAAAAGCTTATGGAGTCTGACCAGCCAATGGCATATGCGAAAACAATACTAAAAAATAGTTTTATTGATAATTATCGAAAAGAAAAAAGAATGGTCTCTATTGAAGCTAATAACATCACTGTTATGAATGATGGATTTCAGGAACAATCAGCTGAGTGTCAAAAAATGCTTAAGTGTTTAGAAGGTTTCGATGAAACAAATAAGATAATCCTTACGATGTTAGGTTTAGGTAATAGCTATGAAGAGATTCAAGAAGTTATCGGTGATATCACTATGGGAAATTTAAGAGTAAAAGCAAATAGAGCAAGGAGAGATCTTGCAATTCTTATGGGAAAAAAATTATGAGAGAAGAAATGCAAATAAGAATTATCGAATTGATAGATGATGGCGCAACTATTGAAAGTTCATCAGACTTGAGAGAGATTATTAAAAATTCAGAGGAAGCTAAAAGCTTTTATGAAAGCATATTAGTATCTGAATCAGCTATGAAAACTTTCTTTGGTGGAGAAAAGGCTAAAGAGTTTAGCAATAAAATAGATACATATGTTGACGAGCAATTTAATATATCTAATGTTTCACCAATCAATTTTAAACCTATTGTAGGCTTTGCTATTGCAGCAGGTATGGCAGCTATAACATTTACCTTCTTTAATCCTTATTACCAAATTTCAGAATCCAAAGATATTACATATAAGGAACCACAGATTGCCGCAGTAGAAGAAGCTGAGCCAATTTTTATATCTGGCGAAGATATGGTAAATGGTCTATGGGGACCATCATCAGATCTTGCAAGAGAATTAGGGCGTGATAGATATGAAATTATGTATGCAGTCTATGAAGCTAATAAAGATAACTTTATAAATAACAATATAAATCAACCGAAACAAGATGAGACATTTTTCGTAGATTTATCTTTAGTTGAGAGTCTTGACCCAAATTTTGTAATCGACGAAGTAAAACGCCATATCTTTTGTAGTTGCTAAATTAAATTAATTTGTAACAAATCTTCTTCTAACTCGTTGGAGAGTAACAAACATTCACACAGGAGAAAAAATGGAACAATTTCTTAGTTTTGGTTTAGTAGCTTTATTTATAACCGGACTGGTTTTAATAATTAAAAAAGTATTTACAAAAAAGAAGGATTTATACGAATATGAAGATGAGATCATTTTAGATAATGATATGGTGCATTATGGTCCTTTCTCAGGGAGCCAAGATAAATCATATCGACATCATATCCTACTCCTAGCAGTCTCATCTTCATTCCTTACAGCAGACATAGAATTAAGAACGATTGATAATTGGGGTATTAGCTCATGGGGTAAAGAGACATTATTACTTCAAAAAACATCAGATAATCAAAAATCTAATTTCTATATTGAAATGGATAGACCATTTTGTATCTGTACAGATCCTATTATTACGACTCCTTCTGGAGAAACTAATTACAATGTTGGAGATAGAATCGAAGCAGTGATGACAGTAGATGACTACAAACCAAAAAAGGTAGTATTTGATATTAAAAATATATTTGAAGATGGAACCTATCTTTTAAAGCCAAAGTATTATCCCTCTCTAAGATATGCAGAAATCATCAAGATTAAGTTTGCTCAAAATATTGCACTCGATGATATGTTATTTAATACCAAGGGTATGCGAAATGCCATGAAACAATCTGAAAGAATTTGTTTTAGCGATTATCAGCTTAAAGATTCTGAGATAGAAGATGCAAAAGTTTAAGTCTTTTTGTTATGTTAAAGCATAATGCTTAATATTGACGAATGAGATACCTTCCAGGATTATATTTTTGATTAAATTCCAAATTAAGAAAGTCTTCCACCAATAACAGATTCTGTCCTGGGAGGATCGTGATACTGTAAATTAGATTCGTCCTCATCAGAGTGAATAAAAATATTTATATTTCCATGTTTTTCAAATACACATACATATAAATAACCAATATCTTTATGTTGCCAACATTCTTCAACACCACCTTGCCATATCCAGTCGCTATAAATATCTTGACCAAATCCAGATCTGCTTTGGTTAAGATCTTTTTTTGAGATGTTTATACGATACCAATGTTTTAATCCCTCAACTTTTGTGCAACTATTTAAGTCTTTGATATCTTTATCTTTTTCAATTAGATGCTCATTAATCTCTTTTATTTTTTTCATATATGTTTCACGATCTCGTGAATTTACTATCTTAGTTAAAACGATATCAGACAGTAATGACAGCCTTGGAAAAACTGACTCAAAGAAAGTAATAATTGAAGAATTTTTTTCATTAATTTGTGTTTTTAATTTTCCAATTTCTTGCTGAAGCATAAGATTTTTATTTTCTATCTCTTTATTTATCTCATTGTTTGAGATGAGCTCATTTTCAAGCTGACTAATTTTTTCTAGTTTATTTTTAAGAGTTGTCTTTAATTCTCTAATCTGTGAAGTATATGTTTCTAGATCAACCTCTTTTGAACTAGGCGCCTGATTTTGAATATTTTCCAACATTTCTTTGATGCTGCTAATTTCATCTTTCAGTACACTCACTTCATTACTGATATTTATTTGATCACTTCTGGCTTCAAGTTTAGTAATTTTTATAATGGTTCTATCTTTTTCGAACTGGAACTTGTATTTTTTTCTTAAAATAGGGAGATTCTCAAGTATTGAATCTAGATCAAAAAAATTCATTGATATCAAAGCATTAAATATAACCGCTTTACCAAAAACTTTTTTATTAAATATATTAAAATTCTCTGTTTCCTTCTCATCAGAACCCAAATGAAAATATTTTATATACCAATCATATTGATTCCCGTTAGCAGCCGTTCTAAAACTTTTTTTTACAGTTCTGTAATTTTCAAGTATTACTTTTTCATATTCATTGAATTCGTTGTGAATGTAATAACTCTCTGGATCTAACAGTATTCTTTTGACAATTTCGGCAAATTTTTCATCACCATTAAAAGCTACATATTCTCCATAGGATGTAACTTCATGATACCAGTCATCATTTATCCTAAGATTTCTTAATTCCTTAAATTTAATATCCATTACTATTTTAATAATACTTGAATATCTTCAATTTCTAAAATCTGGCTACTGGAGAAAATACTTAGTCATCAAAACTATTATAAAAAGATTCTCCATGCTCTTTTTCATAATTTTTTCTCTGTAGAAACTCATTTTCTTCTAACAATTTTTCAATTTTTTTCATATGCTCATCTAGAATTCTTTTTTGAAATCTTAGCTCTGCCTTTTCTTGTGTTGAGGGCAGAACAACTTCTGCATGTTTTAACCTTAGACGACTAAATATTAATCTTTTTTTTAATTCTTCCAGCATTAAACGAATATCCCACGCATGTAGATCTATTTTTCTGTAATCTGATGCTGTTTTATACCATTTTGTTGGCCAATACAGGCTACCTCTAACGTCTCTGCTTTTATTTAACTTTTTCACTATTTAATTCACCTTTGGAAGCTCATTCCAATTAGTCGTGTATTTGGGAGATGTCATATTCTGTTTCATTGGAGACCATTTTTTAGTATTTTGTGATGCAAAATAAATTTGAGTTTCATAAGCATTCATTTGATCAATATATTTCATAAACTTTGTATTTTCTTTTGGTTCATTAGGATCTTTAAATAAAGAGTATTGTTTGGTTTCCTCATCTGAAAATTTGTTTAAAATAATTCCTGCTTTAGCATAATCATAACCAGGCCTAAAGATTGGTGTTATTCCCTTTCTTGCAGCTATAAGAATATCTCTGGTATCATTTGTGGGAGTAAGAAGTTCAATTGTTTTTAGGCCCGAGTGTTGGAGCTTATGTTTATTGAAGAGGCTTGTTCTTACAAAAACTGAAACTTGAGAGCATTTTTGTTTTTCGCTTCTTAATTTTTCTGCTGCTCTTACAGCAAAATTACTTACTATTGGTTTTAGCTCTTTTAAATTAGAAATTCTTTGTCCAAAACTCCTGCTTACAACAATTTGTTTTTTTGATGAGA
>MDTD01184437.1_pt1 | contig 11656 bp, 9 predicted proteins | sample 811221 | NCBI WGS metagenome assembly MDTD01 (sample SAMN05326646, study PRJNA326480) | marine metagenome | isolation source: seawater | place: Pacific Ocean: South West | collected 2011
AACTTACTGTTTTTTTCCCACAAGTTTTATCGTAAGAGAAACTTTATCATGAATAAGCCGGTTGCCTAAACCTTCAAAAAACTTTCCCGACCTAAATCGAACATTGTAATCTGTCCTATCAAAAACAATGTTCCCACTAGCGCGCAAGTTTTCTCCGTCAATTTGCAGGGATGCTTTAAAGTTTAGAGGCTTCTTTATCCCCTTGATGGTAAGATCCCCAGAAATAGTATGATTTCCGTCTTTTTCCTTCTTACTTCCGTTTATTTTCAAAGTTGAATAGGGATACTTAGCAACAGAGAAAAAATCATCCGATTTTAAATGGTTAACCAGCTTTTGATTCCATGGACTCTCAGAATCCAAATCTAAACAAACGATACTGTCCATATTTACCTTGAAGAAGCCTCCAAGAATATTTCCCTTATCAACTTTTAACGAGCCACTAGAAATTTTTAAAGTACCATTATGTCCTCCCATAACTTTTGTCGCTTTCCACTTAAGATCACTTGAGGAAGTGATAACTTTAAACTCACTTGAATAGAGAAATGATGGATTTAGAAAAAGGGCAGATAAAAGAGTGCCTAAAAGAAACTTCCTCAAAAAACATCCTTTTTTGTGATGAACGCTCACAACAATCTCCCTTTTTAAATTTTATTGTTTTAGTATTTAATTAAACAGTCTCTTTTGAATATTTTAAATTTTATTATCTCAAGAAAGGAAGGAATTTCAAGCCTTCCTTTCTTGAAACTTTATTTAAAAAGCATTGACAAGAAATTATCTTAGAAGTTCAAACCATGAGGCCTTGATTCATAAAGACCAGCACCACTCATTTCCACAAATTGAGCCTTTTCAACCATAGATTTAATGTCCATAGCTCCCATATAAGTCATACCTGAGCGAAGGCCTCCTTCAAGCTCTTCGATAATGTGGTGAACACTTCCTTTACAAGGAATTTCTGTGGCCTCTCCTTCAGCAACCATTCCTTTGGGAAGGTCTCCTCTCCAGGAAACCTGCGCATCCTTTGAAGCCATCCCCCTATACCTCTTCTTACCTGATTTCATTTCACCTGGAGTCTCAAGAGTCCCAGCGACTAAAGACCCGACCATCACAGTAGAAGCGCCAGCAGATAAGGCCTTAACAACATCCCCTGAGTTCTTTAAGCCACCGTCCGCAATAACAGGAACTTTGAATTTAGACGCCTCTAATGCACAAAGGGCAACAGCTGTAAGTTGAGGCACACCATGCCCTGTGATAATTCTAGTCGTACACATAGAGCCCGGCCCTATCCCAACTTTAACAGCATCAGCTCCATGCTCAATCAATCTTCTTGTAGCATCAGTTGTGGCCACATTACCTGCAATAATATCTATTTTAGGATATTTTTTCTTAACATGATCGAGGATTTCTAACATCATAACGGAGTCACCATGAGCAATATCAATGGTTAAGATTTCAACCCCAGCATCAGCTAATAAGTCGGCCCTTAATTTCCCATCTTCCTTTACACCAATGGAAGCCGCTAAAGGAAGAGAATGCTCCAACGTTGATAAACCTTCCCTGATCTTTTTAACCTGCTCAACTTGTTCTTTTGGGTCCATAAAGCGGTGAAGAATTCCAAGGCCCCCTCTTTTTGCCATAGCAAGTGCCATTTCAGACTCTGTGACAGTATCCATATTTGCCGAAATAAAAGGAGTCCCCAAACTATAATTTTTTGTGACTTTTGTTTCCAATGAAGGGTCTCTTCTAGATGAAATATCTCCATGTCTGGGAACAAGTAGAACATCATTAAACGTTAAACCCTTCCCTCTCTCACCAATATTTTTTGCTGAAAAGAATATTTCCATTTACCACCTCTTTTTTCTTTCAAAAATTTGGCCTTCAATTAGACCCGACCTGATAATCTAGACTGGCCATACAAGTTTGAAAAGGTAAATTAAAAGGAATTATATTTTTGACATTCCCATAGGGTACAACCAATTATTACAAGTACTTACAAATATTACCGACAAAACCCATCAAGCTTCTTCAGAAATCAGCCGAAAAGAATCTAGTTCACTCTCCGGGGGTGGTAGTTGATTTTGGGTCACCTTACAGGAACTTATCTCATTGTTAAGCTTTTTAAACCAAAAGCAACAATCCCCCTCTTAACATCAAGTCTAATAGGTGCCTACTTTCCTGATATTATTGATAAAAGCTTAATGCTTTTTTCAATAGGAAATGGACGCTTTGTGGCCCACTCACTACCTTTTTTAAGCATACTTCTAGGAATTATTTCTCTGCCATTTCTTAATATAAAATCACTAAGAGAGTACAGGCACCTCTACCTTTGGTTCTCATTAGGCTGTTACCTCCATTTGCTTCAAGACTTTGTCCAAATAAAAACTTTACTTTGGCCATTTTTAGGTTCTTTTGAGGCGGTGGCCAGCATTTCACCGCCCTCGTTAACAGGAATCACGAAAGAGTATTATTCCTTCAAAGGAAGTCAACTTATCTGGACTGAATTAGGAATCCACTTTCTTTTTATAATTTATCAAACCTGGCTTTTCTTCTTCACTCGAAGGAAAAAAGAAAAAACAACTTATCCATAAGAATGGCCATAAGTCACTTCCTGACGCTTAGATAGAACGTCCAAAAAATTCATAGGACCTTTTTTTTCAGGTAACGTAAGCCATTCATCAACAAAGTCTAAATCTAAAAACAGAGGTGACCTGTCATGACCCTGCTCAAAAACTTCTGAGGGAGGATCCACCGTAATGAGGGCAAAACTTTCAAAACTCAAGCTCCCATCTTGAGAAACCCAGGAATCAAATAAACCTGGCGCCCACATTATTTCCCGATCCAGTGGATAAAAAGTAACAAGCCTCTTCTTTCCATTTTTTCCGCCTGGAACCCATTCATAAAACTCCCTAAAAGGAAAAAGACAATGATTAACTCCCACAAGACGCTTCCAAGTTTTCTTCTTGAAAAGTGAATCCAGTCTAGCGTTAAAAAGGTTATACTTTGTGGGGACCTCTTCCCGGCTGCCAGCAGGACGTATTCTATACCTCATTGGTCTGATAAGTTTCTGACCATTGGCATAGACTATAACAGGCGCAAATATATTCGGGTAAATAATGTTGTCTTCCCCAGGAATCTTAAATACCTTTGGAAACTCCTGAGTACCTCTTTTTAATTTCTGAAAGGCCCTTGGAACTGGCATTGCATTAAAAAATGCAGACAATTTTTTTAAATCGCGCTCAATTTTCACTGAAAAACACATCATTAATTCCCACTAAATGAAATTACTAAATGGAACGATAATTAAAAGGATACATATCTTACCTCAAAGGGAACTCCCTGTGGACCAAGAAAACTCAAAACCTCCCTCACTAGCATCAAAGGATGATGAAGAGAAAAAAACTATTGAGGTTAAAAACTTTCAAACAAAAGAAACCGATGAGGAAGAAAAAGGATCAACAACTTTTAAAGCTACGAGGAAAAACCTTCAACTCCCCAGAAGAATTTTTCATATGGCCAATGGGTCCATCATCGCGACACTCTACCTCCATTATGTAGAACACTCATTTGCAGTACATACAATAGGAATTGGGGTTTGCCTTTTTTACATTTTTGAACAATTAAGAGTCAAATACCCTGAATATGCAGACTCATTTTCCATCATCAGCTCCTATTTTTATAGGGCCGAAGAGCAGCTCAAAGAATCGGCCATGATACCTTATGCTATGGGTCTTCTCCTTACGATACTTAGTTTTCCAAAAATTATTTCTGTTGTGGCGATATTTACGTTGGCCACGAGTGATCCCCTCTCAGCAATCATTGGCATTAAATTTGGGAAGCATCCCTTCCTAGAAAACAAAACTTATGAAGGGTCTGGCGCTTTTTTTATTACATGCTTTCTTTGCATATTCCTGCCTTTCCACTTTGTCATAGGTTTGACAGTTGGAAAAAATATCATGCTTTCCCTCATTTGGTCTCTTTTAGTTACGGCTTTTGAAGCATTACCATCAAGAGTAGATGATAATCTAACGATCCCCCTCGTCACTGCGACCATCGGTTGGATCATAACAACTCTTTGGAATGTCCCTCTTTCTCCTTAAAATAAAAAGGAAAAAGCAGAAAAAAAAAAGCAAAAAAATTGGATTAACCGACAATTTGTTTTAAAGATTGGATATGGAAATCAACTTCAGGGTCTTTTTTTGAAATGGCCTTCTTTATTTTTTCTGCAGCATAAAGAATTGAAGTGTGGTCTCTATTAAAAAGATTTCCAATTCTTGTTAAACTCAGTTTTTCTTCACAATGCAACAAAAACATTGACAAATGCCTTGGCAATGCAAAATCCTTTTTCCTAGAATGACCCAAAAGGTCTTCGAGAGAAACACCAAAATACTGGGCCACTTTTTTGAGAACCTTAATTTCTCTTTGAGAAAAGCCTCCACTATATAAGAAAGAATCTTTACTTGATATGTCCTCAGCTTCATGAGCCTCATCTTGAAGCTTAAATTCTTTTAAGGCTTTTAAGTCTTTTAAAACTTCTTCAGCCTTCTCCGGTTCAATTAAGTCAGAGGACTCCTCTTTGATTCCATTTTCTATTTGATAACCTAATTTAAAATGTGAGAGAGCCCCCTCTAACTGATACCCATTGCCCCCCCACTTTTTACAAAGCTCCTTAACAAAGTCTTCCTGACCTTCAATGGAATGCCTCTTTAGAAAACTGCATGCGAACAAATAAGATAATTCTTGGTCAAAATCCTGTAATTCTGAACTAACGAGAGAGGATAACCTCCCGGCCAGGCGTTGCTCTAAACTTTTAAAACTCTCAGGAGGCTCGTTACCTGTTAAAATAAGTTGCTTACCTTTTGCCTTAAGATTATTAAATAAAAGACAAAAATCTCTCCTTAAAGGAGCATATTCAAAGCACGGCTCAATATCATCTACGAAAAGTCCATCCATATCATCAGCAAATTCTCCTAAAAAGGCAGATAATCCTGCGTCTTTCATCATGACCTTATAACGCTCTAAAAGCTCGCGACCGGTGATTAAATAAAGACGGTAACCTTTTTGATTTTTAAGGATCTCTTTTGCCATTCCATATAACAGATGAGTCTTGCCTAAACCAGGCTTAGAAAAAAAGTAAACGTGAGGATAGTGGATCCCCGGTCTTTCAATGATGGCCCGGCTTAACTCCCAGGCTTCTTTATTACTAACACTTGTGTAAAAATCGCTAAGGGTCTTACCATACCCAGATAACCTCTCCTTCATTATTTTGAAGGGGTGCTTTCTTGGTACCTTTTTCTTCAAACCTGGAACACTTGTAAATAAAGAGTCCAAATCATTTTGATCAGAACTATCTATAGATTCACTTTCATTGGGAAAGTTTAGAAGCTCTAATTGTTTCCATCCGTTTTTCACATGGGCCATCGCTGTTATAATTTCAGGGGAAATGTGATAGGGTTTCAATATTAGTAGAAATTACCCTAAGGTCAATCATTTTTGTCTGGTTTTTTTGAGGCCATAAATGCAAAAAGATATCCACCATAAAAAGTTCACTTCCATTGTCATCTTAACTGGAGCTGGAATTTCAGCTGAATCAGGTATTAAAACATTTAGGGACGAAGATGGACTTTGGGAAAACCACCGCGTTGAAGATATAGCTTCCCCTGAAGGCTTTCAAAGAAACCCTAAGATGGTCTACAACTTTTATAATGAGAGAAGAAAGCAACTCCTCTCCAATGAAGTGAAACCAAATAGAGGTCATATGGCATTGGCCCAGCTAGAAAATGATTTCAAAGGTCAAACGACGCTTATCACTCAAAATGTTGATGACCTTCATGAAAGGGCCGGCTCTAAAAGTGTACTTCATATGCACGGAGAGCTCCTAAAAATGCGCTGTCAGTTCACCAACCAAGTCTTCCTTACCAAAAAAAGCTTCGATGAAAAGACCGCATGCCTTTGTTGTCATAAGCCGGGTGCTCTAAGACCTCACATCGTGTGGTTTGGAGAGGTCCCTTTTTACATGGACGATATTCAAAGAGTTCTCGAAAAGTGCGACCTCTTTCTTTCCATAGGGACTTCTGGTCAAGTTTACCCCGCTGCCATGTTCATGCAAGTGGCCAGGCAGCAAGGGGCCCTCACGATAGAGATTAATAAGGACCCAACGGCCAATTCGCCCCTATTTGATAAAACATTCCACGGTAAAGCAGGAGACATCCTCCCTGATTTCATATCAAACTTCTTTGCCTAAAGTTTAAACAGCTCCAAAATTGACAGCCTCTTCCCAACTTCTTTAAAATTCGAAAGACACCTTAAAGGAGTAACACTCATGAAGAGATGTTCTTTTTTTTACCTAATGGTCGTTTACGGATTGGTATTTTCATCTTATAGCTGGAGTGCGAAAGAAGAAAACCTACTCCTTCCAGTTCCCAAGAAGTACACATTTGAGAAAGTTCTCAGATCAAACAGTATGGGGATTAATCAGAAATTGTCCATTCACATCAGACGTTTTAAAAAAGAAGGTGCTCCTCCTCTTATCCTATCCCATGCCCTCATATTGAACAGCATCGCGATGGAGGCCCTTGGAAGAGAGCTTTGGCAAAAAGGTTACGACGTTTGGATGCCAAATATGAGAGGTCATGGGAACGGAAGCGAGAGATCGACAATATACCCATACCTACCCGGAGATTACGGATTTGATCAGATGATCTCTCACGACCTCCCCCTTATCCTAGACAAAATCTTTTCAATAACTAAAAAAAAGGTTCACCTCATGGGTCTCTCAATGGGAGCACTCCTCTGGGACAAATATTTAGATGGCATCGGCCTTGATGAAATGGGTAATTTTACCAAAGAAAGAAACCGGGCCATGATAAGGAGACAAAAAGTCCTTAGTTACACCGCACTAGGTATTCCCCTAGACATTTGGAAAATTAACCCTCAAATCAAAAAGCTTTTATTGCCATTTATCCCGATGGTAAAACCGTTCCACTTTTTTATTCCTCTAACAACAAATCAAGACCCTGCCTTTAAAAGACCTTTGACGTTAAAGGAAATTTTTAGAAGACAGCTTATAAAAGCGATTAAGCCCATTTTTGTTGAAATTTTGCCTCTAGGCATTATTACAAGGGACGGCATTGATACAAAAAATGGAGAAAGAGAAGACCTTGTGACGACTTATATCTCGCAGGCACACACAGATATAGTCCATGATTTTTTAAGATGGCTTCACAGACCCTACAACTCCAGAAGTGGCGAGGTCTCTTACAAAGGACCTCGCTACTCCAAAACACCTAGCCTTTTTATTTTTGGAGAGAAAGACCAATTGGCCCCTTACGACCTAGGAGAGGAACAAATTCCTCATATATACGATCACGACGTCCCCCCAATCATTTATAAATTCTGCAAAAAAGCACACGTAGACCTTATTTTAAATAAGGCAGTCAAACCTGTAGGAAAAATTTTAAAAAAGTTTTTAAAAGACCCAAAGAAGTTCCTTAAAAGCAGACAATTCATTAATGAAATGGGTCATTGCGATTAAGGATCGAAAAGAGAAATAAATAAGTACCATGAATTGAAAAACTTTGTTAGCCTAGCTAGATAGGATGAAATTTAAGAAAGGGACTAAAAAAAAATGAAAGGCCCCTCAGACAAAATAAGATGTTTTGTCATTGCCGATGACTATAGATGGCATGTATTAACAAGCTCTATTGAAGAGTTCCATAAATACACCCTATCTTACTTGGCCCTTATGAACAGCTCTAGAAAAGAAAATCATTATTACTTTAAAAATCTTTTTCTTGAGCATGAAGAGTACGAACACATTTTAAGCCAAATGAGAGGACAAAGCGGCTCTCCTCACCAGGTCCAAACAAAGAAAGAGCCAAAAAAAAATCATCTTAGAATAGTGGACTAACATTAATAAAATTACTGTTTAACTTCTAATAAAAATCTTTTATCTTCTTAAGAAGCATAACAACATTTTGATAACCTCATAAGAATAAAATAAAGAAAGGTTAAGAAGGAAAGACAACTATGGCCATCTTGAACAACCTCATTTCCTCATTGAGGTCTACAAAGAAACAAAAAAGAGAGTTGCAAGATCAAGCGAACCCAAGACCTCCAAAAAGAAGGCTTGTTCCAAAAGTTGATAACCTTTCACTCAAAGAAAAAAATCTTCTTGAAAAGCTCAACTCTGCTCAAAAACCTCAGGATTTTAAATCTCAACTATCAAAAATTAACTCGTTAGCAGTTCTAGAGAAAATAAGGCCATTTATAATTGAACATAAAGATTTTAATGAAAAAGGATTAAGTTGGGTTGACAACATACACAACGACCTTCTTTTTCAAAAGATAGTACGGTCTTCCCAGATAAATGAAGAAGTTTTTGAAGCTCTTGAAAAGCTCGATCAAGAAGACAAAGTCGTTAAAATTTTTCTTGAAAAAGACTTTGGTCCTTTAAGAGAAAAAGCATTACAAAAACTGAAATCTCATGAGTCCCTCATAAAAATTGCAAAGAAAATTAACTCAACCAAATGGGGACTTAAAGCTATAGAATCTATTTCTGGCCCTGAAGCTTTGTTGGACATCTCCAAAAATGCATCAAATAAGAAAATAAGGTCATTTGCAAAACAAAAAAGAGAGTCTCTTTTTAAAGCGGGTACAGCGCAATCCTCCTCAATTGATCCTCACAACTCTCAGAACATGAAGCTAATAGGAGAAAAACTTCAAAATTTCATTTCTCATTATTCTGAGACCAAAGCAGAAGCATTCTTAAATGAAATGACGAAATTACTTCAAGAAGAAAAGGCCGACTTAAAAGAGGACGATAATACAGCAAAAATTCTCTTAGATATTGAAAGCGACCTCAAACTTATTGAGGGAAAAATTACTCTTAAACGACAAAAAGACACTTGTCTTACAAAAGCAAAAGATATTCTTGAAGACTACGAAAAACGTCTTGTTGATGGATTAAAAATCAGCCTAAAACAATCTCATAAGATACAAAAAGAATGGGATCAACTTCCATGGGCTGCGATTGAGCTCTTAAAAAGAGAGGACTTCAACAAACGTTTCTTTCTTCTTTTGGATAAAATAACAGACAAAGAGTTAGATAAAAAGATTATTAATACAGAAAAAGTAATCCATAAACTTGAAGGTTATTTAGGGGCATTTGCCTCCGTAGAAGAAACTACGTTTAAAGATGAAAAGGAGTGGGGAGACTTTTTTAAGAAATGGAAATACTTTGAAAAAGAGTGGAACTATGCAACAAAAGGGAAAATAGAACAACAAAGTATCCCTTCCCAACTAATAGATAGAAAAATAAGTCTGGCCCAATTCGTTGAGAAAAATAAATACAAAAAACAAGCGGTAAAACCTAACAAAAAACACCAACAAAGCTGTTCTCAGTTAAGTCCAGTAGAACTTTTAAATCAATTGGAAGATTGCCTTAAAGAACAGAATAATAAATATATTTATAAAAATATCGTAAAGATAAGAAACCATTGGGAAAACATCTTAAATTCACCAAAAAAACCTCCTGAGGAAATTCAACAGAAATTTGAAAGCCTATTAAAAACATTCTTTGAAAAGCAAGACAAATTCCTTCAAGAAAAAGAATGGGAAAACTTCTCAAATGAAAGAAAAAGAAAAGAACTCCTGGAATCGCTTAAAGAACTCATCAATAAGGGCACAATTCAGGGGTTAGGAAATAAGCTTAGAGATTACCAAAAAGATTGGAAATTATTAAAAAACGGGAAGGGAAAAGGAAAAACTGAACCGGAAGAGGAATTTCAGAAACTTATTGAAAAAGGCACCCAGCTTTGTATCGAACATAAAAAAATGGTCTTCAACAAACTTAAAGAGGTTTTTAAGGAAGAAGAGCATCTATTTCCAAAAGGTCAGGATCAAAATCAAGAAAACGGAAAACAAGAAGGCCTCACCCCTAACACCTCTTCTAACTCTAAAACTATTTTATCCAAGACCTTTATTAACGATAAGTTAAAAATCGTTAAAGAGCTTCAAAAAAGTTTTTCCCTTTCAGGCCCTCTCCCAACTCATACCAATGAACAAGTCGTCCAAAACTTTCAAGAAAAGTGTCAGTTCTTTTTTGACCAAAGAAAACTCTACTCTAGCTACTCAGAAGAAAAGAAAAAAGAAAACTATAAAATTAAATTAGACCTTTTTGAGAAAACAAAAGAACTTATAAAAAAAGAAAAAGAGCTGCATGAAGGAGATAATGTAAAAAAAATTATTTCTCTTCAAAAAGAATGGAAAAAAGTTGGTCCCGTTCCTAGCGATAAACAAGATGATTTATGGAACAACTTTCAAGATATCTGCCATGATTTTTTTCACTATTTAGATCAACAAAAGCAAGGCAATCAAGTTAGAAAAGAAAAAATTTGCCAAGAAATGAAAGAACTTACAGAAAACCTGGGAGAAACAACTCACTTCAAGGACCTCGCTCAAAAGGTCAAGGAACTTCAAAAAGAATGGAAATCTATAGGCCCTCTCCCAAAAGAAGTTGATGACACCCTATGGAAAACGTTTAGAGGTTATTGCGATACCTTTTTTGACTTAAGGGATACTTTCCTTAAAGAAAGACAGAATCTTTACCAAAACAACGAAAACTTAAAAAGAGAGCTTATCAAAGAACTAGACACCATTGGAGAGCTAGAATCCTGGAAAGAAAAAACAGATCGGATTATCAGTATCCAAAAGGACTGGAAAAAAATAGGCCCTGCTCCAAAAAATACAGAACAAGAAATCTGGCAAGAGTTTAAGGACCGGTGTGATAGGTTTTTCGCTGAAAAGAAAAACTTTTTTAATGGCCAACATGAGGCAAAAATAGAAAACCTGAAACGAAAAGAGGATATTTGCCTTCAAATCGAGGCCATATTCAAACTAGCCTTTCCAGAAAAAGAAGAAACTCTGGTTAACGATTCTCCTAATATAGCGAAACAGCTTGATTGGGGACTAAAGTTAAAGCCAGAAATTATCATTCCGGGAGATAAAAACAAGACTCATAAAAAGGCCATTCACAAAGTCATAGAACTACAAAAAGAGTGGAAAAGTATTGGCAGGGTTCCCAAAGAGAATGAGGAATCTTTATGGCTTAGATTCAGATCGTTGGCTGGGCTCTTCTTCTCAAACAATAAAGACTAAAATTAAAAGGCCCATGTTTATATTCCATGGGCCTTTTTCGATTAACTTATTAAGTTCTCAGATTTTATTGCAAACTATCTGTAAAGAGACTCCAAGGCCCTTAGAGTAGAGGCAATAAAGTCCATTTCATCTTGAACTCTTGGTCCACCTTTTAAAGTTCTTGAAGCTTTTTGAAATGTTCTTCTCAATGTAAAGAATTCATTTTTAACAAGCTCTAAATCTTTATGGACCCTCAAACTTCTCTCATAGTTACTTGAAGCTCTCAAAAGGTGGCGAACAGCTCTTAAGTTTCTTTTTAGTCTAGGTCCAACGTGACCTCTATGACCCCTTCTTCTTCCGATTCTTTTTCTAAACTTTCTCTTTAAGAAACGAGCAGATTCCTTAATTTCTGAACTGTAAGTGATAGCTTCTTTCACTTTAAGAAGTTCTTCCCTATCAGACCTTTCAGCTTCTTCACGCTCTCTTCTTTCTCTTTCAAGCCTTTCAGCCTCTTCACGCTCTCTTC
>MDTD01203325.1_pt1 | contig 11656 bp, 10 predicted proteins | sample 811221 | NCBI WGS metagenome assembly MDTD01 (sample SAMN05326646, study PRJNA326480) | marine metagenome | isolation source: seawater | place: Pacific Ocean: South West | collected 2011
GGCATCGAATGGCCTCCACTTATCTAAAGGTACGACTGTGGGATAGACGCCATCCGTATGCCCTTTGTTCCAATTGTTTTGTATCTAGTCAGGAATTCGTGAATAGACCCCGTAAGAAACGTCTTCCCCTGATCCTTGCTCAAGTATTAAGAAGTAGTCATCAAGGCGAAAGATCGGATAGACTGTTGTTCCTATATCATTGGTGATTAATACATTGCCACCAACTTTCTCGAATTGTACATTGGCGTCGGTTGAACCATCAGAGCTAATAGTAATCATCTGATACTGTGCAAACCATGTCCCGGCCAAATTATCATCAATTATTATGGATTCAGCTTCAGGTGCAATCTTAAACGCAACAATACGTATGCCCAAAGGATTCTCAGATACATCATCTATTATAATGACATATTCATCTAAATAGCTTATGTACAGATCGATTTCACCAAACATCGAACTAAAAAAACTCACTGTCCGATCATTGATTTCGTATGATGCAACCATTGAAGGAAATCCCGAAGTTAGTAAGCCATCTGATCGGAACTCATAGTTATAGTTGTTAGAATCTACGTTGCGTCCTCCAGAAATGTTACTTGGCACACCATGCCATACGCCGTAAAGATTATCAATGTTTATATCTTGCTCTTCCACGTCTTGTTTTGTCCACGAAATCAATTGACTATTATCGTAAGTTACAAGATGTCTCTCATCAAAGTAGACGACTGAATACTGGATATCCGGCAAGATTGAAAATACAGAACCTGAGATTTCATAATTCGTAGTTCTTGCTTGAGCGTAACTATCTTCACGAGGGGAAACTATGACTTCATCTTGACCAAAAGAATATGTAGCCATATCTCCCCAAGAAAACCAGTCTCCAAGGAAATCCTGCTCATTGATATTGGCACTATTTATTTCATTGGCATCTGCGCTAATCAATGCCAATGAAAAACCATTAGACACATTTTCAAGAATGAGTAGTTCATCGATTACAGTGATCTTATATAAAGTAACCGATGGTAACTGGTCTTCAAATGTTTGTACCAAATAGTTGCCGATAACCTCATATGTAAAGGGGGTAGTAGCACCTGATCGAATTACTATCCCAGTACCATCATCACGGAATAACCATCCATTAGAACTACCTATATCGACAACCCACAAACCTTCTATGCTCGGAGTATCTTGTGCGTATATTGGACGATGTATGCCAAATAGACCAATCACCAAGCCAACTACCAAACTAAGGCCAACAACGATTTCTCTTTTCATTTTAAGCCCTCCTGTTGAGATGTAACTTTCTAATAATACTAAGCCATAAAATTACTGGCAACTCTGGCCCATAATCAATGATAAATGGCATACCTTGAGCATGAGGAACAGAGCTACTCAAACAGACCAGTGGGGCCTCATCGACACTAGCCAAAGCGCCGCTGATTGCGCTCACGGGCTTTGGCGGCTTCTTCCTCGCGGTCTTTGGGAGCGGCGTTGGTCGTCAGCGAATCCAATAGCTGCTGCGTAATCGCTGCGACCTGTTCGACCGCTTCATTAAAGACGGCTTCATTGACCTGCGATGGCTTGGTGAAGCCGCTGACCTTGCGCACGTATTGCAGCGCCGCCGCCCGAATTTCATCGTCGGTAGCCACTGGCTCGAAGTTATACAGCGTCTTGATATTGCGGCACATAGGAACCCTCTCTTTAACTATGTACTTGCTGGCGATAGCGAAATCAGATACGCGCCTGCGACCAGCAGCACAGCCCCGGCGATCCGCGTCAGGCTAAGGCTGCTCTGGGGCACGCCGAACCAGCCAAACTGGTCGATCAGCATAGCCACAACAAATTGCCCAGCGACGATAAGCGTCGTTGTTCCGGCTGCACCCACACGCGGAATGGTCAAACTGAGAACAATGAACAGTCCCACACCGAATAGGCCCGTCAGAAAATAGGGTGCAGGCAAGTCACGCCATTGGCCGATGCTCTCACCGCCGACCAGGATCAGCAGCACAGCCGATAGCACACCACCGCCGATATGGATAATCAGGCTAGCAGAAAGCGGACCCAATCGCTGGCTGATGGCACTTGACATCGGCCCCTGTAAACCTACGGCAGCTCCACCTATTAAGCCGAGCAATATCAGCACCAGCATGTGTGATGACCTCCCCATAATTGAACCTCTAGCGTTATAGCAATGCGTGGATAAAACAGGTTTGTGCCTAAAACACAGAACGCAACCGAATGGCTGCGTCTGTGTGACACTTTAGACTACGTATTATCTAGTCTTTGAAAGTGATTTCATAGGGCATCATCAACAGCGCCCGGCCCCCATACAGATCATTTATGCCACCCAGCCAATACTTGATAGCTGCTGCCGGGTCGGCTTGTTCTGCCAGTTGGGCCGGCATCGGTTTCGGCTTACTGCGGACCAGCATGGCCGGGGCGTCTTCGTCCAGCTTGGCCATTTCCTTGGCTTTAGCGATGGCATCGAACAAACCACCGAGTTCATCGACGAGGCCATTTTCAAAAGCCTGCTCGCCAGTCCAGACACGACCACCACCAATGGCGTCGATTTCGGCGGTCTTCTTCTTACGAGCATCGGCCACACGGCCCAGGAACTGCTCGTAGATGCGGTCGATGGACTGGTGCATCTTCTCGCGCTGTTCTTCAGTCAAGTTGCTGGTACCCGCCATAATATCGGCGTTCTGACCGCGCTTGTATTCAAAAGGATGGGCATTGAACTTTTCGTACATGCCTTTGGTCACGAACTTGCCGGAGATGACACCAATCGAGCCCGTAATCGTACCCGGTTGAGCGATGATGTAATCCGCCGGAGTGGCGATATAGTAGCCACCGGAGGCGGCGACACTGTGCATGTAGATAATCACCGGGCGATCTTTGGCCAGTTCACCTAGCGCGGAAGCAATCGCTTCTGACGAACTCGCTGAACCACCGCCGCTGTCGACCATGACGACGACCGCAGCCGCACGTTCATCGTGCATCAAATTACGAATCTGCTGGACGACAGTCAAGTCGCCGATGCGAGGGCCACCCACCAGTGGAACGGGCACATCGACGGGTGGGTTGGCGCTTTCACCATCGACGATGCTGCCTTCCAGGTGCAGTACAGCCACGTACTTACCCATCAGGTTCAGCCACTTTTCCATAATCATGCCATCGGCTTTATCCCACAACACGATGTCTTTAGCATCCAGATGGGCACGCAGCCCTTCTTCATTGGTGATGCCATCGATGTAGCCATTTTCCAGGGCCATCAAGTCGATATAGGGCGCGTTGTCGATCATGGCGCGCACGTCGTCTTCGCTGATGTTGCGCCCTGCAGCGATGCCACTGACGATCTGACCATACTGCGAATCCAGCAGCCAGTTCATCATCTCTTTGACTTCTTCGCTGGGGTCGGTGCGGCTGAACTGGTCCATCGCACTCTTATAGGGCGTCACAGCGACAACATCCACCTCAATGCCTGCCCATTGCAACGAGTCTTTGAGAAAGAGCTGCTGCATCAACAGACCGATAGGCGAGACATCGCCACCCGGTTGCAGCAGGATTTCATCGGCAGCGCTGGCGACATAATAGGTACGCAGGTCGTAACTTTTGGCGTAGCAAACTACCCGCTTGCCACTCTCCCGCAGGCGCTTGATGCTCCCGCGCAGCATTTGCAACTCCGCCAGCGACATCTGTGCGCCCTGTAAGTACAACAACACGCCCTTGGGCCGGTTGTCGAGTGCGATGCGCTGGAACGCCTTTTCGATCTCCATTAGACTGATGGCGCTCTTACCCTGGATGCGCTGCAAAATGATGTTGCGCGGGTCAGGCATGGTCGGCATCTGTGCCGGCAGGTTGAACTGAATGTAATCAATCGGGGCGGTGTTCTGGCTACGCTGCCAGTTGACGAGGTTATGTACCCCCCATTGGACCAGACGTCCCACTTCCTGCATGGGGTCATTGACGTTGGCTTGTTGGTTCATATTGGGTTGCCTTCTGTGGCTGGTTGACGGGTCGTGCGTCAGTGTATTTGATGGATTGCTTACCTATCGTATACGTCCAGTATAACCTAATTGTTGCACTTGGCGCAGATGAAGTGTATTAGAACATGGAGGCTAAATAAGAAACGATTTAACGCAAAGGCGCGAAGGTTGGAAGGTCAAAGAAAAGACAACGCAGAGACGCAGAGGCACAAAGGCACAGAGAAAAACGCATATTTTATTGAACTACAACACAGCAATCTTCAAAATATCTTTCACTTAGACTATCTCTAGGAATACATGCATAGCATGTCCCATGCTCAAAGCCCTGCTCAGCGAATATTGATGCATCAATCTGAAAGAGAAATAACCAGTTTTCAGACTCAGCTTCTACATCAACAATATCACCATCTGGATGCCGATAAGTAAATGTCTCTCCCGACGCATCAAGTTCTTTCTGTAGCTGATGCGTCACTATGACACAGTCATATTCAACAGGTCGACGTGGAGGTCGGGCATGTCCAAGCAGCTGATAGCATGGACGGGGATAATTGGTACGCAGCAACGTGGAGAAAGACTCCCAGGTTACGCGTATTTCTGCTGGCGACATGCCCTGATACAGTGTCTCGTAAATTGACGGCGTGATGAAACGCGGCATATAGTCTGGTAAAGACAGCTTCTTTGAGAATTTTATACACTGAGGTGACAATACTATTTTTTTAGAGTGAGGATGTTTTTTCTTATCAGGTTCCGGTTGAATCAACCTTTTTAATGGTTGCTTTTCGTTCGGCACATAATATATTTGCCAATCTTTTTCTTCACTTTCTAGATAGTAAGTGTCTCCAAAGAAAAAGTAGAGCCAACCCTCTGATGGAAGGGGATTATTCTCAGCGCCCCAAGCGATTGCAACATCTGATAGTCTCAGTTGCATACCAAAGATCATGGGCAAGTCGCTCCAATATGGCCACTGGAAGCCCGGAGGCAGATCGGGATTGCCATAGAATTTAGAAGCGCCTATGGGTAGGTCGTCATCATTAGCAGGCGTTGGCTCTATACGGATAGAAGGTTTAGCAACTTGAACAATGCGCTCTTCAATCTCGCCCAAACCATGCGCGCGGATTTGCTCTCTCAAGTGCTCATAGCTGTTAAACATATCCTGCCTTTCTAATAAAAGTACTGCCTCTATGATGAAGTCAGTTTTACAAATGCACAATTGCTTTGAACTAAAAACTTCACCAGCTCATTAAACGCAAAAGACCGCTCGTCGCGGCCTTCAGCAAAGGGTTAGGGGGAAGGGAGATAGATACAAGATAATCAGGATAATGGTTATCTTCGTTCTAATTTTAGAGTAACGCCGAATATCGTAGAAAAGAATAAAGATTCTTTGTCATTTAAATGATTCTCATTTTTTAATTGAGGTTAATCCCTATGAGCAGGTCTAATCGTTGAAGCTCTTAACGAAATCAATGAGCTGCTGACGCGAGAAAATGTACATATTTTTCTCAAGTTCGACCATGAGTTCTGGCGAGATATGCTGCCAAAATAGCTCGTGCATTTGCTGCGGGTCATCAACCATACGCCGCAATTCGGCGGGTTCCCGATGCACACGCTGAGCAAAAATGTCGACTGTCTCGCTGATGCCTGTAAGCTGGTCTGCCAGGTAATCACGCCAACCTTCGATAACGGCGTCATCCATGAAGGGCAACCAATTATGCGGAACGCCCTGTCGCAGCAAATCAGCCGCATCTGCCGGGATGCAAGCTTCGTCGCGCTCATCCAGCGTAATCAGCAGCAGATGCAATATAAAGAAGCGCCGATGCAAATCGCCGCCCCAATCGCCATTGGCGAAGTACGGCCCCAACACATTACGCGACCAGAATTCATCTGCGCCCAGGTGAGCCACATACCCGGCGACGAAAGCGCGCTCGGACACTGTTTTTGGCTGGACCAGAGTCGGGTTCTGACGCAGCATTTCGCACCAGGGATGGTCAGGCATGGGCCGATCATAGCGATAAAAATGCGTCAGTTCGCGGTCAGCACCGGGGTAAACACGGGCATCAGCGACGATGCTGCCCAGTAAATAGGCAGGCAAATCCCCAGCGATGATCTCGTGAGCATCACTCGGTAGATCTTCATCTTCTAAGAGGTTGTAGGCAATTCGTAAATGCATGAATGGTGTCGGCATGCTGCCATTTTAGTCCGTAACAGGCAGCAATGCGAGGCAAAATCAAATTCCAAAATGCGAAAGACTGGCCTATGTATCAGCGGAAAGGCGTGAAATCACCTGCTGCTGGTAACAGGCGTCATCCAAGCATTTGAGCAATCCATGAGATAATAGAAGATGAACATCTGATAAAAGTAAGATTTATACAGGTTGCATCATCAATTAACTACGGTTAAAATGATCTCATCGAAATCGTTAAACTGTATTTAATCGCATTGTATATGCGTGAGGAAACAAGCATGACATCGACAGTCGGGATTGTAGAAAAACAACCCACCGCAGAGGCGGAAGAAAAGACCACTTGGCTATCCAAAGATTGGCTGGAGCCACGTTTGGTCGCTGTGACCTTAGCAGCCCTACTATTGGGCATCTTCGTTGAACAAGCTGCAGACTTCCCCGCCTGGGTGGCCGGGTTGCTGGGGCTGATCGCTTATGTTGCCGGTGGCTTTTACGGCACCCAGACCGCTATTGAAAGCCTGCGCGAAAAGACCATCGACGTCGATTTGCTGATGGTGCTGGCAGCACTGGGCGCGGCGGTCATCGGCCAATGGCACGAAGGCGCGCTGCTACTCTTCCTGTTCTCGCTCAGTAACGTGCTACAGGACTACGCTATCAACCGCAGCCGGACAGCCATTAAGAGCCTGTTCAAGCTGTATCCGAATGAGGCCAACGTGCGCCGTAACGGTCAGACCATAACTGTCGGCCTGGAAGACATCCGGCTAGATGACGAAGTGCTCATCAAGCCCGGTGAACGTATCCCGGTCGATGGCACCGTTATTAACGGTCAATCCGCGCTGGATGAATCACCCATTACGGGTGAATCGATGCCCGTGGATAAGGGCGTGGGCGATACGGTTTTCGCAGGGACGCTCAACAAACAAGGCATTCTCGATATTCGCCCGACCAAAGCCGCCGAGGAAACCACCCTGGCGCGCATCATCAAGATGGTGGAAGAAGCCCAGGACAGCAAAGCGCCGACCGAGCGTTTCCTGGATACGTTTGAGCAGCGCTATGCCATGTTCATCATCGTGGCCACGATCCTGTTCATTATCATTCCGCCGCTGCTAGGCCTGGCCGACTTCGAGAGCAACTTTTACCGGGCAATGGTCCTGATGACAGTCGCTTCGCCATGTGCTTTGATTATCAGCGTGCCGGCGGCTTTCATCAGCGCGATTGCTGCCGCAGCCCGTGGCGGCGTCCTGTTCAAAGGTGGCGCATACATCGAATCGCTGGCTAGCGTGAAGGCCATCGCCTTCGATAAAACCGGCACCCTGACCTATGGTCAGCCAACCGTGACCGATGTCACCTCTTGCTGCGAGCTGTGTGGTGATGATTTACTGGCGGTCGCTGCTGCTGTGGAAGCCCGTTCAGAGCATCCGCTAGCGCGGGCTATCGTACGCTATGCTGAAGAACAAAATGTAACCGTGCCAGAAGTTGAGCAGTTCGAGGCAGTCCCGGGCCAGGGCATCGCCGCTGAGGTCGATGGTCGCACGGTGCATCTGGGCAGCCTACGCTACCTGGAAACGCTGGAACCCGCGCCGGATCATCTCCAGAGCGAGTATGAACGACTGGAAAGCATGGGGCGCACAGTCATTGGCGTGCTGCGTCAGGATAATTGCAACAACTGCAGCGCCGATTGTGAACTCAAGCAAGATAGCTGTGACTGGATGGGCCTGATTGCGATGGCCGATGAGGTTCGCCCGGAAGCCAAGCAAATCATTGACGATCTGCATAAGCAGGGTGTGGCTGTCGCCATGCTGACGGGCGATAACGAGCGCGTCGCCAAGACACTGGCCGCCGAGCTAGGCATCGACCGTGTGCATGCCGGACTGATGCCCGATGAGAAGGTCGAAGCCGTGCGGGATTTGCAGGCGACCTACGGCCAGGTGGCGATGGTCGGCGATGGCGTCAATGATGCCCCGGCGCTGGCCCTGGCTGACATCGGTATTGCCATGGGCGCTGCCGGGACCGACGTTGCTCTGGAAACGGCTGACATCGTGCTGATGGCCGACCGCATCGAGCGCATTGAGTTCGCGATTGACCTGGCCAAGAAGGCGCGCCGCGTCGTCTGGCAGAACATCACCTTCGCCATTGCCGTGATTATCATGCTGGTGCTAGGCACTTTCCTGATCCAGATTCCGCTGCCGCTGGGTGTGCTCGGCCATGAAGGCAGCACGGTCATCGTCGTGCTGAACGGCCTGATTGCCTTACTGCTGCTGCCGGAACTCAAACGGCGGCGTGAGTCGGCGAATGCGGCATAGTTCTTTCCGCAGCTATCAAAATTATCGGGGTGTATTGCTTCGACCCAACTCACAAGATCATCTAAGGACGCAGCCACTGCGTCCTTTTTATGTACTATCGTAAGAAATCAATCACGATAGTATTTGTCCTCTGCCCAACGCGATGGATTGGTCACAATGTACTGCCGAATACGATTTAGATCAGGTTCATCACGGATGACATGTTCGTAATATTTCTTCTGCCATAATGAGTGACCAGGAGTTTGCCTCAGCAAATTAACTTGTCGGGTGACTGCCGATTTATAAGAACGCACGATAGTTCCAAGTTCGCCTGCTTGGAGTGGGCCAAACGTCCGCATGGGACGTCGTAGGGACGCAGCACGCTGCGTCCGCACTGAGGCAGATTGTTCATTATCCTGAGATTCATTCTTTATAAAAAGAATGCCATGAACATGATTTGGCATGACTACAAACTGATCAAGATGAACCTGTGAAAAATGTTCAGGCAGGTCTTCCCACATGGCCAAAGCAATCTGCCCCATACGACTGAGAGCAACATCCGTATCCTGTACTTCGCCTAATATGCAGCGATGTTGCGCCACGCATACGGTGACGAAATAAGCACCTGCGTCGGTGTAATCATAGTATGGTAGGCGCATGGTTCTGCGATTAGGATACACAGACGCAGTTCCTTAATAAAATGTCATAAAACGGACGCAGCATGCTGCGTCCCTACGATACAATAGCGATCCTCTTATTCATTATCCCTACAATATCGTAATTTACGTGGCAGATGCATTTTTACGCCATACCATGACGAAGCTGATGGGCTGGCCGTAATGCTTACGCCACTTGGGCTTGACCTGCATCCAATCATCGTCGATAAGGCCCTCGTGCATTTCCTGGAGCGTCCATCCAGCGGCCAGGGCTGATTGCACATGGTCACTCAGCAGATGGACATAGGTGCGGATGGTCACGGTTTCGCCGGAATCACGGTCGAAGTGGGTCGGCATGCCCTGCATAAAGAACTGCGGATGCACACCCACAATCACAAATTGACCACCAGGGCGCGTCAGTCGGGCGACTTCTGCATAGAGGGGTTCTAATTCCGGCAGATGTTCATCCGCCAGGGATTGCACGCACAGGTCGTAAACGGCATCTGACAGGCCTGTCTGGGTGACGCTGGCTTCGGTCAAATTACGATACAAGCCGCGGTCATGGGCCTGGGACAGCATCTGTGGCGTGAAGTCCACCCCATCTATGGGGGCGGATGTGAGCTGGCGCAGCCATTGGCCAATGCGCCCGGTTCCACAAGCCAGATCAAGAATGGCATCAGCCGATGCCCAATCGACCGACTGCACCCAATTGAACATCCGCAGGTCCATCACGTCCTGGACGATTTGCTCGTAGGTTTTGGCCCATTCGCCGTAGCCCTCGCGGGCATCAACGACGGGATACTTGCGGTTGTCAAAAAGCGAATGGTCCATCTTGTATCTCCAATCTGGTGTCTCCAATTATTTGACAGGTGTCGTGCCTCAGTTTACCTTATTCAGTAACACAAAATAGGACAAAGAGACGATGCTATCCAACAAACAGAAACATCAATTTGATACGGAAGGCTATCTGGTCGTCAGCGATTTATTTAACAAGGAAGAAATTAATTTTTACCGTACCCATTTTGAAACCATGCGCCAGGAACAGAATGCACAACGCGATGATATTGACCCTGCATCCAACGACCCCCTGGTTCAGTATCCGCGCATCATGCAACCTCATCGCCGCGACGAAGCCAGTCTGAAATGGGTTATCGATAAGCGCATTAATGCTGTGCTGGTCGATTTACTCGGACGCGAACCGTTTGTCGCCCAAACGATGTTCTACTTCAAACCTGCCGGGGCACGCGGACAAGCCATGCATCAGGACCAGTATTTCCTGCGCGTCCAACCGGGCACCTGCATTGCCGCCTGGATGGCAGTCGATGATTGTGATGAATCCAACGGCTGCTTACGAGTGCTCCCTGGCAGCCATACCTGGCCTTTGCTGTGTACCACAGATGCCGACAACGCCATCAGCTTCACCGATGTGACCGTCGAGCTACCCGACGATGCCACCCTTGTCCCAGTACAAATGCATGCCGGGGACGTGTTGTTCTTTAACGGGCAACTGGTTCATGGTAGTTTACCCAACACGACCACAGATCGATTCCGCAGGGCCTTGATTGGCCATTATCTGGTTGGCGAAGCTGAAAAAGTCCACCAATGGTATCATCCTGTGCTCCAGATGAACGGCCAGCCTATCGAGATGGGCCTGTCGGAAAGAGGCGGCGAATGCGGCACCTGGGTTTCTATGGATAACGAAAAGCACCTGGAGATGCGACCCGAAATTGTCGATTGACGTGGGGCCTACACCTTTTGGAAGCATTGCCCCCAGATGTATTATCCCCGTGCCTATATTGACCCTAAAAGGCCGCTGCCAAGAGCGGTCTTTTCTGTTGTATGATCCATTCGTACGCTCTGTAAGTTTGCGATCAGCTTAGTAAAGAAAGGACTGAGAAATGCTGCGACGATTGGTCGTTTTCATGGGTATATTTGTGGCATTATTGTCGCTGGCGTTTGCTTGGCTCCAAGGCATTTATCGTAAGTGGCTAGCACAACAAACACTGCGCGTCACTAAGGAAGGCCACGTTGCACAAACGGAACTAGGCCCTGTGCAATATGATATGCGTGGCTCCGGGCCGGTTGTGCTGCACTCACATGGCGGCAACGTCGGCCATAATGGCTGGTTCATGCTGGAATTCCTGGTCGAGGCCGGTTTCACCGTCTTAACGCCAGATCGTCCTGGCTACCTGGGAACCCCATTAGATGACCATAGCACTCCAAGCGCACAGGCGGACGTTTTCGCATCCCTGCTGGATCACCTGGGCGTGGAAAACGTCGCCATCGTCGGTGTCTCTGCGGGTGGGCCTGCCGCCCTGTCATTTGCAGTTCGCTACCCACAGCGCACACAGGCACTGGTGCTGATGTCCGCCATCAGCAAACAAACACAGCTATCCGATGACCAGCTTAACAGCACACTCGGCAAATTGGTCATGACACGCCGCTGGCAAGATCCGGCTTATTTCCTGATCTACCAGGCCATGCACCACTTAACCGCATTGACGCTGCAAGACTTCGTCCGAACGGAAACGACCTATGATATGCCTACAGGCCAAC
>MDTD01068022.1_pt1 | contig 11655 bp, 8 predicted proteins | sample 811221 | NCBI WGS metagenome assembly MDTD01 (sample SAMN05326646, study PRJNA326480) | marine metagenome | isolation source: seawater | place: Pacific Ocean: South West | collected 2011
AGCAGGAGTGCCGTTAGCGTAAGACGTGTTGATTCTCTTGATGCGAGTCATCAGTCTGTTGATGTCATGAGGCACAATAACGTTCTCAGTCGTGCCGCCAACGACATGACTCAAGCTGTTTGTGCTTGCTTCGGCAAGAGCCTTAAGAACCACCGCCCAAGCATTACGCTCTTGCTTGATGAGAACTTCATTAGACATTCTCTCAAGAGCTTTGCTTACTACATCCAAACGACCTCTGCGGGTATAACGCTTGAGGAAGCTCACAGCGCTGTCGAGACGATAGGTGGTGATTTTAAGTTCGTTCATGCCAGAGACCTCGGAGGTGGGAAGACCACCAGCGACGGACTGAGACCAAACAGTTACATAATTTTGTTCCTCATCGTGGAAGAGGTCCAACGGCAAACTAGGGCTATCGTCCTCATCGTACTCCATGTCGGAATAAATAAGGGAAGCTGAACCAGCTTGCATAAGAACTTCTTTAACAACAGGACCAACGAAAGCTGCAAAAGCCTGAGAAGCCTCATTGGCTACAGCAGCGTCTCTAGAGCCCATTGCTTTAATGAGCTCTACTTGTTCTGGAGTATTTTTAAGCTTTAATTTCATAATATTAAATCTCCTATTAAGCAGTCTGGTTCACGTCGAGTTTCACAAGTGCGGCGTGATAGCTTGTGGAAGGTTTGGTCACGGCGGCTTTACCACCGAGAGCCACACCCACTAGCTTGGCACTGCTTCCGCTTGAATCACCAAGGATTCCGTTGTTTTGCCCGTACAGAAGGGTTCCTGCGTTTACGGTTGATCCCGTCCAAGCGGACTCGTTGGAGTTGTAGAGGAAGATGCCTCTGCTCGCAACAGGAATTGCTTGGCCTGGAATTACGACTCCCATTTCAGCAGCCTTACGGGGATTATAAAGAAGCTTTTCACCGTTTTCATCGGTTTCAGCCATAGCCATAAGGTTAATGCCAATGGATTTTTCTGAAACGGCTGCTATGTCTAGCTTGCCTTTCAGCGAGTATTGAGTAGAAACGACATTAGAGTAGCTGTTGCCAGTATCGGACCCAAGATCGACGTAATCGTCTGTCCCAAGACCAGACCATTGATTGCTCGAATCGAGCTTCAAAAGTCTACCAGCATCAACCGAAGTACCGTCATAGGTAAACAAATTAATAACGTCGTTTTCGTTATATTGTCTGAATGGTTGTAACTTAGTTGCCATAGTATATATATCCTATATTAGTTATTCAAATCGAAATTATCGATACTGAAAGCGTTTTTGTATTTATCATAAACGCTGGCTTCTTGAGCGTCGGTGGTGGCAGCAACTGCGCTGTCTTCCACTTCGGCATTGTCAATAGCCTCGTCTACGATCTCTTCAGAAGTTTCTTCTTCGGACTCAGAAGCAACAATCTCTTCAGAAGCTTCGGCTTCGGCAGCTTTCGCGTCCTCTTCCTTTTTCTTCTTCTCTTCGAGCATTTTCTTGTTCTTGTCTTTTAAAAGAACCTTCATTTTCTCACCGTAAGCGGAGAAAGTCTCGTCATCCATGTCAGCGACATCTTTGGCGAGGACTTCGCGGTCTTCATCAGTAAGTTGAAATTCTTCGTCAAAAGAAGCCATGCGCTCATTGAATTTCTCTTGAGCGAGACGTGCTTCTTCTTTATCTTTAAGCTCAGAAAGACCAGCCTGAACATCTTCAAGTTCCTTTTTGAGAGCTTCGCGCTCTTCTTCAATTTCCTTGAGTTTAGTTTCAGAGGCTTCCAAAGCTTCTTCTTTTTCTTTCTTCTGAGCAGAGAAATCTTCCGAAGCCTTCTGAAGTTGCTCATGAATGAAATCATGAACGGCAGATGCTTCTAGCGTTTTCAACGACTCATCATTGATATCTTTGATGCTTTCGATTTTCATAACCAATTGATTGTTATTATTTACATTGTTATCACTAGATTGAGAAGTTTTTTCTAATTTTTCGCTAGATTTCACTTCTTCCTGTTTTTCTTCTTCTTGTTCCTTTTGGACAGCTACTCCTTGTACGTCTGCCGCTGGGGTTTCCGTGAGGCCAATTCCAAGAGGGACAACCTGTTCTGTGACTCTGCGGTAAACGCTTCGTCCATCTTCGAGTTTTCCAGTTCCCCCTAGCGATCTAAGGTTAGCTCTTAACTCTCCGATTTTCTCTGTTTCAGTCACAAATTCTGCGTTTTCGATGTTTTTCTCTTCGCCTTCGATAACGACTAAATCATAATCAGAAAAACCCAATTCCCAGCTTGCAGAGATTTTTTGGTATTTCTCGCTAGTGGGGTCAGCAGAATCTTCGATCATTTTAGCTAAATTTGAGTTTACAACCTTCCAAACAATACCGCCTAAAGTAATATTGAATGGGCCTTTATGGTCTTTTAGCTCTTCTGCTGTTATTTGTTTATCTGTGCCAAACTCGCTAAAACCAGCGGTTAGGATTGCTCCAACCACTCGATCTCTATTGTGCTCGATGTTGATTGGTTTGTTAATAAAGTTTTCGTAAATTTCCAGAGCAGTAGGAGTATCGATAACATCTCCGTTTTTATTTACCCTATTCGCAACGCAAGCATTGAAAGCGATAGGCAAAAGATCAATGTTCTTCTCGGTGTCTACCTCTGGAATAAAATCTCCTACGTCAAGCAAGCTAGCCATAGCTAGGTATTTGTCTTTCTCCTCGGAAACCAAGGGCTTGATTGTGGAGCTAAAAATTGTTGTGTATTTCAATTCTTCCATATTTAGCCTCTCTTATAGTAAAAAACTGAAATTGATGCGTGACCTGGGGTAAAGCTTTTGCAAACGATTGGGGCAACCCCCAAATCGACACTAGCGCCCGCTCCCACGGTAATTGTGTTTAGCGCCGAATCATCGGCAAAAGTTACGGTGGACGCAGAAGTGTGACCGTTATGAATGGCGGTTACTAAAAAAAAGCTACCGCTGTCAGCGGAAACCTTCGCTGTTGCTCCACAAGCGATGTTATTTACATTTAAATGATCATTATTCATAGGCTGAAAACTCCCTTAGATTTACACGAAAAACTAATCTATTTCCCAGTCAATTGGTTGGAAGTTGATAAAGAGCTCGTCCAAGCTCTTGAACTTGTAGTCTAAACCTTTCTCTTCTACATATGATTTTGCAATTTCAATGTCTTTTTGACTAGGAAGCCAATTAGCTGAAATTTCAATCAAATTAGGTTTTTTGTAGGTATTAATAACATTTAGAGATGCAGCATGCTCACCCGAAGCCATCCTTAAATATAAATTTACTTTAGCAAATGCCCATACAGTGTTGGGGGTTTCTTGGTCATCAGCGTAATCATCTAAGCTTTCGCAGAAGACTTTTTTGAGTTGAGCAATTGTTACTTTCTTGTCTTGAGAGGAATTATGAATTTCCATTTTTTCCTCAAGAGCTTTAATTACGTCTACAGAAAATTTAATAGCAGCGTCTTGATCTGGCTCTTGTTTGGGCTTAACCTCAATTACAAAATCTTTCTCTCTACTTCTAGAGAGGTTCTGTCCTGAAAATTCGTACTCAAGGTTGTCCATAAGGCTTACTATAAACTACACACTATATGGACGTTTTACTAAAAAAATATAAATAATTATGAATTTTTATGATTCACTGCGCCCTTTGGCCTTATTGAGCTCCTCTTGCATTTGCTGTAATCTACCAACCAAGCTTTGAATAATTTCATTAGCTTCTTCAATAGTCGCGCCCATTTGCATAATCTGACCCCGTTGTTCAATCATCTTAATCATGATATCATTGGTGTCTCTATCTAGAGTTCTGATCTCTTGAGTTAGCTCTTCGTTTAGCTGATGTACTTCAGATGTTTCGGTTTGATTATGCAGAAGCATGGCGAGAACAATCGCGGTAAAGAACAGCATTACGGTTTGAGCTAGAGATAAGGCGTTTCGTTTTGCCCATGAAATTAGGTTTTTCATATATATTGTTACACAAAAAAAGAGCGCCAAAAAGCGCCCTTTCTTAATTATGAGTATTTATGACTAACTATTGACTTCTAGTTTTTCTGCTAGTTTTTGCACTGACCTATCGACTAAAGCGTGCTCTTCGTATGTGAGCTTGCTTTGTCTTGCTAAATTCACTAATAGATTGAAAGACTGTTGTAAGTCTAGTTCTTGAGGGACTTTTGGCTGCTCTTTAGTTTCTTCGCTCATGATTAATTTAATATAATCACTTGTTAGGATTTGTCCAATTGTTTTTCGAGCTCTTGCACTTTTGCGTCTAATTGTTTTACAGCATTAAACAAAACCCACATGACTTGATTGTTTTCAATTGTTTTTAGAGCTTGTTCGTTTTCTTCGTCTGAGTTTTCATGATAGTTTTGTATATTAATGAATGAGGTTTCTTCGTCTACCAATTGAGACACTGCCTCTTCCATTTCTTGAGCTAAAGCACCGTACTTGATTCTTGGCGTAGTTGATTTTGACCAAGTAAACTGTTTGGGCTCGATAAGCCTCACGAAGTCAAGACCTAAAGAAAATGTTTGTATGTCGTTTTTAACTCTTGCGTCTGATGCGGTAAAATAACCGTCCCAACTGAAAACTTCACCAAAATGAGCAGCTTTGAAAGCTCCTTTAGTGTTTGAAGTTCCATCTCCAAGTTGAGACTCATCTCTAACATACCAGTTTGGAAGGGTCTCAAAGCCTGGTGTCAGACCGCCTGGCCAATTACTTCCATTTTCACCCCAGTTTAACATGCTACCACCGCGAGGTATTATTTCTTGGACTTCCAATGCGGAATCTTCATTATCAAGCACCAAGCTTTGGGCTGTAATATCTGTTGAAGACAAAGCTCCTATGTTGATTGATTTATCAGCGCCTCTAACCACCAAAGTAGATTCGGTGTTGGCATGACTAGCTGATATATCAAGACTGCCAAATGTTACTGTGTCAGCTACATCAGCAGTTCCAGCGGTATTAGCTTTGCCTGTTGTGTTAGCGGCGTTGTTGGGAATGTCACCACTCTCTAAAGCACCAACAGACAAAGTTCCATTGCTGTCTGATAATTTTACAAAGCCATTGGCAGTCACCGCAGAGAACGCCTGACCACCTACACCCGCGCTTATAGAGCCCGCAGAGCCAGCGGTGGTTGCGCTTCCAGCAGAAGTAGCGTTTGATACGGTTAATGGATAAACCCCATCTGTTGGGCTGGGCAAAAAACGAGTATTGTCTGGGTCAATAAAAGTTCTTACTTGACCAACTGAAAACTCACGCAAAAGATCACTGTTACTTATCTTACCAACTATAACGTCTATGTTTGCAGTGGTGGTGTTGTCGGATAAAATTAGTTTGGCTATAGAGACTTCATTGCTTGAGTTTCTTAACACCAAAGATTCAGCAAAATCTGCATCGCTTGATGGAACATAAACAGTAGAACCAACCAACAGTCCACTAGACGTAGTAGCATTACCACTCAAAGCTCCAGAGAAAGTTGTAGCGGTTAAAGTGTTGGAGCTTGGTTGAAAAGTTAAGCCTGTATCAGTAAATATTTGTCTGTCTCCAGAAGTATTTGTGGTAAAAGTTATGTATCTAGTACCAGTTGTGCTAGTAGTATTTATCGCAATGTTGTCTGCGTTTGTAGCGTTCGTGGCGTTGGCTACGCTTATGCTACTTAAACCAACAGTTCTTTGTGTGCTGCCAACCGTAGCCCGCAAAGTGCTTCCACTTAAATCAAGCTGAGTAAAGCTAGCGTCTGGTAAAGTTAGGGTTTTGGTTGTACCGCCGATTGTCATCGACATCGTTCCAGTGGTTTCGCTTAAATCGGTAAATAACCCGTCATAATCTAGGTCTACAGTTTTTGTCGTACCTCCGACTGTTAAACTCAACACGCTTTGGTATGCACCGCCATTATCGAAAGACATTGAAGCTGCGGTAAATAAACCCGCAGCATTTAAGTATAAATTTAAAGCTGGAGTCGAAGTGCTTGTGGTTTCAGTTTGAGAGGTAAAATTTGAGTTTAAGTACAGCAGTCCATATGTATTTAGCGTCAAAGCTGAAATTCCACCTGATCCGCTGCCGCCCGTAGTAGCCACCTCTTCAAACCCTACTATCAAGCCTTGTCTGTTTATTTTTAATCTTGGCGTATTAATGTCACTGCCAATAATTTTAACAGCGTTATTGCTGGGCTCGTCGGCTATATTGCTACTAGTGGTTCCTCTGAGATTACTTGGTAAATGAGAATTAAGTTCTGAGTCAAAACTAATGTTTGCACCGCCATCGAATGATTGAGTAATAGCGTCAATGTCGCCAGCCCCTGCGGAGGATTTTCCTACAACTATGTTTCTTGCGGTTTCTAAAGTGCCCTCTAGTGTGCCTTCTAGTGCGCCAATAAACTTTGTTGCTTTTACGTTGCCATTGACTTCTAGTAATTCGGTTAGTCCGCTTACTCCAGTGCCTATACCAACACGACCAGCCGTAGTGAGTCGTAAACCAGTAGTGTTGCCAAGGCTAGTGCCCGCTGCTATAGTGAAAGTGTTACTGTTTGATCTATCAATACCTGTTGTCCATGATTGCTCAGTGTTTTTAAATTCAAGCTCTGCGTCATTAGCAGCGTCTCGATTAATTAATAACTTGGTTTGTGACGAACTTTTGATTTCAAGAATTTGAGACGGGTTACTTGACCCCGTGCCTATGCCAACATTACCGTCCAGCGTTATAACATTACCTGCATGACTATTAGCAATCGTAAGCCTACCATCTGTTTCGTGCGCCAAGTAAGCGTAATCTCCGCCCAGCCCATCTCCATTTGCTGAACCATCAAGTATAAGGAGTGCTCTTGCTCCGCCAGTACTTCCAATAAGTAGGTCTGCCTGATCTGATGCTTGAACTGTTAAATTGGAAGTAAATGCGCTCGACCCCGTACCTATGCCAACATTACCATCCCTATCAAAAGCCATTGTTGATATTGAAGTGCCATCGGTTGCGCTGGTGGTTGCGGAAGAACTTCTTCTCAGTTCAAATTTTCCATATGCACCCTGTTCACCAATAAATGCCCAAGCCCTTGAAGTTGATTGGGCGGTTGTGGCGGGCCAAGATAAAGATTGTGTTGAAGCACCAAGCAGTAGTTTTCCATCTTTATCAATCCGCAATCTTTCAGTCGGGGTATTTGCCCCGCCTGTATCCTCCGTCCGAAATGCAAAAAAGTTGTCATTCCCGTCCGTGGAATCATGGACATCGAAATAAACCCCGCCCCCTGAGTCACAGGCTAAATTAAACTCCAATGAGTTAGTGGTGTTTGTTATAAATAAGCCCGCAGCAGTTGCATCAGATATGTGCAGGTTTCTAGTGGAAGTCCAAAACACACTACCCGGCGAGCTAGTGCCTAGCCCGGCATTTCCATCTTTCGTCAAAAAAAGGTGTGAAGCATATGTACCTGAGTTCGAAGTGCCAAACTGCAACTCAGTATCACCAGAAGATGAATCCGCACCGATAATTGCGTTACCGTTTGTGCCATTATACGAAACTTTAAGCCTATTTGTGCCGCTTCCATTTTCGTGAACGAATAAATCCCCAACGACTTCAAGCCTTGCTGTCGGCGCACTTGACCCCGTGCCTATGCCGACTTTTCCATTTGGGTGAAGAGACATCACCTCAACGCTAGGGCTATCGTCACTTATAAACCTCAGCCTATCATTAGCAATAATGGTAAATTCGCCTTGACTATTTTTTAATTTTATACCAGCATTACCAGTGCTAGTATTTTCGGCAAAGAAAAAAGTATTGTTAGTGTTTACGCTATTATATAGCTTTACCGTTTCACTGTTAACGTCAAGACGGCCATTAGTGCTGACGCTTCCATCAGCTTTAATCAGTAAAGCGTCACTAACATTTAGAGTATTAAAAGATAAATCTGGATAGCCAGTAGCTTTATGCAATAACTTTATTGAGGCCAAGACAGTCTCGGCGCTAGACCCATGCGTGAAAGCTATTCCACCAGAACCGCTATCAGTGATTGTTCCCTCTGTATTTAAAGCTAAATGAAATTGATCGGCTTCACTAACCCTAGAAAGAGCCATCTCAAAATCTTGAATCAAATTAGCGTCGATACCAACACCAACATGCCCCAATACAGGAATACCCGCATCGCTTCTAGCGAGCGTTAGCAATTCGACATTTCTAATCTTAGTAGCCATTAGAACAAGAATGGGGTTTCGTCAATCATCGGATCACCGCCGTCTGTGGTTAATATATTTAAATTATCGTCCACTAAATGATCTAGGATAAACAAGCCTTGACCTTCAGCAGATATTACACTTCTAGCAAAGTCATAATCATTAGACATTGTAAAAGTAGTTGATACTGTTTTATTTGAACCAATATCAGAGTTGTAGGCTGCACCCTCAAATTTGCTGCCGAATATGTTAAACTTCATGCCCTGATTACCTTGACTGTCTCTAAAGGTCAAACTCATGTCGTACTTTTCATCTCTGCGTAGATTATCTAAGAAGTTGCCAGAGATTTGATAATTTGACCCACTTTCAATCATATCAATTGTAACCGTGGATTTAAGAGGTAAAGTTAAATTTCTGTCTACATGGTATTTATGACCAATGCAAGATAGGTTTTCTCTACTCATTGGTATGTTCATCTTAACCGACTGAAAGATATCTCTGTAAAATTGAACAGGCTCGTTTTCTGCGTCTTTGTAGACCTTGAATGAATCAACGTAAAAAATTAAGCTAGGTGCGCTACCAAAGAAAATATTGAAAACTTTATTGCTACTGGATGGGGCGGAAGTTAGTTTTTTTCTTATTTGTATTTTAGTCCAATCATTACCCACAAACTGATTTAAACTAAATGTGCCTGGTATTCCATCTTGGCTTACGTTTAGTAGCTCTCCCTCTGGTTTAGCAGTGTTGGCTTTAACAAAAAATTCGTAAGTATAATATTCCCCAACCACCATTTGCTGTATTGGGACACGTATCATTGCCCCACCATAGTTACCGTTACTAATTGAAGAAGTTTGGTTAACCTGTAAAGATTGTAAGCCTTGGTATTGCTCAGAAGAAGTTAAAGCTACTGTGGCTCCATGAAAGCCAACAAAGTCGGTGGAGCTTTCCATGTCGTTTTGGACTAAAATATCTTCGTCCGCTGCTCGCTTGGATATCGCAATCTCAACATCTCCTGGCCTGAAAGTGTGGTTTACATCAAAGTTCGCGTTTCGCCTTGCGTAGTTCTTTGGGATAATTAGCTCTTTTTCTCCGTATTCTACTTCAGCGTTTTGACTGTTTATGATTGGTGTTTTGATTGCCGATCCAGACCCCAGAAATATTACATTGTCAGCTACAAAGCTAACATCAACTTTTGGATAATTACCAACTGTTATATCTAAGGCGTAGTCGTTTATGTAAGCGTTTTGAAAAACTAACATACCCAAATTATCTACTTGCTGGGTAGTCATCTCTAACGCTCTACCAGAAGAAATTAAATCTGGGATTTCACTGGGATCATACGCTGGGGTTCTTCGGGCGTTTTCTCCAGACTTGTTGACAGCTAAATATATATTTTGCTTTTTATTTCCGCTTACGAAGTTGAAAGTAAACTCTTTATTGGGTAAGCTTGTCGCTCCGCTAGTGAGAACATTGAACCCCATTTTTTTCTCATTACTTAGCCCTTCGATAAAATATGAGATACTACCGTTTACATCTGGCGGGCTAGAAAGAGTATGCGAGTCAAAAGAGGATTTACCGACTAAACCAATATCTTCTCTATTGGTGGTGATATCATAGTTAAAGCTTTGGACTCTATGAATTCTTTTGAGGACTTCGAACGTGCCTGTGTTTCCATCAGAAAGAAAACCAGTAACTAGCGGAAAGTTATCTACTCCGCTTGGCAACCCGAAGAATAAATCTTGGGCGTTGTATATTATCCTGTTTGGCATTTACCACGACCTTACGCCTTGCTTGCGAGAAGAATACTTGCTAAGTAGTCATCTACTTGATGCTCAAAAGCAACTTCTCTAACTTCAGCTATTCTGTCGGGGTTAGTGTCAATAGGCTTCTGCACGTACTGAGAAACTTTTCCTTCCCAATCTTTTGGGTTTTCATTTGCAATGATAACGCAAGCAATTTCTTCTGCGACTTGCTTTTGTTGTTTAGTTAATCGTTTAATTTTGTGCTTCTTTCTAAGACTAGCCTCTACAGTTTTAAATAGCTTTGAAGCTTTTGTTAAATTGTCTGTGACCTTTGTTAAGCTGTAGTTTACAGCCTTGGACTGCTCTCCTTGCCCAGCGGGGTTTTGCTCTGGGGTAGGTGCTGGCTCACCTTCTGGTCTTCCAGCTTCTTTTTTAATTTCAGCTTGGTTTTTGCCACCAATAAGCGGCTCGTATAGCCCTTGTTCCCTTAGCTCCTTAAACTCTTCCTGAGACTTGAGAGACATATCCTTATCAGGGAGCCTGCCTGTGTCGATTGCTTCAAGACCTTCTTCAGCAGTTAAGATTCCCAACTCAATAAGTCTATTGTAGATACGCAGCATGTTCGTATCGTCTCTCAATGTGATCCTGTCAAAGTAGGGCGTAGGGTAGCTCTTGAACCCCATAGACTTGGAAATTCTTTTTATTTCTGGAACCAAAAAGTCTTCCATAAAGGTATTTCTTGCTTGCTCTAGTCTTGCAATGAATAAGTCGATTTTTGCGTTTTGATTAGCAAACGTGCTTTCTCCGACTAAGATGTTATTTAAGCCAAGCTGAATATCTCTATCTACAACTTCGTATTTCTTTGAGTCGAGTAACGAACCAATGTTAGGAACAACAAATTCTGCTTTCGTAGTATAGTCAGCAATAAGAACTCTACCTACCGACTGGTTTTGAAATAAAGTCTGCATGGCCTCCAAGTTCTTCTGGTTCACGCCGCCCTTCTCTGGGTCAGTTCCCATAGTAACCAAAAGAATAGCTTGCTGCATAGTGCGAGCTATAGCCATATCCATCTTTTTCAACTCCGCTTTGTAATTGATGTCTTCTAACACAGGGAAACCCAACGGCACAGAAAACGGCTCGTAATCTTGCTTCTTGTAAAAAATTGGTTTCACTTTGTCTGGGTCAAGCTTCATTAATACAATTTTAGAGCGCTTGTTTGACTTTAGCATTTTCTTTGCGTCTGGGTCGAGCGAGTCGAAAATTTCACGATCCTCTTCTGTTTGAGGGTTTTGCAGCCTAGACAACTCATAGTCTGAAAACACCTTGTAATAATTACCGTTCCAGAACGCAGCAGAACCAGTAAGCTGAATATCAGCAGGATTAAGGATCATATATCTCGCAGGTATAGTATTGTCAGCAGCAAAACTAGCGCCATACATTTGCGTGATCTTGCTCATGTCTTCTGGGCGGACTTTGCCATCAAACCTATAAACGAAAACATTACCTGATCTGAAAAACTCCCTAAAGAACTTGTCCTGAAAACCAATGATATTTAACTTCTTGAAAAAGGCGTCGAAAAAATCTCTAGACTTTTTAGTTCCGCCTTTAAAGTAAAGATTGCTAATTGAAAACTCTGTCATTAAGTCGATGACGTTTCTAAAAGCGGCAAAGTTGTAGTAGGCTTTCTGGCATAAAATTACAGCGTCTCTTATATCAATGTTTGAGCGATTAACCGCTCCGACGCCTGGGGTGTACTTGTAAGGAATCAAGCCATCGGAG
>MDTD01105270.1_pt1 | contig 11653 bp, 11 predicted proteins | sample 811221 | NCBI WGS metagenome assembly MDTD01 (sample SAMN05326646, study PRJNA326480) | marine metagenome | isolation source: seawater | place: Pacific Ocean: South West | collected 2011
GTCCAGCTCAGAACGGGAGCGAAGGGCCTGTTCGATAACGCTTTGTTCAGAGCCTGATGGGCCTTCGGGAGGCGTCAGTGGCAGCTCAGGGAGATTCAACTGACCGACCTCGGGTACCGCAAGAAGCCTCGCGAGAAGGGCACGCTGCTCGCGCTCTTTATTCTTAAGCGCATTCCTCTCATCGAGGGCCCGGGCGTGAGGTAGGGTAGCAAGGGCTAAATCCATCTCGACACCAACGCCCGCTTCAAGGCGGCGTTTGACAAGCTCAAGATGGCTGCTCCGCACGGCTATCTCGCGCTCTACTTCATCTCGGTCGAGTTGGATCAATGCGAGGGTATGGAACGTTTTGCTGATGGCCACCGAGAGTCGATGTTCAAATGCGTGAATGCGAGCGATTAAATCCTGATGGTCCAGCATCTTAACCGCGCGCTGGGCGCTCAGTGCACCTGGCCGTTCGATCGGAAAGCGTAGGGCAATTTCAAGTGTGGGTTCTCCGTCGAAAAGATCATTAAGGGCGACGTCGGTGATACGCAATTCGGGATCGTTCCATTGGGTCGCCAGTTCCACGCCAGCTCGCGTCATCGGGATCCGTGCACGAAGGTCTAGGAGTGCGCGGTTTTGTTGCTTTGCAAGGCGGATGGCCTCGGCCAGGTTGATAGGGGCTGTCGCGTCAATTGACGGACTCGCCGAGCCAACCTTCGCTGCATTCGCCTTCCATTTAGCGATGACGTGTTTCTTGGTGGACGCTGGTCCATAGGCGCAACCGCTGGCAATGACAAACAGCGTCAGTCCGAGCACTAAGCCTCGGACCGAAGGCACGGGTTTGGACGAGAAAAGGAGTGAGAACGTTCCCCTGTGTTGACGCGTCTTCATCTCAGTCATCGCCTCTTCGACTAGCCGTCTATTGGTTCGGCCAGGGAACGTTTATCCATGACGGTAATTCGTTGCCACGGTCGAATACGACCATGAGACGACCGGCCTCTGGGGAAAGAGCTAGCCCCTCAGGCTTCAGACCGGGAAAGTCTCGTATTTTGCGTGCTGAGGTCATTCCGACCTTCGGTGTGCGCGCGAAGTAGATCGCACCGTCTTGAGTGCGTGTATCGATTCCCGACGCAGTTGCTGTGATGACCAAACCGCCGTCTGGGAGATTCAACAGTTCCGAGATACCTCCCGGGACGGTTGCGTTATCGGCTTGTACCTCGAGCTTTACCGTACTCCAGAGGCTCAGGCCGCTTTGGCGAATGTCGCCTGAGTCAAAGAGTTTGTTGGGAAAGTCCATCTTCCAAATGATGGCTCGTCCGTGCACGTCGAGAGGTGCCTTTAGACCAATCAGTAGGCTTCCGTTTCGTATGGTCATGCCCTCGATATCTAACGTCTTCAGGTCCTTCAGTCCAAGTGCCTCTATGAAATCTTGTCCAGCGTTTTTAAGAGACTCAACCAGATGTACGGAGCCATCGGATCGGAAGGCTTGCCCCTCCAGGATGATACGGGCGAAGATCTGGCGGTTCTTTTTACGCTTTCCCTTCCGGTTGTGGCTCTGTGAAGAGAGAATGAAGTAAAGGCCGTCCACGCCCGTTATGGCCTCCAAATCATTGAGTTCGGTGAGGCCTCGGATGGTGATCGGTTCCGGGTCGACCTGTCCTTCTGTTCCCAATCCAAATAGCCACGGAGCGTGCTTATTGGATGTCTTGAATCCTGTATCGTCGCTTACCATGACGTAACGCTTTAAACGCTCAATCCAAATCAACCCCGACGGTTCAAGACGAGACATCGATTTGATTCTATCAGGTACGCTCATAGGTTTGACATCCGATGGAAGGCTTCCGACTGTCGGGACCGCAGCTACCGCGCTTCCTTCCGTCTTCTTGTCCTTGTCGATACTCACGTAGAACGCCTGACCAGGGACCAAGATCCCTGGTTCGTCCAGCGCAATCACAACATCACGCCCCCATGCCGGAAGTCTGGGATCGCGTCGGCAGCGCACAGGAACCTCATCAACAATCGGACCCATTGAAATGACACGTCCGCTAAGGGACTTTCCACTTACATCGCGCTGATTCAACGTCGCCTTGGCGCCAACTTGGACATTGAGCGCTTCGTACTCGGAGACGCAGGCGACGATTCGGTCGGATTGCGTGCCGATCAAGCGAACGATTGTTTGCCCAGCCGCGGCGACATCGCCCGGTCGCTGAATAATACGATAGACTTGTCCGTCTGCTGGCGCGCGAAGCACAAGATTTGTCTTCTGATGGCGAAGATGAGAGAGCCTGGTCTCTAGAACGCGAATTTCCTCTTTAAGTGGAGCAACCGCAATGTCAACCGGATCGACAGGAAGAGTAGCCCGTCTTGCCCGAGCTGACTGCAGCTGCTTCTGTAACAGCGATGTTGTTGTGGCAGCGGTCGTTACCTGGCTACTTAAGGCCGCATGCTGAATTTCTAGCGCGGTGAGGTTTCTCGCAGGCGCAAGCTGTTGCTTCACCAAGCTCTTAAGTCTCTTAAGCTGTTTTGATAGAGCCTGTAATTCAGTACGTTTGATTCGGTGCTCTGCCTGAGCTTGCTCGAGCGTCAGCTCGTTTTTCTCAATAGACACGTCGAGAGTTCGGGCGGTGCGCGCGGAGCGTTGCCGAACCTCTTCTGCCATGGCATCAATTTCGGCTAATGTCTTCCGTTTGAGTGCCTCAGTTTCGCGGATTTGTGCCTCGATGGAGCTACCATCCAGGATGGCGATGACTTCACCCTGTTTTACCGTTTGGCCTATTTCTACCGCGACCGATTGGATGCGCCCTTGGCTTGGCGCCGCCACCTTATATTCGATGCCGTACGCAAACCCGAGAATCCTACCGCGCTCGTGGACATCGCTATACAAGAAGACGATCGCCGTCATTGTGCCAAGCCATACGAGCCACGGTCCAACGCGGGTGCGCATCATTCGAGAGCTTGTGCGAAGAAAAGACACTTATATCTCCACGGTAGGGTCTTGGAGTAGAAGTGATACCCCTCGGACATCAGGAAGACGCTCAAGTTCTTCGATGAGTTCTGCTCGCCCCTGCGGACCGAAGAGCCGAATTTGGTAGGCATGCTCCATGGACTCGCCTTGCGCAATTTCTCGCATGGTGACGAGCGCAAATTTGCGTGTATGGCGTCTGAGCAGCCCAACGACCTCCGACTCATCGGAGGAACTTGGAAGCTGAAAACGCAGGAGTCCATCAAACTGACGCTGCGTGCCGAACTCTGTTCCGCTGAGCAGTATGGCTGCGAGGCAAAACAGAACCGTACCAGCAACAGCCGCGGAATGAGCCCGAAGACCGGAGGCAATGCCAGCTCCCATCGAAGCAAAGACGAACACCATGTCTCTGGGATCGCGCATACTCGTTCGGAACCGGATGATGGCCAAGCTACCTGCGATCCCCAAGCCGGCTGCTACTGAGTTGTTGATCGCCAACATGAGCATGCACGCCACAATTGAGCCAAGGGCCACTGCCTGGACGAAACCTCGAGAGTAGGACATTCCACGAAATGTCCAAACGTAGGTTGCCGCAATGGTCTGCGTGAGTCCAAACGCTAGCAAAAGCGATAGGACAATCGTTTTTAGGCTGATTGGATCCCCATAGGTGGAGATAAGTTGGTCTAGGGCGCTCACGTATTTTTCCGGGCCACTGTGCGTGGTGATTTGATATCATACCACGCTTTCACACTTGTGCCGTATTTTGAGAATGACAAACGATGGAGTTCCAGTGAGCGGACAATGCTCACCATCCAGCTTGGGACGGCGCTGGTAAACTTCAATTCGAGGACAGTAAGCGACTCGGGACTTTTCATGGTCTCGCTATCGTCCATGAAGCGCCAGCGCTTATCATCGATATTAAAACTAAAATCTGCCATGGGTTGACTGCGAATGCGTGTGTCGAAGGTGACACGCGCATAGTCGTCGATCGTGCTGATGTAGGGTTCCCGTTCGTAAGTGACCACGGTGATTGGATGAAAGTCTCCAAGCCCGCGTAATGCTAAGAAACGTTCGACCGCACCGCGATCTTTAGCCTTAATATTGCGCTCGAAGTCTGGAGGCGGATGTCGAACAAAATCGGCCCAGCCCTCGTACGGGATACGCCCGCGCGTTTTCGATATCACATCGTTTACGCGACGCTTTATTTCCAAGAAGAGCGGACCCTCAGGTGTCTGTGGATAGTGCCGTATACGCATTTTGAAGCGATCGACCGCTTCGATTTCGTTATTCCAGTAGAGGCGACGTGCCGGGTTATCGAAGTAGAGGCTTTCGATCGTGTAACGCCGATCGTGCTGTTTTGCGGCGAAGGGATCGATGATGCAGTAGGGCTGTATCGCTTGTCTGACCTTTTTAACAGTCTCACGGTTCAGGAGGTATTTGTACTCCCGTCGTTCGATTTTAATGCTGTCGATGGCCACGCTTGAGCCCTCTTCGTCTTGGCGTAAAATTCAGTCTTATCACGGTGACCGCGACTAAGTAGCGGGTGTTCCGGACCTACCCGGACGTTGCGAGGTAGACTACCAGGCCCACGCAGAATACCACCAGCACGCCTAGTGCGATCCAGGTCGCACTCAACCGACCCGGCTCTGTAGCGGTCTGGTTCACTTGAATATCAGCCCGGTCCGTAGCGGCCATGGTTGCCTTGAAATCCATCTCCACAGAAGGATCCGGCGCCCAAGCGTCCGCGGCCTGGGCATCCTCCGTCAATTCAGGTTCTACACTCGCGGTGTTTTCCTCGTCGTCGAGTGTCTGATTCCCGTCTGTTGGGCACTGCATAGATTGAACCTCCGAGGACTTTAGTTTCAGTGGCCGACCCCATCTTGGCAAAAATACGTCCTTACCTTGCGCCCTATGCGCTATAAGGTCGCCATGAAAAAACTAACTTTTGCTGCGTTGTTATCTCTCGCTGTTGGCCTCGGCTGCAGTGCAGAGAAAGATTCTAAGGGGGCTGCTGATACCGCTCCCCCCGTGGACGTTCCTGCCGATTCACTGGCTTCGTCTGATGGCGTGAACACTGCTGACGGCTCCTTCGCGGAAACGGTTAGCCCCACATTGGACACTACGGCCTCAAGTGACGGCATCCACTCCGATGTGGATCCGAACCCGAGCGACTCGGCAGCAGAAACGGACGTGGCTAAGGATACGGCGAGCGGTCCAAAGCAGCCGCTTCCAACCGGATTGAAGGGCGTGAAACCGCCGGAGCCTACCGCACTGCCTCAATTCTCAGCCGTCGTCGATCAGGACGGCAAGAGTGTGGGGCCCGATCGACTGGTCGGGACGTGGTCTGTACTCTGGTTTTACCCGATCGCTTCAACCGCTGGCTGAACGGCCGAAGGTTGCGGGTTCCGCGACCGTCAAGCTGAGTTCGATAAACTCGGGGTACAGGTGTTGGGCGTTTCGTTCGATTCGCCGTCCAACAACCAGATCTTCAAGACAAACGAAGAGTTCCAATTCGATCTGTTGAGCGATGTAGAGCGTGAGCTGGGTCTCTATTACGGAGCCGCTGACAATGCGAACCAGTTCTTCGCTTCCCGCGTTACGGTGATCCTCGACGACAAAGGCGATTGGATTCTTCATTACCCGAGCGACAAGATCGGACCCCTCTATGCACATGCACAGATGGTTCTGGACGATTTGGCCATTCTCCTCGAGTAGATTTCGCGGAAAAAATGCTGAGTGGGCTGGCTCTCACTGGTCCCTCGGATATGATGGAAGACCGAAAGCGATCGTCATAGGAGGAGCAGGCGTGGCGTGGCGTCCGTGGAAATCTAATAATCAAGTGGACTCGGAATCCGATGATAATGTTTCGGCGAAAGCTGCAGGGTCCGTTGCTGATCTTCTGGAGATATTCGGAAAAAAGGGATTCGATACATCGACGCAGAGCCAGGCGGAACTAGAACGACTCTCCGTCCTTTGGGCGAGACATGTGCGCCGTGGAGATCCAATTCCAGGCTCGGAAGATGTTGGTGATGGTGCCTATGCGGAGCCATCCTGGGAAGGTGTTACACGGTTCCTTGAAATACAGCGCGAACACGAGCGTCGTCATGTTGGTCAACTCCGAGATCAGGTCAATTCAACGGCTGAAGGTCTCGACGAACTCAAGCGAACGCTTCAAGATTTTGCACAAAGCCTTCGATACGCCGTAGGTGAAGACGAAAGGTCCGACCAAGAGGTGGTAGGTCAGCTAGATGCGCTCAACAACCTTGCACTCGCCAGAGATACCGATATGGCGTCATTGCGAAATCGGGTCACACATACTGTGAAGTTTGTGCAGGAGACGATTCAAACTCGCCAACATCGCCATGCCAAACAGATTGAGCAACTCGGGCGTGAGTTGGTTGCCGTCAAGGCCGAGCTTGCGACGGCATCAAGTGAAGCACAGCGCGACGGATTGACGGACCTGTACAATCGCAAAGCTCTTGATGAGCAACTAGATCGTACCGTGTCTCTGTGCCAAATGACGGGCCGGCCGACCTGTCTGTTGATGGTGGATTTGGATAATTTTAAAGACATCAACGATGTCTACGGTCACCAAGCAGGCGATGCTGCCCTACAGGCACTGAGTAACGTTCTGTCCACCGTAGTGCTACGGAAGAGCGACTTTGTCGCACGTTACGGGGGCGATGAGTTCACGGTCATTTTGAACAATTGTAAATTGTCGGCTGGACGCTTCATCGCTGACCGTTTGCTAACGGCCATTCGCAACATTCGCATCAACTCTGATGTCGGCGAGTTCAGTATCACAGTGTCCATGGGCATTGCGGAGCTTGGAGGTCGAGAGACGCGAGAGGACTGGATGAAGCGCGCAGATATTAATCTTCTTTCCGCCAAACGAGCCGGCCGGGACCGTGTTCACTAGGGTTATTGCGTGTTTCTCTGTGTTGGTTGTCGGCGGGCTAGCATCTCCCGCATACACGGCACACGATGCTGGCGAACAGGTCGATTTAATCGGTGCGTCAGTTGACGGTAGGTTCGCATTGATACGCATTCGTGATGTCCAGAAGCGATACGTCGACGTGATCCTCTCAGACGTTGATGGCAAGGCTGGCGATCGGCGCCGGTGGGAAGGGAAGGGGAAGAACGAGAGCGCGGCATCTTACCTCTCGGCCATTAGACGAAAACACCGTATCCGGGGAGTTCCCCAAGCACGCTTGAAGCGACCTTCCAGCGACCTCGAGGGGCGTCTTTACACATGGTTTGTGAAGGGCATGGGCTGGTATCGTTCCTTTGCACTTGTAGGTGAGTTGGGTCAGCGACTTGAACCTTCCATCGCGATTCGGTGCTTGGAGCCGATATCTCCGGATTGCACGCCTAATGAAAGCGAACGGAGTTCTCTCCCTACTAAGGTTCACTGGTTCCGGACAGGCGTCTATCTCTATGTCGACAACTGGACCATACAAGGCCCTGTCGGCGATGAATCTCGAGCACTCGTGGTGCACCGACGAATTCCTGCCAAACCTAGACGACCTGCAATGCCGCCTGAACTGCAAATACGAGCAAAATAAAGGAAGACAGTGATGACTGAGTCTAATTCGCCTCATCGCGCACTGGTATTTGGTGCGACCGGATATACCGGTTCCTATTTGGTACGCCGGCTAAAGAGTTGCGGAATTGATACCTGGGCACACCTTCGACCAAGTTCGTCCAAGCGGGCGACATTTGAAGCGAGTTGTCGCGAACTTGGTGTCCACACTCTGCTTGAACCGTGGGAGACATCCGGATTGGAGGGGCTTGTTTCTGCGGTGCAACCCACCTTGGTTTTTGCGGTCTTAGGGACTACGAGGTCGCGGATGAAGGCGCTTAAACGTCAAGGTGCCGAGGCAGGTTCAGGAAGCTACGAAGCCGTCGACTACGGCTTAACAGCGATGGCACATCGTGCCTGCGAAGCGATGGATGAGCCTCCCCGATTTATCTACCTCTCCTCGATGGGGGTCAAGGAGAGCACTAGGCTTCCCTATCTGAGTGTTCGATGGAAAATGGAGCAGGAGATCCGAAACGGACGATGCGACTGGACAATTGTGCGTCCCGGCTTCATCACGGGGAGCGATCGGGAGGAGTTTCGTTTTGGCGAGCGTGCTGGAGCGATCGTATCGGATGGCGTTCTTGCCCTTACCGGCCTGCTCGGTGGAAAGCGCTTACGTCAAGCCTATCGTTCCATCTCGGGCGATGAATTGGCCGAAGCGATGATTCGTTGGGCGCTTGCTGAGACGGGTAACCGTCGGACGGTTGAAACCATCGATCTCTGGGAGGGGCCGTGAGGCATGCCACCTGGCTGATTCTGTGCTTCGTATGCCTGAGTCTTTTTGCAGCCGATACCCACGCAAAGAGCTATCGCTTTTGTGGCTTTACGTCGAAGAGTACCGCGATAAAGATTCGCTGTTCCTCCGAACGCGTGAGAGGGCTGAATGCATTGGGATCCTTCAGCCAGCTTCGGGAACTGAACTTTACGCGTAGCGGCCTCAAAAGTTTGCGTTTGATGCCGACTATCGACTCATTGCGCGTTCTGAGTCTGAACTACACACCGATCAAATCACTGAAATGGCTTACTAAGAATCCAACGATCGAAGAGCTAGATGCGTCCAACACTGCGATAACAACTCTCCATGGGATTCAAAGGCTGCGGCATTTGCGTCATCTCACGCTGTGGAACGTGAAGATTGAAAGTCTCGATCCCATCGCCAGGCTGCACCGCCTTGAGAGCCTGGTTTTGGGGGGGACTTCCGTCCGGGACTTGCGTCCAATCGCCGGATTAAAAGGCCTTCGTTTACTAAACCTTGAGCGTACACCTATCCGGGAACTTACCCACCTCTCGAAGTTAGAGGGTCTCGACACCCTATTCTTAGCTGGAACATCCCTCACTAGGGAGGTCTTAGAGCAATTTCGGACCAGGCTTCCAAAGGTCAGAATCGTAGGTTGTGACGGTAAATCGGCAACTCCTTGTGCACTCGTACACACACCGTTGCCACCGTTATGTTCCCATCTCATCGAGTGCTGTGGCGAGATTCGTGGCGTATCAGCCGATTGGGCTAAACGCTGCGAGTTGGTCGAAGCTACCGTGAAGAAGGTTGCGCGCGGTTCTGGTGACTCCACCAAACTCATGACCCGCATCTGTGAACACGCCCTGCGCGAGTATAGCGAGGCCATGGGATCCGACATCCCAAGCGCATGCTTGTCCCGGCCCTAGCGCTTACAATTCTTATCGTCTTTCGGGCAGATAAAGCGAACATGTAGGTGCCTCGCATGCCCCTTAACGTGACGAATAATTCCCCGGAGTTTTCGCTTTCCTGACGGATACTGGAACATCCTTTTTATCGTCTCGGGATCTTTCTTGGTTTTCTTGGCCCATCTTACGAGTAATTCCTGAACTTTGTAGTCGAGGAAGATATGTTGAGCGCGGTAGGCAGGGTTCGCCGGGTTGATGAGCGCACGAAGTAGCTCCCAGGTACGCGGGTAGTCGATGGGGTACTTGCGACCATCCAAGAAACGTTTGGGTCCAATATGCGGCTGCTTGCGAAAGTAGAGGCCCATATCGACGTCCCGGCCACTTTGGTGGCTCTTGTGTGGGAACAAGTAGCCCCCATGCTGTGCAGAAATGTGCTCTAGGGTCAGCCGGTGTGTGTTTCTGAACTTATCGTTTACCCGCTCGATGGCGGCGGTGATGGCGCCAACCGTCTCCTTGGTTCCCCAACTCTTGTGCGGTGTTCGGCAATACCAAGGATACTGTTTCCCGCAAGGGAGGCGTATCCCATTGACCAGACGTCCTGCGTTGGTTCGCCCGACAGACTGAGAGGTACTTTCGGCAGGAGGGCATTCTTTAACGATTCGGATCTTTTGCCCGATTCGAATTCGGTTGAGATCTTTGATGCGTGGATTGTGATAGAGCAGCTCCATATTCGTGACTTTGAAGCGCTTCTTGATGCGCGAAATAGAGTCACCTGGCTGCACTCGGTATGTCTTGGGACACAGTTCGAGGACCGATTTGCGAGCGGGAATTCGAAGTTTCATCCCAACCCGAACGCTGTTGCGGTTTTTGAGGCGATTCCGCCTAACAATTTCTTTGACCGATGCACCATATTTCTTTGCGATGCTCCCTAAATATTCTCCGGGCCGGACGCGGTGCGTGATGATCTTAACGCGTGGACGGATAGGTCGCGCTTCCTGTATTCGCGCGCTCTTGGGAAGTCTGAGCTTTCGACCTATGAAAATGCGGTCGTCCTTAAGACGATTGAGTCTCTTGAGTGTGCGAAGTCTAATCCCGTATTTCGCGGCGATCCGGCTTAAAGTGTCGCCCTTCACCACAGTATGAGTTTTGCGCTTGGCCTGTGCTGGCTCTGTACTCCAAGTGAGTAGGACGCATGCCGCCAGAAAGGCTCGCAGAATTCGCCAATTTGTTCGCCACATAATCACCCCTGAAGATTCTCCCTTCCGAGTGAGTCATGCAACCCTAATTAGCCCTCTTTTCTTCCGAATGGAGCATTGAACGGTGGGTTTTGAGTGGCGCTCAGAAGGCTTATCTGGCTTCTAAGTGACTTCATTGCCATACTGCATAGACTTTCGACACACTTGGGGGCACCTAATGAAGGCACCAAAAGGCATCACGACGTGCATCGGCGCGATAACGCTGAGCACACTCACTCTCTTTCTCTTCTCCGGTTGCGTCGCGTCCAGTGGGACCGGTAGCACTTTCGAGGATACCTCCGCGATAGACTCCAACATCGCTCAAGACATTGAGGGCGATGCCGTGGCGGTCGATGGGCTATCGGGGGATCAGACGTCTGACGATGCCGCAGTGCCTAGTGACGCAGTCACAGATGATGCAATGAGTCCCGTCGATGCCGGAATCGATGTGTCGGTCGATGATGCCACGCCATCAGACAGCGGTGCGACAGATACGTCCGTCACACTCGATGTCTCCGAGGATGACATTGCAAGTGAGGATACCGCTGACGCAGACAAGCCTAAGAGCCCGATTCAAAAACTCTGCGAGTCAACAGGGGGAACATGGGACGAGGCATCTTGCGGACATTGGAAGTGCGGAGAGCCCCCAGCATGTGATGCGATTATCCCTGGCTGCAACTGTGGTGAAGGCAAAGTGTTTGATGGCGGAGTCGGCTGCATGGAATCTCCCGAATGCAAAGGTGGGTTTGGCGCTGAAGACTTGTGCGAGGTTTCTGGTGGAGACTGGCTGGACGACACCTGCGGACACTGGGAATGCGGAATTGAACCACTTTGCGAGGCCATTATCCCCGGCTGCAACTGCGGAGAGGGATTGATCTTCGACGAGCAAGCCGGATGTATTATGTGGCCCGAGTGCGAGGAACAGTGGTTGGACAATAAAGAAGCACTGTGTACCGACACGGGAGGAAAATGGGTACCCAATTCATGCGGCGACTGGACGTGTGGTGACGCGCCCATGTGTCTAGCAATCATCCCTGGCTGCAACTGTGGCGATGGAATGAATTTTCACCCCGTGAAAGGTTGCTTCGAGGATCCGAAGTGTGATGAACCCGGCGACCCGGGCGTAAAAGAGGAACTCTGCAACGAGACTGGCGGTAAATGGCTGCCCGGTACATGCGGCGATTGGACATGTGGCGAGCCTCCGCTCTGCAAGGCGATTGTCCCCGGCTGCAACTGTGGAAAGGGAATGAA
>MDTD01154610.1_pt1 | contig 11652 bp, 12 predicted proteins | sample 811221 | NCBI WGS metagenome assembly MDTD01 (sample SAMN05326646, study PRJNA326480) | marine metagenome | isolation source: seawater | place: Pacific Ocean: South West | collected 2011
AAAAATATTATAACCCCCATCGTTACTAAACTTATTCCATAAACATCTACGAAATATTTAGGGGCATGTATGTATACAGGTAGCCCCGCCATACCAATAACGAAAGCAAGGCTTGAAAAGCGATGTTGAGCCTGATTCATTGACTAACATCAATTTTGGGTGGTTCTGGCCGAGCTCGGTAACGTGCTCCCTTAAACCATAGCTTAAGTGCTTGCCAATGGATCAAACCAAGTACCCGCCTAGAACCGAAAGGCCGAAAAATCATCGACTTTAAAATCTCAAGATTAGTTAATTTACTTCTACTCCCAATAAGATTGGTTTTGATACCTCCGTGCCGGTAGTTCAGATCTATCCAAATACCAATTTTATCCTTTTTAATGTCGAACCTAAACTCATATTGACCATCAATTGGCTGAAACGGAGAAACATGAAAAATCTTTGTTGCTTTTAAACGATGTACGGGCAAAATTTCAGACTGATCATTATTGTGTGAAAGATACCAATGCCTATCGCCAAAGGTGTTCGTCACTTCAGAAATTACTGCTACCAAGCTACCATTTTTTTTATAACAAAGCCAAAAGCTTACCGGGTTAAATATGTGACCGAACACTTTAGGTTGTGCAAGGAGTAATATTTTATAAACACCTTTGATATTGTAATTCGCCATTACTTCTCGCACCCACTCACTACTCCTTCCAGCGCCTGGGTGGCCACCATAGTCACTATCCAAAACGCCAAAAAACTTTCCCGACGTTCTAGAAAACAAAGCTGGTCCCTCCACATCCTTCTCGGGATCTAGAATAACAAATCCAACTTTGTACTTGAAAGCGTTTTCTAAGTTACCCTCTCGCCCATGCCAGGTGTACGCGTCAACATATTCTACATTATTCATTGTGCGGCAATCTTTACTTCTATTTTATCTGAAAATTTAGCCACAACATCTATTGCAGAAGCCAAACCATCTTCATGAAATCCGTTTTTCATCCATGCCCCACAAAACCAAGTATTTTGCTCACCATTATTGTCTGCAAGATATTTCTGAGCTTTCAGTGCAGGCAGATCATAAACTGGATGCATAAAAGTAACCTCGTCATAAATTTTGTAGGGATCAATTTTATTTTTTGAATTTAAAGTAACAAACATTGGATCTGTCTCTGGAATTGGTTGGAGAGAATTCATCCAGTAAGTTAACCCTATTGGGTCGAATGATGCTTTCTTGTCCTCTGTATATACCCAACTTGCCCAACAATTTTTATTTTTTGGCATCACATTTTGATCATGGTGCAACACTGCTTGGTTAGGTTGATATTTTATGGCACCCAACGCGGAAGCCTCTCCCACGCTGGGGTCTGCAATCAGCTTAAGAGTATCATCAGAATGGGTCGCAAATACTACGTGATCAAAATACTCCATTTCAGACTTTTGACTTAAAATCTTAACACCAAATGGACCTCGACGTACCTCTTTTATTGGATCACCCAAACGCAACTCAACATTTCGCTTAACTAACTCTCGATTAAGACGATCCACGTACTGCACCGATCCACCATCTACAGTGAACCATTGGTGTTGGCCGGTCCGATTTAAAAGCGCGTGGTTTTCGAAAAAGCTGATCATTGAGTGTGCTGGGAAATCTAGTATTTTATCTTTCGGTGTTGACCATATGGCCCCTGAAAAGGGAAGAAGGTAGTAATCTCTAAACCAGTCTCCAGTACCGATAAGATTTAGCAATTCTCGTATTGTAAGAGAAGTATCAGCTGCCAAAGAAACTGCATTTTTGTTGAATTTCAAGATGTCCAGTAACATTTTGAGATAATTAATGTTTGCGAGATTTTTTGGCTGAGCAAACAATGATTGAAAATTACGCAAACCATATTCAATTTCACCCCCACGAACTGATGCGCCAAAACTCATGTTACTTCGACAAATCGGAACATTTAGCTCGATAAAAAGTGCTGTTAAATTGGGATAGTTAATTTTGTTGAAAACAATAAATCCAGTGTCAACTGGTTGGCTGCCCCGTTTCCCTGCTAGTACTGTTCTGGCATGACCCCCTAATCGGTGCTCGCACTCAAATAATGTTACTTTACCAAAGTTAGAAAGCTGATAGGCTGCCCCCATTCCAGAGATTCCACCGCCCACTACTGCGATCTTAATGGGGCTGGGGGTTGTGATAAAATTCATAATATTCTCCGGTATTTTTGAATGTTATTACGACCCAACAAGCAGTTTGGATGAAACAAAAAATTTTTGATCCAAATTATAAGTTTTAACGAATAAACACCATGTTAGGATTATTTGAAGATATCGAAAATCGATACTCGCCATCGGCTGGTAGTAGTGGTAGCGTTGCAAAGCACGTTATTGGTACGGGACCGCAGATATTGGAAGAAAAAAATAGTCACGATTGGGAAGAACTTTTGGTTTTGGTAAGCGAGACTAAAGATCGCATTGCTTTCAGGCATTTGTTTAACCACTTTGCTCCTAGGATAAAATCTTTCTTGATGAAGGCGGGTGCGGATCAAACAATGGCAGAAGAATGTAGCCAAGAAGCAATGGCGACTGTTTGGAATAAAGCAAAACTATTTGATCCAAGCAGAGCTAGCGCATCAACTTGGATTTTTACAATTGCTCGAAACAAACGGATTGATGCAATAAGGAAGGTTCGAAGACCAGAACCCGATGAATTAACTTGGCCAGATGAAACAGAGCCTGCACAAGAAGAAGCTTTGGAATTAAAGCAACAATCTGAAATTCTGGCAGATGCAATTCAAAATCTGCCAGAAAAACAGCGCCAACTAGTTGAAAAAGCCTTTTTCAAAGAGTTATCTCACAGCGAAATAGCTCTTGAAACGGGATTACCACTTGGCACAATTAAATCCAGAATTAGATTAGCCTTAGAGAGATTGCGTCATGCAATGGGATGAATATGAAAAGCGATAAAAAAATTAAACATCATTTAAGCGAAGACCTTCTTATGAGGTATTCGAATGGGACATTATGTGAAGCATTCTCGCTTGCAGTTGCCACTCATATTTCAATGTGTGACGATTGTAGAGCCGCATTGGAAAGTTATGAAGCAGTGGGTGGAGCGCTATTAGACACAACTGACCCGGAAGAAATGAGTGACGAAAGTTTTGAAAGTGTTATGGCATTAATAGAAAGCCAATCAGTCCAAACCGAACAGCTTCCTAAGAAGATATCATCTGATGTTCCATCGGCACTCAGTGACTACATTGGTGGATCTTTACAAGATGTGAAATGGCGTCCTATCGGATTGGGCGTAAAGCAGTCGCTTCTCAAAACATCTGGCAACTCGACTGCTAGATTACTGTACATACCTGCTGGTACCGCAGTACCTCACCACAGTCATAATGGGAATGAGCTTACTTTGGTGTTGAAAGGCGCCTTTGAAGACGAAGTTGCACGCTTCGGGCCAGGTGATGTAGAAATGGCAGATGAAGATCTTGACCACCAACCGGTCGCCGTGGAGGGCGAAGACTGTATTTGTTTAGCAGTCACGGACGCACCTTTGAAATTTCAAACCTTTATACATAAATTAGTGCAGCCATTTCTAAAGATTTAAATTAGTACCAATTAAATCAACCACCTCCGGAGTACCAGCTATTATACCATTGGTGGCCTTTTTTTTAGTGTTAAAGACAGGCGGGGTAAGATGGCGGTCCAATACAATCCCACCTGACTCTGTAATTAAAAGTGATCCTGCGCACACATCCCATTCCCAGGAATCTCTAAGTGTCATCATTGCATGGTATCTTCCTCTAGAAACACAGGCCATTCTGAATGCAATGGAGGGTTTGTGTTCTCGATTGAATTTCGGCTTGGCATTTAACTTCCATATTTTATCATCCTCAACCAATTTAGCGGCGATTAAATCAAACTCACCAGTCCTATTTATTTCTTTTATGCGAATTCTTTTACCATTTAACCAAGAACCGCCACCAAGATAAGCTGAGAAAAGTAGGTCTTGTTGCGGCACATAGACAACTGCGGCACTTACTTTACCATTTTTAACGACCGCAAAAGAATGTGCCCAGTTGTTACCACCTTTGATAAAATCTCTAGTCCCATCAATGGGGTCAATTACAAAGGAACACGCTTTCTCATAATGTGGAAAATCATGCGTGCTTTCCTCACATAACCAACCATAGTCTGGCCTTGCTGCAGTTAGGTATTGAAAAAGCATTCTGTCTATCTCAATGTCTGCCTCGGTCACTGGACCAGCAGCAGGCCCTTTTTCCCATACTTTAAGACGCCTAAAGTCATAATTTTTTGCTAATTTACCAGCTTTTTGAGCAGCTTTTATTAGTAAGCTAAGATCAGGATCCTGCAAGCGTCATATCCTCAACTAAAATCGAAGGTACAACATATTGAAGATGTCGTTGAGCATCATTTCCTAGTACTATTTTTTTGAGCATATCTCTTAGATTGCCAGCTATTGTAACTTCACTGACTGGATAACATATTTGCCCATCCTCTACCCAAAATCCAGAGACACCGCGCGAGTAATCGCCAGTATTGGGGTTTATTGTGGAGCCAATTAAAGATGTAACGAGGAGACCATTCCTCATCTCACTTAATAAATTATCACAGTAATCTTTAGGCGAACTAAGCTCTATATTCCAATTTGTCGGTGAACTGGTTGAACTAACACTTCTTGAAGCGTTCGCAGTGGGCTTCATACCCAATTTTCTTGCACTAGCTAGATCTAATGTCCAACCGTTCAAAACGCCTTTACTCAAAATCTCACGCCTCTTCGTGGCCAATCCCTCTGAGTCAAATAACCTCGAAGCCCCAGATCTTAAACGATGTGGGTTTTCAACCAATTTACACGTTTTCGGCAAAACTTGTTTGCCCAACGAATCCTTTAGCCAGCTCGAACCTCGGGCAATTGCTGTACCATTTATGGCGCTTAGAAAATGACCAACTAGACCCGATGATACTCGTTCGTCATATATTACCGGATAATTACCAGTAGCTGGTCGTCTGGGATTTAAACGTTCTACGGCTCGCAACCCAGCAGTTCGGCCAATTTCATCAGATGGCCTTAAATCAGACTGAAACACGCGTGTATCCGCATCATAGTCACGTTCCATATCCGAGCCTTCGCCAGCAATTGCAACACATGAGACGGAATTACTTGATCGATCATAATTGGCTGTAAAACCATTACTGGCAGCCATAAAAACAGAATATTTGCCATAAGATGCTGAAGCACCAGATACTTGAGAAATACCGCCCACTTCCAAAGCGGAAGACTCGGCTATTTCTGCCTTTTCCTGTAAATTGGTTGGAGATGGTTCAGCAGTAGCATCACAGATTTCCAACCCAGACAAATCTCGCTGCTTGGCCAATTGATTTACACTTGCAAGACCCGCATGTTTGTCTTCTGGTGCATCCTGTGCCATTGCAATTGCGCGCTCAACCATGAGTTCAAGCGTAACATCAGATATATCAGAAGATGAGACTATTGCTTGTCTTTGCGATACCAGCACACGCAACCCTACCTCTGCACCTTCAGCGCGATCCGCATTTTCTAATACCCCATTTCGAACATCAACATTTATTGACTGCCCTTTAGTGGCTATAACATCTGCCTCATCTGCACCCCTTAATTTAGCGCATTCAAGCAATTTCTGAGCAACGAGCTCAAGACTATCCGGAATCATTTTAAATCATTCTTCTCAATTCTGTTGGAATTAATTATAGTACTAGCTAGAATTATCTCAGCCTTTGTCCATTAGCTAAAATGTGGCCAAGGCTGTTAAACTCGATCTTTGAACTTAGTTCATCGTCACCGGTTGGGATAGTAAACATACTCAATATCATCCTTGCACCCATTCCTGTATCAGAATCGATCAAGCCTCTATTTATAAGTTTGTCAAGAAGTGCATTTACACCAGACAAGACAAATTCAAATGAACCAACTGGCTTGGGGTATCCATCAAACGTAATCAAGTCTTCATTGTCTAGGATGACCCTTCCTTCACCTTGCATAGATGTTCCTTTGAAGGAAAGATTCAATTTTTCAAGAAAAATCTCCTCAACTTCAATGGGAATTAAGTTAGAGTTGTTTTCCTCATAAATGTCGGGGCCGAGCTCCGTTAAACTTTCAAACAACCTAGCTTTACCAGAAAAAGCGATCTTTGCATTCAGAGGTCCATTCTCAAGATTGCTTTCAGGATCTAAAAATCTCCATAAATCGTGCGCAATTAGAAGATCCGAAACACCAAGTCGTAGGCCAAAATTCTGAGACTCCAATCTTTTTAAGATTGGCACAGTGAAACCATAGTTGGCATTCTTCAAAGATATATCGACTGGAATTGGCATGACTGATGAGCTTAACTTAACAAGTCCATTCGAAAAATATACGTCAAAAAGAAGTCCATCCTGCGTTAGACTGCTACTGACATTAGAATTTTCGGATGATATTTCGCCTTTTAAATTACCATCCGGACTTGAAAGATCAAATTCAATAGAACTTGCTCCTACACTGTAAGAGCCTAAGGCATTATAACCATTTTCGAGTAAATCAGTTAAACTTACAGAAGTGTGTGACAGCAAATTGTCTTGTCGAGAAATTACAAATACGTCCTTTAATTTATAGCTAATAAGCCCAGACATTTGCTCAGCTGGTATATCAAAGTTAAAAAACAAATTTACAGAACCTGCCTGAAATGAACTTTTTGGACTATCTTGTCCTTTACCCGCAAAAGCTTGATTTAAAGCCATTCCATTTAAAATTATACTGGCCTCAAAAAATTCATTTCCTAGGTATCTAGATGGAAAGCCGTATTCCTTTAATTTCAAACCGAAGAGTGAGGAATTTATTTGAATATCTGGAGCGCCTACTTTTCCACCAACAATAATATTTGTGTTGTCGCTCAAAGGTTGCAAAGCAAATGATAAAACCTCGCGCCCTTCATACACTTTAATCGTCATTTCTTGGTCGTAGTCAGGCCGAATTTCCACGGTCCCGTCGCCTCTTTCTAAAAGTTGTATATCAAATAAATCTATTTCGACATTTGCCACTCTATTAGTATCAGTAGCCCTGTTAATTAAAGAGAGGTCTTTGATATTAATTCCTTTTTCACTTTGGTTTACCAAAGCAGAAATTTTAAATCCCCTTTGAGAAGCAATTTCCTTAAATTCATCCCAAACTGTTGTTGCATTGATTTGTGCCCAGGAGTAATGCGAACTGATTGAAAAAATTACCAAAACAATAATAAAAAGTATTTTCTTAGGTACCATGAGTTTTCTCTGCTACAAGATATGCTTTAATCTGGCCTTTGCTTAGTCTACCGTCAACCCAGATCGTTTTAATTCGGAAAAAATTGGCCAAAAAATGAGTTTAAATGGTAAAATCGTAATAGTGACTGGTGCAAGCCGTGGTATCGGAGCTGCCACTGCAGAAGAATTTGCGCTACAAGGAGCAACGGTTATATTGGTAGCGCAAGATGAAAAAAAACTTTCTCAACTTGGAAAGAAAATTGGATCCAAAGCGCGTATCCACGTCTTGAACATCGCCGAATATAGGCAGGTTAAAAAGATGTTTACAACTACACTAAAAGAATTTGGAAAGGTTGATATAGTAATTAACAACGCAGGAACGATAAACCCAATTAAAAGCCTAGTTGACCTAAGCATAGAAGATTGGAACCGTGTAATTGATGTTAACTTAAAAGGTGTTTTTTATGGAGTTAAATTAGCACTCCCTTCTATGTTGCAAAATGGTGGAGGCACATTTCTCACTTTAAGTTCTGGAGCGGCTCACAATCCATTAGAAGCGTGGAGCCACTATTGTACGTCCAAAGCAGCAGTAAATATGTTTGTCCGCTGCGTAGATTTAGAGTATCGACATTCAGGTATTCGCTCTATGGGCTTATCGCCTGGCACCGTTGCTACAAATATGCAGCGAGAAATAAAAAAAAGCCAAGTTAATCAAGTTAGCAAATTAGCATGGTCTACACATATTGATCCAAAGTGGCCGGCAAGGGCTTTGCTTTGGTTAGCCTCATATCCGGGAAATGAATATTTAGGCAAAGAAGTTAGTTTGCGAGATGAAGCAATACGACAACGGATAGGTATGACATGATCAACTCACACTTAAAGGATGACATACGATACATTACTATAAACAGAGCAGATAAAGCCAATGCAATAACGGCAGATATGCTTGATGAGCTTGTCAGAATAGCACATAACTCAAATAACAATAAGGCCTTGATTATTTCGGGATTGGGCAAAGTTTTTAGCGCTGGAGCAGACCTTGATGAGGTAAGAAAGAATGGGCTAGCAACATCACCTAAGTGGGAACTATTATCCGATACAATACACCGTTTGCCCTGTATGACAATTGCAGCATTGAACGGAACGGTTGCAGGTGGGGCTATGGGAATGGTGCTGGCCTGCGATATCCGGATTAGTTTGCCAGACGCAAAATTTTTCTATCCAGTGATGAAAATGGGCTATTTGCCACAACCCAGCGATGCGTTGCGTTTGAGCAGAATTTGCGGATCTTCTAGAGCTAAATTTTTACTTTTAGCGGGCCAAAAACTTGACTGCAAAAAAGCTTATGAGTTTGGACTGATTGATGAGATAGTCTCTGAAGACAATTTTTTATCCCGAATTGATGAAATATGTTTGGGCATATCAAATGCAAAGATTGAACAAGCTGCAGCAATTAAAAAAATGATCCCATAGTTACTTTTTTCTTCGCACACGTGATCTGGACAAAAATTCTGGTGGCCTTTTTTTTACCCATGATATGTACTTTGCCAGTCTCGGATGTTTTTTCAAAACTTCTAAATTATTATAGGTCCGCGCAAGCTCAGTTTCCGACAAAGTTATGTGAATTTCTTTATGGCATAAATGGTGAAGGGTAACTGTTGGACCATTTTTACCTCCTTTTGACTTTGGAATTAAGTGATGCACACTTTTGGGGGCATCGGGAGGGATAGGCCGGTTACATAATCCACAGATCATACAAGAAAAGTAGCATGCTTCATTTTTATTTCTAACTGGAAATTGACTTTTTTACTATTGTTTGCGTACAGATAAGTAAAAACATCGGTCAATATTAGATGTATACATACGGACTAACTGATAAAACATACTAATAGTCGAAAGCGGTCCATCTGGATTGCGACGCGCCTTCTGAAGGCAGCCTTCTTACAACATGCATGACTACTAGCGAAATGCCAGGTAAACATGCTAAACAATTTGTATGACAATACTGAAAGCTTGCATTTTTATTTGGCAGAATCGGACGTATACATGCTATAAGTTGTGGTATGAATAAAATAGACCACAAAATAGGCCAAATCAATGAGATTAAACAGTTAGATGAAACTGTAATAAATAAAATTGCAGCTGGTGAAGTAGTAGAACGGCCTGCCTCGGCAGTAAAAGAATTAATAGAAAACTCAATTGATGCTGGTTCTACAGATATATCAATAGAAGTGGCAGACGGTGGTAAGACTTTAATAAGAGTAACAGATGATGGTCACGGAATGTCAGACATTGATTTACCAATGGCACTTCGAAGACACGCAACGTCAAAATTAAAAAATAGCAATTTGCTGGAGATTAATAGTTTTGGTTTCAGGGGCGAAGCTTTACCATCTTTAGGAGCAGTGGGCCGCCTAAGAATAGTTTCTCACAAGGACGGACACGATGCTTATGAAATTTCAGTAGCTGGTGGAGAATTTTCAAATACGAAACCCGCTGCAAGAGTTCTAGGAACAACAATTGAATTAAGAGACCTATTTTATGCCACCCCAGCCCGACTAAAATTCCTACGCTCGAATAAATCTGAACTAAAGGCCATTACCGACACCGTCAAGGGCTTGTCTATTTCTACGCCAAGCGTTGGGTTTACTTTAGTAGACAAAACAGCTGGGAAAAGCAGGACGTTACTACAAGTTCGAAAAGAGAGCGATGACTCTTTAGATTCGAAAAAAAATCGTCTTTCGAAGGTGTTGGGACCAGAATTCGCGAAAAACGCTATTCCCATCGAGGTAACTCGAGAAGACATTAACTTAAGTGGGTATGTTTGCTTACCAACCTACGCTCGCGCATCTAATGCGATGCAGTATTTTTATGTAAATAGCCGTCAAGTACGAGATAAACAATTAATTGGGGCACTGCGTGCCGCATATTTAGATTTTATGCCGCGTGATAGATCTCCTGCAGCGGCAATTTACATAAATTGCAGATCAGAATTTGTCGACGTCAATGTACACCCTGGAAAAGCTGAAGTGCGTTTTCGGGATCCGCAATCTGTGCGTAGTTTAATAGTTACAGGAGTTAAGCAGCTTATCGCAATTGAGGGACAAAGGTCATCAAGCACTCTGTCGACAGCAGCTATCGGAGCTATGCGAAAGGAAAATCTCGATATTATCAGCACTTCAAAGAAAAAATTTAACAATAATTTACGAGGCATAAGTTATACTAGTAATAAACTGTCTTCATTTAAAAATATCGAACCATCTTTTAAAGAGACATCAGAACCGTCGGCTCGCGATTTTGGAACCGAAGATCAATCTTCGGAATTTAGCGAAAATTTTGCAAGTTTCCCGCTGGGCGCGCCAATTGCTCAATTTAATGAAAATTACATAATTTCACAGAACGATGACGGGATAGTGATTACTGATCAGCATGCCGCACATGAACGATTGGTGTATGAAAAATTAAAAAAACAAGTCAAAGATAATAATATTGAAGTTCAAGCGCTTTTAGTTCCAGAAATTTTGGAATTATTAGAAGCCGAAATTCTCATGCTTCTAGAGTATAAAGACAAGCTAAGTGATTATGGGTTGAAAATAAATCAGTTCGGTATTAATTCTATTGCTGTTCAAGAAATTCCGGCAATTTTGAATTCTGGAAATATAAAAAAATTGATTGGCGATATTCTAGACGAACTAGCAGATCTTGAAAATTCAGACAGCTTAGAGAAAAAAATCTATGCCGTGCTGTCAAGGATGGCTTGTCATGGATCTATTCGCTCAGGCCGTAGATTGAGAATTGAAGAAATGAACTCCCTGCTAAGAGAAATGGAAAATACACCTAACTCGGGTCAATGTAACCATGGAAGGCCTACCCATATTTCACTTAAGCTAAATGACATAGAGCGATTATTTGGTCGAAAATGATGCACGAAAGCCTAGGTAATAGTTTTAATGTGTCCACACAGTTCGTCTGTCCGTTGCAAAATTTTCTCCATATCCCCTTTTTCTAATGTTCGGACGGCGCTTTTGAGGATCCAATACTACAAATTCCAATCCCTTAGACTTTGCATATTCAATAGCAGCCTCCTTCGAAGAAAAATTTAATTTAATTTGTGACTGGGTGTCAGCTGATGAAGTCCAACCCATTAGTGGATCAACTTCAAGAGCCGCCGATGGCGAAAATTCTAAGACCCAAGATTTTGTCTTTGCTGAACCTGAGGACATTGCTGTTCTCGCTGGCCTATATATTTTGACACTCATCTTGAAACCCTCTTTTAATGATTGATATATGATCTATTTACTAGTCATGGGCAGGTTACAAATCTAAATGAAAAATAACAATATAATTTTAATCTATGGATCCTTTAAAAGGTAGAAGTATAGAGGATGACCCACGTTAATC
>MDTD01059886.1_pt1 | contig 11651 bp, 12 predicted proteins | sample 811221 | NCBI WGS metagenome assembly MDTD01 (sample SAMN05326646, study PRJNA326480) | marine metagenome | isolation source: seawater | place: Pacific Ocean: South West | collected 2011
GATTTATGGTTTCTTTATTTATATCTCTGCAAAAATTGCTCGTCTTGAGCATCCAGTTTACTTCATGCAGTGTGTATCTGCAATTATCGTTATTTTTCTGGTAGGCATTATTCCGTGGTCGATAATTGCAGTTATTATGATATTATTTGCCAAAACTCACCTGGTATTGTCATTTATACTATATGCTATGATTATGATTATATATAACTGCTGGATAATTAAGTATTGGAGTGATGTCTTGAGGTGTAGTGTATGGAAGGTTATAATTATACATATTATAGCGATGTTTATATATACTTTGTTTTCTATTGTTGTTAGTGTGATTCCTGTTTTATTGATATCTTTATTTTGATGTTTTGAGAGTTCATTTTGAATGATTACGGATTTTTGCCCTCATGCAAAATAGGGTTAGCTGACGATATGGTTGTGAAAAATATTTAAAGATAGCATTTGAAAGTGAATAATTAATAGGGGTATTGTGTGATATAAGCGAGGAGGGTGTGTGATGAAAGCTGGAACTAAGCGTGGGTTGGCCTTGGTTTTCATTTTGGTCTTATGGGGATTTGCTGGATGGTGTCTGGTTGATGCGAGTAATAGACAGAGTATGAAAGCTTCGGTCGTTTGCCGCAATCATCTGAAACAGCTATTTTTGACCATGGCCATTTATGCCGATGAGCATGAGGGAGCTTTGCCGCCGATGGATCTTCAACATCCAACTTCCATCCGGCCTTTACTTGAACTGGAAGATATCCTGGACGCGCCGTTCCATTGTCCTGCTTATGAGAATGGCACTTCAACTGATTCCGGCTACTATTTCGTGGGGCGTGGCATCTCAGTTGATGACCCGGATGCCCGAATTAAACCTCTGTTCATTGAAGACCCTGCCAACCACGATGGAAAATGGCAAAATATTCTCTATGCCGACGGTCATGTAGAGCAGAGGGAACTAAAATGAACGGTACAAATCCGCGTCCAATCCTTATTACAGTTATGGTTCTGTTTATACAGTTTTTTGGTTGGCTGATCTTCTCGGAATCGAGTTTGGGCTACTGGTTTTATAATGGACTCGGAACACCGGAGAAAGCCCGACGTGTAAACTGCACGGGGAATCTGAAACAGATCGGGCGTGTTCTCCTGCAACAACTGGATGAATCCGGCTCCTACCCCGATCTCAATCGGAGCAATCCAAACGATTTCAGCAGTCTCGGGGTGGCTGAAAAGGTTCTGCAATGCCCAAGCCATAAACGAGTTGCAAGTGAGCCGTCCTATGTCTATGTCGGACAGGGCATTTCCCCAGATCACCCTGATGCTATACATATTCCGATTGTCGTCGAATACCGCTCAAATCATGACGGCGAATGGCAGAATATTCTCTACGCCGACGGTCATTTGGAAGGGAGGAAGCTCTAATGAAATTAGGGTTGTCTGGGTGTTTTTACCGATTGCTGAAGGTCCTGCTGGCATTGGTTGGCCTGTACATCCTGTTGTGTATTCTGGTGGTGATTTTTCTGGATGATCGGCCAACTGAGCGTGCCAAGCGCGTCAACTGTGCCGGAAATCTGAAACAGATTGGTCTGTCCGTCATGATGTATGCAAGTGACAATGATGAGTTCTACCCGTATGACCCGACGGCAAGTGTGCATAATTATGACCTACTGATACAGGAAAAATACATCGCTGATGGCAAGTTCTTTAACTGCCCGAGTCGTGAGTTCCCGTTGTATTCTGCGAGTCACTCTGCGTATCGCTATTTTGGAAAAGGACAGGTGCATAACGAGCTAAAAGCTAAGGAAAAACTGCTGTTGAGTGATCGTCCCTGGAACCATCCCAAAGACGCCTTTCGCAATTACTTCTATGCCGATGGGCATGTGGAAGGGAAGGATCTGAAGTGACATCACATGGCCATACTTTCAGAAAAGAATGGGTTTTATCTGACCGATGTGTTTCTGGTGTGCAAACCGTTAACCTGAAGTGGAGGAGTGTATCATGACACGATCATCTGTTGGCATAGGGAGATTCACCTTTCTGGAATTACTTGCTTTGGTGGTGGTTATTGTTGTTATGGCAGGAATGATTTGGCCTGTGACTTGTCGCTCTAGAGAACCTGCGCGTCGGGTTAATTGCGCAGGTAACCTCAAGCAGATTGGTCTGTCGATGCTGATGTATTCAGGCGACCATGATGGATATTTCCCGACGACGGTACCCGGTGGACAGGAAGGCGAACTGGCCTTCAACTTCTATCCGCTGATAGCGCCGATAGAGGCTGAAGATGGCCGCATCATCACCTATCTGAATGACGGAAAAGTCTTCAACTGTCCCAGCCGCACGAACCCAGCAGCAGGAGCCGTCCGTTCAGCCTATGTTTACATGGCCAGTGGTATTAAGGATGAAAATAGTGAAGCTACTGAAGTCTCCATCGCCAGAGATGAATCAGGCAATCATCCCGGTGATGAATGGAGAAATTATCTCTTTGTCGATGGCCATGTCTCAGGAGAAAAACAACCATGAAACGGCAGGCGTTTACTCTCGTTGAGCTGATGTTGACGATTGTGGTAGTGGTTATTCTTGCTGGCTTCATTCCTGTCTTTCAGGCTGCAAATAGCAGACCAGTGCATTGTTCTGACAATCTTAAGCAAATCGCCTTGTCTATGTTGATGTACTCTGGTGATCACGACAGCTATTTCCCTGTCAGTGTGCCCGGAGGACAGACGGGACCAGAATCTTTCGACTTTACCCCGTTAGTAGAAACGAAATACATCCATGATGGCTTGGTTTTTAATTGCGGATTCAGGTCAGTACCAGCAGCTGGAGCCATACGTTCTGCTTATGTCTATATGGCCAGCGGAATCATGGACGACAATAGCAGAGCCACTGAAGTCTCTATCGCCAGAGATGAATCAGGGAATCATCCCGATGATGAATGGAGAAACTATCTCTTTGTCGATGGGCATGTCTCAGGGGAAAAACGACCATGAAAAGGCAGTCATTCACCTTCTATGAACTACTGCTGACGATTGCAGTAGTTGTTATTATTATGGCAGTTCTTCCGGTCATTGAAAAAATCGTCCATAAACCAAAACCAAGGGGACGCTGTACCGGTAACCTCAAGCAGATCGGTTTATCCATGCTGATGTATTCAGGTGATAACGACGGTTATTTCCCGACTATTGTTCCCGGTGCTCAATCTGGACCGGATGCTTTTAACTTTATCCCATTAGTTACCGGACACTACATCGGCGATGGCAGAGTCTTCAATTGCCCCAGCCGTTCGCTCCCCGCAACTGGAGCCTTCCGTTCTGCTTACGCTTATATGGGCAGCGGTATTAAGGACAACAATGACAATGCTACTGAAGTCTCCATCGCCAGAGATGAATCAGGAAATCATCCCGGTGATGAATGGAGAAATTATCTCTTTGTCGATGGCCATGTGGAAGGAATACGACCATGATGACGATTGTTTCAGAGCTGCCGGTATTAGCCTGTGGGCATTACTACGTTTCCAATGCGAATCCGGTTGGTGCCTTATCACTGACCGTGTTTGCTTTGTCCAGTCTGGCTGTTTTGTCGATTTGTGACTTCTCACCGGTAAAGGGCAGACTTCGAAATGGTATCAAATTGCTCCTGCCATCCATTTTTGCCATGTTTGGTATCCTGTTTATGGGATTCATGTTGCAGGATGGTCCATTTCTGATGTCGGTGGTCATGTTCAATGTCTATTGTGCCGCCGTTTCTTACGATCTATCCAGATCCTGGGATTCGCGACTCGTCAGGATGTATGCCATCCTGAGTACAATGCTTGCGATTGGCGCGTGTATCAGTTTATACTGTGGACTCAGCAACGCTGGTTATTTCATCTATACGAGCATCTTTGTCCTGGCTGAACTTGGCATCCATCTCCTGGTTGGGCCGATCATCATCGTCGTCCTCTGCATGCGTTACCTGCGAAAGAAATGGGCCATCCCCAAAGACGATCTGGACGACGAATACCCAGATGAATCGCTGGAAGGCCTGCTCCATGAAGAGTAGCGCCTGTCTTCGTTATCCATTCTCATTCGTGGATTTAGGCGTGCTGGTGGTGACACTGGTGGCTTGTTGTTATAAGAATAAGCGGATTGCCATAAATAATCGAGATAGAATGATATAAACCCTTGTGGATCGAAAGAAGGCTGACTAAGGTGTATCCGATTGATTACCAAAAGGATACCCATGACTCCCAACTCTACTCGCTACACCTTTCATATTCTGCCCAACGCTCATCTTGATCCGGTCTGGTTGTGGGACTGGCAGGAGGGTTTGAATGAGGGCATTGCCACGGTTCGCAGTGTACTCAAACTGATGGCTCGCTATCCCAAGCTGACCTTTATCCGGGGAGAATCATCGATCTACGAACATCTGGCGGCTTATGCCCCTGATTGCATGACACGAATACATGACCTGATAAAGGCTGGGCGTTGGGATGCGGTTGGCAGCACCTATGTCCAGTGTGATACCAATATGACCTCCACCGAAGCCATGGCACGTCAATTTCAATTCGGGCAGTCTTATCTTCAGCAGACGTTTGGCAAACCTGCCCGGGTTGCATGGTGGCCCGACAGCTTTGGCCACAGCGCCGGCTTGCCAAACATTCTTGCTGCTGCGGGCATCGAAGGGCTGGCCATCTCGCGTCCGTTCGTCAAGGATCTTCCTCTGCCCAAACCAGCCGTATGGTGGCAAGGCTCCAGTGGGGCACGCATTCTCACCTACCGGATGCCGGTGGGCTGGTACGGCAGTGATCGTCATCAGATGCCTGAGCGTCTGGATGAACATCTTGCCGCTGCTGATGCCAATGGCTTACACCATATCGGTGTCTTTATGGGGTTGGGCAATCATGGTGGCGGTCCCTGCGAACAGCAGCTCGACGAAATCGCTGCCTGGTCCGAACAACACCCCGAGGTCACTGTCATCTACTCCACCCTTCATCGCTTTATAGATGCTTTGAAAGGCGAAGATCTCCCAACCTTCAGGGGCGAGATGAATTTCTGTCTGCGGGGATGCTATACCTCCGTCGCCAAACACAAGTCGGTTTATCGCCGGGCCGAAGCAGAAACCATCAGGGCAGAGGTGATGGATACTGCCGTGCACAGTCTGCTGGCTGGGGCTCCTGCGGATCAACGGCCTACAGATCTGCGAACTACCTGGAAGAGTGTACTATTCAATTCATTTCATGATATCCTGCCTGGCACCAGTATTGAACGGGCTCATGTTGACCAACTGCACTGGACAGGCGGAGCCATCCACGAAGCTCAGAAAGCCGCTTTCAGAGCCCTTAACCACCTTGGGGATGCCGTGGATACGACCGTGCCTGAACCCCTGCCTTACAAACCCGGTGCCCTGCCGATTCTGGTCTATAATCCCCATCCGGTTGCTTACAAAGGGCCGGTAGAATTAAAGCTGATGATCGACTGGCGCCCGATCAACGAATATCCTTATCACCAGATTCCGCTGGAAGTCCGTGGACCCGATCACGAGCTGGTACGTTACCAGAGTCTGACCCTTGAAGACGAAGCCATTGGGGCCAATGTCACTTGGCGCAAACGCGTACTTATTAAGGCAGAACTGCCTCCTTGCGGTTGGGCTGTTTACACGGTTGGCTATGTCGAAGGTGCAAAAGCCTTTGCCCCCACCACAGCCATCAAAACAGGCAAAAACTGGATTGCCAATCGCGAGTACAAAATACAGGCACGCACGGGTGCCGCCGGGGTACAGATCTGGCACCGTGAACGAAAGCTTTTCTCCGGTCCCGGACTCAGTGCGATTACAGTTGATGATCCTGATGGCTCCTGGGGAAGTGGTGCTGTCAACCATAGTGAGTTGCTCCATGAGTGGAAAGTAGTCGAAACCCATCTGGTCGAAAAAGGCGATCTTGCCGCAACCTTGTGGGTGCGACTGGAAGGAGGACGTTCCAGTCTTGAGCTGCGCTTCACCCTGCATGCGGGGCGCGCAGCTATTGATACGGAAGCACGCGTCCAATGGCATGAGCGTGCCGCACGATTGAAACTGGTCATGCCTGCCCGGATTGATCAGGGTGATTTCGAGGTTCCCGGTGCGGTGATCCGTCGAGGTGAACTTGGAGAAGTGCCTGCCCTGGCCTGGGTCAACGCTCGTTCGAAATCAAAACCGGTCTTTGGCTTCGCCAGCGATCTTATTTACGGTTTTGATATCGAAGACGGAGCTTTGCGTGCGAGCATCGTCCGCTCCACCCGTTATGCCTGCGGACATCCCGAAGATGCCAGGGGACAGCGCTGGATTCCCTGTACCGATCAGGGGGAACATACCTTCAAATTCCTCATTACTCCCGGCGACAGGAGCTTGCCCCAGAAAGCGCTGCTACTTCAGCAGCCACCTTTGGCCCAGATCGTTCCCGCAAGCAGCGGAAGACTCAACCGTTCGGGCTCTGCGCTGTCATTCTCATCCACGACTTTGCGGTTGCTGGCACTCACTACTCCTCAGGATGGCAATGGTGTGATCATGCGGGTTCAGGAAACGGGCTCTCCCAAAAAAACAGCGGTCATAACCTGGCTGGACGGCGAAGCTGTTCTTGAACCTTTGCGCACCTGGGAGATTGCCACTTTGCGCCTTCACCAAGTCGGAACTCGTCTGGAAATCACCCCGGTCACCATCACTGACTGAAACCGTGAAAACAGGTAATCAACATCTGATCCGGCCTGCAACATGACCATCCATTAATCCCCCCTGCACGTTGTCCTGATGGGAATTAAATTCATGATTTCAGCAAACATTTTTTAAGGTGATATAGATTGTATGACTTCTCAAACAGAGCTTACCTCTTTCTCCAAAGGCATGCTAAATTCGAATCCATGATCATCTGCTGATCGATAGTGAACAAGTGAACTTGGGATCGCGAAACGAACCCGTGGGTATTCATCACGAAAACTGTGAAGAAGGGTTTCAATGATTTTGGTGGAAATCTCCTGGCGCCGGGATGGAATGGTTTGGAACCGCAAGCGCGCCAAAACCCCCCAATCCAGAAACTCCACGCGAATAAACGGCTCCTGACCAGTCTTCTCTATTATCTCGGCAGATCCTGTCCTCGCAGCTTCCAGCATGAGCTCCTTGGCTCGGTCCCAGTCTGCATCAAAGCTGAGTCGAACTGGTACTTCATCAAGCATGAACTCCTGATCAAAGGTGTAATTGATGATTATGTGCTGAAAAAGAATAGCATTAGGAATCAGAATTCCGCGCCCAGAGCGTTCTTCACCACTAACAGAGCCACCGACTTGGTTCAAAATGACATGGGTGAGAGTAATGCCAGTTACGTCACCAGTAATGCCTGCAATCACCACACGATCCCCAATGCGAAACGGCTTTTTAAAAATTACCATCAGCCAGGCTGCAATACCTGTGACTGGTTGTTGCAGTGACCACCCGAGCATCATACCAAGGAAGCCGGCTGTCAAGCCGAGTAGCTTCAGCGACCCTGACATGGCCATGATAACAAGAACAGCAATTGAAAATGACCATATACGATTCCAGATTTTCATGAATGCATCTACATTTTCCCGACTGAATGCACTCGCGCTAACTTGCTTTTCGACTTTTGCAGTGGAAAACCTTCGGATTGGCATAAGGATTAGCAAAGTCAACACGGTCAGAATCACAGGCCTGTACATCGAACTTTCCCCAAGAAATTTCTGGTAATAGCCCTGAAGACCATCTGCCTCCTTCTCTTGCACAACTTCTTTACGCGTTTCTTCTGATGCGGTCGTCTCCTCAGTATCTGTCAGTCCTGGAAATTGGGCAAAACAAGCGCCCATGCAAAACACGATACAGATAACTCCGATCATTCGCCTCATTCTTAGTCGCAACGTATTCATCCTGCTAGACTCCCCCAGTTTTCATTTCATCTTTTATCATCAAAGAGTATGACTATTCTCGCGTCGAAATCTTATCAAAAACCCTTAGATACGGTTTCATCCAATTATATAGCTTTTCGGAGTAAATAATCATGTAGGTTGATAAGGCAATTGTCACAATACCTACCATGGTAATGACAGCCATGGCTCCACGATCAATGTGACCGACTGCTACACCTAACGCGCCTAACAGTAATGAAAACTCACTGATCTGCGCGACAGTCAACCCACACCTGAAACTATCATAGGTGCTATATCGCATCCATGTCATGATGAACATCACTATTATTGGGTTGCCTATTAGCACAAAAGCAGAAAGCCCTAGCGATGCGAAAAGATTGTCACCCAACAGGTCTAACTTTAGTTTTGATCCCAGATCTATAAAAAAGAAAACAAGCATGAAGTCACGTAAAACTGTTAGTCGATCGGAAATCCTGTCACGCAGTGGACTGACTGTCAGCGAAAAACCAGCAAGAAACGCCCCGATTTCTTTGCTGAAACCCACGTATTCTGCAATTGCGGCCAGACCTATTGCCCAAGAGATAACGGACAACATGGTAAGTTCTTCATGCTTTTCAATCCAAGCTATTACATGTGGGATGACGAATCGCATCAGGATGGCGATAACTAAGAGCATTAAGCATCCACGGAAGGCGATAGTTATCCCAAACTTGAAGGTATTTGTTTCTCCAGAATGTGTAGCCAGGGCATTGATTCCAATTAATGCTATAATGACTAGGATATCTTGAACAATTAGCAAACCAATGGCAACCCGTCCATAGGCAGAATCCACATCACCTTTATCAGAAAGGAGCTTGATAATAATAATTGTACTTGAGAAGGTGAGAGCAAGTGAAACATATAAGGATGTCATGGCATTCATGCCAAATAACAAGCAGAATACATAACCGATTATCGATGTAAATAAAACTTGGCCTATGCCTGTTGCCAGCGCGATTAGTCCTGTACTTTTTAGCACATGAATATCAAGCTTCAGTCCCACGATGAAGAGTAGAAGCGATATACCGATTTTGGCAAAGAGATCAATTTGATCACCTGACTTTACCATTCCAAAGCCGGTGGGGCCCAACAGAACCCCGACGACTATGAACGCTGTAATCAAGGGCTGACGTGCTTTGATGCCAATGAAACCTGCGACCGTACAAGCGGCGATAATGATTGATATCTCATCGAATATAGAGGTTACATGCATGGAAACGGTTCTTATTGCCTGATTATGAGCAGGGACCGTGTTAATTTTTTCATGATTCTCTCAGAAGTTCGACCAATGAGCAAATGACTAATCATATTACTTGACGAAGCACCAATGATCACAAGATCCACATCAAGTTTTTCCGACATCTCGGGAACCAGATCTGCTGGATCACCTTCCTTGTAAAGGGGCTGGCAATGCTCCAACTTGATTCCAGCTAACTTTAATGCACGACGAGTCACCTGCTCATGCCTCGACTTGATCTGCTCTTTCAGTAAGAATATCTCGTTGGCAGATAAGTTAAGCCGGCTCCCCGTCAGCATTTTTTCACCCATAAACTCCCAACAATTCAAGATGCTGTTTGTTGCGCCGCAAAGATGCCTGAATGCATCTGCCCATTTTAAAATATGCGTGGTGGCGGCATCTGCCTCATCGGGGCTTGGATCAATTGCTGTCAACAGACGACACATATTTGAGTCGTGATCATTTTGCCAGATCAACACATTGCAAGGCGCATATCGAATGAGTTGGACAGCCAATCCTCCCATGAGCTTCCATTCGCTTGTTTCTTCTGGAACACCTGCTTTCATGATAAGATCTGCGCCTGCCTGCCTGGCATGATCGCTGATAATTTCGAGAGGACTGCCAACCTTTACGAGAATATCTGATTCAGGGATTCGTCCCTGATTAATATCTGCAATCGCGTCCTGTCGTTCGTGAACAGCTATAGTCTCAAATTCCTGCAGAGGTTTGCTGTCAAATGTCAGAAAAGATCGCCAGCGCGAAATACCTTCAATGGCTGATACAATAGATAGCTTTGCCTGAAAGCGAAGGGCAATATCCAATGCTGCATCCAGGCTTTGCTTTGATGCACCCGGTACATGCACAAACACGATCTGTCTCAGAGTCACCACCGTAGTTAAGCCCTTTTATTTAATGGCAATAGAACTTGATAGGAACAAAGTATAATTCGGTATGTTGATTTCAAGGTAGGAAACTGGATCAGAAATCTGGTTCAATTTGTCTTGGTTCGGGCGGAATCACGATTCCGCCCGAACCAAGACAAATTGATACACCAAAATGTAACGGTGAAAATCGGATTTGGGTTTCGGGATCAAAATCCCAGTGCTGTATTGCCGTACAAGTTGCCCTAAGCTTACTCCGAATCATGCTCGCGCTGCCCGATTCAACTCGGCCTGGCGCTTTTCTTAACCTACATAACCAATTCGTTCGATTTTTATTTCGGTCCTGCTACTTTCTGACGGACGCCCCCAGGATAGGTTTGACAAGGTGCATCGCGATCGTATGGTCTCGCTTCACACTTTTTAAAATTTCCGATGCCATCGTTTTATGTCCAAGAAAGTAATCCCACAGTCAGCCGTCATTCCCTTCCAGGTAAAGGATGGAAAAGTCTTTGTTTTGCTGGTTACCACCTCAGGGGGTAGCCGCTGGATTATCCCCAAAGGCATGCTGGAAAAAGGCATGACGGCGGCACAATCGGCCCGGAAGGAAGCACATGAAGAAGCAGGTGCCTCAGGAAAAGTATACAGCGATTGCCTTGGCGTCTATGCTGGTAGAAAAAGCGGTCAGCAATGCGAGATTGCGGTCTTTCCTTTGCGTGTCATCAAGACTCAGTCCCACTGGAAAGAAGAGGGTTCCCGCAAACGGCTCTGGTTGCCTGCATCCAAAGCTGCCAAAAAAGTCAAGCAACGAGAATTGGCAGCCATCATTGCTCGTTTTCCCCATTGGGTCAGAGAAAATACCAAACTGCTGAACAGCAAATAGATCAGGCTCGCAAATGCCAGTCATGTCAGCCTTCTGTGCCGCTATTGACATCCGACACAAAGGGAGCAGATTAACCATGGGCAATCAACGGGATAGTGGCAACTTTATACGAGGCATGCCAGATGAAACGAAGGGTAACCCTGCAGCGACTAGCGGAGCATTGCGGCGTATCGCGACAGGTCGCGTCAGCGATTATATCCGGCAAAGATCGCGGTAACATTCGATTCAGTGAAGATACCCGCAAACGGGTCCTCGCTGCAGTTGAAGAACTGGGGTACCGGCAAAACCGCACCGCCCTCGCGCATTATGCTGCCCGGCATGGTTCTATTGCCGTTCTGACCCACTCCCCTGATTATATCCCTGTCGGAGCACTCGCAGCCATGATGCAGACCAGCCACGAACTTGGCCTGCTTCTCATCATCGAACAACTGTCGGACCAAGCCTGTCCACGTGTCATCGCTGAAGACTGCGTCGATGGCATTATCCTCTTTGAAACCGTTGTGGACGATCTGATTGCCGACATTAATCGCTACCGTCTGCCTCTGATTCAGCTCAACACTAACAACCGCTTCGCCCCCGGAGCCATTACTTTCGATGAAGAAGCTGCCGCCGCCGACCTTGTGCAGTTCCTGCTTGCCAAAGGCTGTCGTCACCTCGGCATCGTTACCCTGACCGGTCGCCTGCCGCATTATTCGCACGATCTCCGCCCCGCAGAAATAACCAGACAGGCAAGGCTGCAA
>MDTD01053646.1_pt1 | contig 11650 bp, 12 predicted proteins | sample 811221 | NCBI WGS metagenome assembly MDTD01 (sample SAMN05326646, study PRJNA326480) | marine metagenome | isolation source: seawater | place: Pacific Ocean: South West | collected 2011
TACGAAATTACCAATTCATATATTTCACATGACAAGTTTTAAAAATTTAAATCTAATTATGAAACTTGATTACTTAGTTTTAACAAATGACAGATTATTATTTTCACTATTACCTTTATTATTAATTAGAAAAATATTTAAAAAAAATCTAAATCTTACAGTATTTGCAATGAATATGCTTAAAGAGGAAGATTTAAATTCTAAGAATTATTTGAAAAATTTTATTTTAAATAGAGCTTACAGCTTAGTCAATAATTTCATATTTCTAGGAGAAGGTGAGTCTAATCTGGCAAAACAATTTTATAAATCTGATGAAAAAATCAAATTTATTCCATTTTATGTTGATGAATCATTCTGGGAAAATAAATTTAACCATGAAAGAGATGGAATATTATTCGTGGGTAATGATAGTAATCGTGAATTTAAGAAAGTTGTTGAGCTTGCAAATTATTTCAAAAATATTAATTTTACAGTTATCTCAAAGCAAATATCAATGGCTGACTTTACTGGAGAAAATGTAAGGTTCATAAGTGGAAGCTGGGGAAATCAAAAAATAACTGATTCTGAATTACGTGAAATTTATTGTAAATCAAAATTAGTAATTATTCCTTTAGTTGAAAGCTATCAGCCTTCTGGACAAAGTGTCACTCTACAAGCTATGGCTTCAAAAACTCCTGTATTAATTTCTTCAACAAAAGGATTTTGGGATAAAGAAAATTTCACAGATTATGAAAATATATTTTTTAATTTTGAAAATACACTTGAAAGTTGGAAAAACAAAATCACAGAACTCTATGATGATGAAAACCTTTTATCTAAAGTATCTGATAATTCATTAAAAACTATTCAAAAAAAATATACAAAAGAGTATTTTGAAAAACAATTAGGTGAAATAATAGGATTATAAATTATTTTATATAATTTCTACCATCTGCATGAGAGTTGTCGTAATATACTAATGGTTCCTTTATAAACTCAGAAGTTGTGAATTGAAGTGCGGCTTTCCAGCAATCTAGATCTGCAGCATAAGGTAAGTTTCGAAATCCTCCTATATATTTTAATAATTCAGTTTCTATTATTACTGAAGAGGTAATTATAGGGTTTGATCTTCTAATCGTTTTGAAATCCCATATGTCAGGATATCTAAATTTACTAAAATAAAATTTAAATGATTTTCCAAACATTAATTCCTTATTTTTTTTATAGTAATATTCGTACAAAAAAGATTTATATGGTTGATCTAATTCGTAAGACCCTTTGCCAATAAGTGCATCGCTATTTGACATTTTTGAGTTTGAATCTTTAAGTCTTTCTATCTGTTTTTCTAGTTTAAAAGGTAACCAATAGTCATCATCATCTAAAAACGATACATACTCTCCTTCAGCCATATCTATTCCAAAGTTTCTTATCGAGCCAGGTCCAAAGCCATGAATAGTTTTTTGGTTTTCTTCTAAGTTAACTATTTTTATATTTTTATCAAAAGTATGTGAGTAATATCTAGAATCATCTGAACCATCATTAACAATAATTATTTCAAAATTTTTAAATGTTTGTTGTTCTACACTATCTATAGCTTTAATTAGATAATCAAATCGGTTATATGATGGAATTACTACAGAAACGCTTGGATTTTTCCCCATTATTTACAATCTTAATAGTAAATTAATTTATATTTTATAATTGTTTTGAATGTATCTTTATGATCTAACATCTATTAATAATAAAAATTTAATAGTTTATCATCATATTGGCCTTGGAGATATCGTTATTTGTAACGGTATGATAAATTATATATCTTCACTTGTTGAAAACCTTTACCTAGTTGTAGATAGAAAATTTGAGAAACAAGCTAAATATCTATATTCAGAAAATTCAAATGTGAAAATTATAAGTGATAAACCTAGTGGGATAAATGATCTAAGCAATTTTGTAGAAACTTTTGCTTCAGAAAATAATTTAAATATTCTAAAAATAGGCTGGGGAGCTTATGTTAAAAAATTCGGAAATACGCCATTCTATAAAGCTTTTTATAAACAGCTGAAATTACCTTATAATTATTCTTACAAATTCTTTAAATTACCAACATTAAATAATTCAGAAAATATTCTAGCTAAACATTTACTTGATGTTTACAAAATAAAACCGGAAGAGAAAATAAAACTTGTTCACCATGAGGCTTCTGATAAAACATACTCATTAAACCTAAATAGTAATAATGCAATTTTTGTTACTAAAGAGACTGATATTTTCAATAATATTTTTCTTTACAGAGAAATTGCGCAAAAAGTTGATGAGATTCATTGTATTAATAGTAGTTTTGTTCACTTTATTGATCGTATAGAAACAGAAGCTGATCTTTACTATCATAATATTAGAGGGTCTAAATTAAAATTGAAGCAAAATTGGAAAGTCATAAATTATGAAAGTTGAAATTGAAGTTTCTTTTGGAGAGTTGTTAGATAAGTTATCAATTTTGGAAATTAAATCAACAAAAATAACCGATCCAGATAAATTAGAAAATGTAAATAATGAACTTTCTAAACTTAATAAAATTTCTAAAAAAATAAAAGAACAAAATTCAGAAAAGTTTAACCTCTACTACTCTAAATTATTAGAAATAAATAAAAAGCTTTGGTCAATAGAAGATGAAATAAGAATTTGTGAAAAAAATAATAATTTCGACAAAACTTTTATTAAATTAGCGAGAGATGTTTACTTTACAAATGATGAACGTTTTGAAATAAAAAATGAAATAAATTTATTTTACAACTCTGGTGTGGTTGAAGAAAAAGAATATACAGAATACAATCCTAATTAATAATTTCTATTAAATTATTTACAATTAAATCTTGTGTATTTTTATTTACATGGTTTCCCATAGGTATGTATAACCCATTATTTCCAAGGAATTCGGATACACTAAGCTTTTTATTTACGTCTCTAAATTGTGATGGTAATGCTTTCTGTAAATGTAGAGGAAAGAAAAAAGGCCTTGTTTCTATGCCTTGCAAAAGTAATTTTTCCATGACACTATCCCTAATTCCAGCTTGTTTAAGTAATACCCCAAAAACCCAGTAATGATTTTTTATCCCTTTATATTCAATAGGTTGAAGCTCGATTAAATTACTATATTTACTTAGCAATTCATAATAAATCTTTCCTTGATTCATTTTTTTTAAGATAGTTTTATCAAGTTTTTTTATTTGCGATAAACCCAAAGCTGCTTGTAAACCTCCAAGCCGATAATTCCAATATAGATTTTCATGTTGAAATCTCTTTTTTGTAAAATCTAAATTTTTCATTTGAGAAATCTTTTTATAAAATGTTTCAGAATTTGTTAGAAGCATGCCTCCTTCTCCTGTTGTTACATGTTTGTTTGCATAAAAACTAAAGGTTGACATTAACCCAAACGATCCACACTTTCTCTCACTAACTTGTTGTCCATGTGCTTCAGCAGCATCTTCAATTAAAATTATGTTGTTTTCGTTACAATAATTTTCTATCTCTATAGCTTCGCAAGCAAGACCAAAAGTATGTACCATAAGTATTGCTTTAGTCTTACTTGTAACGACTTTCTTTACCGTCTCTAAAGACATATTCCAGCTTTTACTATCTACATCACAGAAAACTGGTGTTCCGTTATTTCTAACAACACTAGCCAAACATGAGATTATTGTATGCGAAGGAATTATCACCTCATCCCCTTTTTCTAGCTCAAGAGAGGCAAAAGCTAGATCTAAAGCAACACTACCGTTTGATACTGCAATACCAAATTCTCTATCATGTGAATTAGCAAACTCATTTTCGAACAAACCTACGATATTTGCACTTCCAGAAATATCTTTTTTTGAAATTGCCTTATAAACATTCCATTTGTCTTCAAAATCTATAAAAGGTTCGAAAACTGGTATGAAGTTAGAATCTGATTTTATCTGTTGATTCATTATATGGACCTTGTTTTACCTCAATAAACTCACAATCATTGATAACATTTAAGCCATGGCCACCACTTATCAATATAGCTATATCTCCACTATCTAAAGTAAAATTTTTTATAAATTCATGAGAATCATCATATATATCGATTCCAAGCATTCCTGTTTTTACAATAATTACCTCTGAAGTTGTATTGATCGTTCTTTCCTGACTTGGATGATAATGTCTTATAATTGTTTCATCTTTTTTTAGATTAAAACTTGCTACCTGTAATTCTTCTTCATTTTTAGTAAAAAAATTTTTATTAACAGAGTGTTTTTTATGCTTTATAAATTTTGCTAAAAGTTTACCTTTTTTGTCTAATATTTCCATATATGTCTTTCCTGCAATTATAACTTGCTTTTATATATGGTAATCCTCTTTTAATGAGTTTGAAAATATTAGGAGCTGTTTTAGATTCACCAAAAAGACGTGTTTCACAAATATATCCAATTTCTATTATTGAAATATTTTTTTTAATTAAATCTGTAACTAAATAAATAAAATATTCACCGTAAACTTTTTCACTAAATACTTTTTGATCTAAATAGCTTTTTTTTATAGATATAAAACCACTTGTTATGTCTTTAACACCTGTTGGTAGCAAAAATATTAATACTTTATTAAAAAGTAAAGAAAGTACAAGTCCTAAAACTGAGTCTCTTGATTTAGAAACATGAAAAATAGCTGAAAGTAAATTTGAATTTGAATCACTAGATATTCCTTTATACCCCCCTCCTTTAACAAATCTGGAGCCAATAATAACTTTGTCTTTATTTTTAATCTGTTTGGTAATTAATTTTAAAATAGTTTCAGGAGGCATGGAACCATCAGCATCCAGCCAAATAATATAATCACTTGATGAATGTAAAATACCATCATAAATTGAAGTACTTAAAGATCGTTGACCAACTCTACATAGTATCTCTAAATTTTCATACTTTTTTTTGAGTTCATTGATTATCTCAACTGTGTTGTCTTCTGAGTTATCGTCTACAACAATAACTTCAAACTCTATTGTTAAGTTAGAATTATTAATTACTTCAATTATTTGGGGTATTAAGAGTTTTAAGTTTTTAGCCTCATTTAAAGTTGGAAGGATTATTGAGAAACTGTAATTTTCTTTATTCATTTACTAAAGATTTCCCATATTAAATAAGTATATTAATTTTATTTTTTTAATTTTGCTATCAACATGTATCCAAAATAATCACCGAAAAAGCTATCAAGCATGGATTGAACTTTTGTAGCAAGTTTAAGATTAAAGAAACCTATGAATACACCAAAATTCATATACTTATTTATTTTGTAGCTAGAAAATGTAGTGTTTTCTAATAAATTTGAAAGGCTTGTTTTAGTAAATTTGCTTATGTGGGTTTCTTTATAAGAATAATCCCCAAAGATATTTTGAACTTTTACCAAAAAATTCATTCCAATTTGAAAGTTAGGGGTAGTAAAAATTAACTCTCCATCTTCAATCAGTAAAGAATTTAGTTTGTTCAATAAAGATATGATATCTTCTTCGTTCATGAATTCAAGCAACCCAAGTATTGTTATTGTGCTAAATTTTTTTTCATAATCTTTAAAATTAAACCTATCAATATCAAGAAATAACCCTTTGTCTTTATATTTTTTTGACGCAAATGATATTTGTTTTTTTGAAATATCTAGACCTATTGATTCAAGATTCAGATAATTACCAATTAAGGTACCAGGTCCACAAGCATAATCTAAATGGAGACCCGAACCACTAATTGAGTTTTTAACTTTTAAGTTAGTGAAGTTATGCCAAGTTGCTCTGAGTCCTCTATTATTTATAATTCCATTAGTTGTAACAATATCGTAATAACCTTCAGATAAGTTTTCTTCCCAAAATTGATTCATAATTTTTATTTTAACTGTAAATTATGTCTAAAATTTTTTGAAATAACTTTCTTAAAATTGTAGAAAATTGTTTCACTCGATTTTCATATATTAACTTTTTTTTGTAATCAGAAATAATTTTTTCTATTTGGTTATATGAATTTGTAAACAAATATTTTTTAGAATTATCTTTATTATTTTCTGTTTCAGCTTCTCTCATCTTTTTTATCCAAAATGAGGTACTGAGCTTTTCATTAAAAAAATCTTTATCTTCAAGTTTTAATTCATTAAGGTTCAATATACTTTTATTTATTTTTTTAAAATTATCAATTCTTAATACTGGTAAGTCTGAGCACATTTCATTAGTTAAAAGCTTTTCTGTTACTGGAATCGAACCAGCATATAATGATTCCCATATTCTATGTGTATCAAGGCCATTGCCTTTTGGGCATAAAATATATTTATGAAAAGCAACTTTTTCAAGATATTCTGATGAATTTAGATTTGGTTGATCAAAAGTAATAAAATTTAATTTTTTTAATTTTTTTTCTAAAAGCGATCTATAAAAAAAATTAGTATTTTTTTGAAAATTTGCATAAAGCTTATCAATTTTATTCTCTAATTCAACAATATTTAAGTTTTTATAGTCATATTTAAAGATGTTTTTTGGTGAATAATCATTTGAAAGTCCAATTGGGATAGATATTAAGTCAGGGTGTTTATAGTCAACATTTATTGAATACCATTTTGAAATTGAATTTGGTCTACTGTTGAATACTTTTTTTGTGATAGAAAAATCTGTTTGATGAGTAATTAATTTTAGATTTTTTAAATTTGAATTTTGCCTCAGTAATTCAAATAAACTATCCAACAAATAGTTATTAGTAAAAATAATTTGATTATCAGCTATTTCAAAATTTTTTGTGAAATAAAAAATTTTGTCTTCGTCCTCAAATAATATTTGAAGATTTTCTTTATTTATCTTTTCAAAGTTTTTCTTACTTATAATTTCTGAATAGACGACGTCAGCTTTTCGAGCAAAATTGTAGCTATTTAAAACTTCTTCATCATTGATAGTGTTTATGAATAACATATTATTTTGTTTTTATAAGATTCTGAAAAAAGTAAAAAATAAAGTAGTATGGATGCTTTAATTCCTTAAATCTTTTTTCAAAAATCATCTTTATGAATAATTTAAAACTATTTTTTTTTGAAGAATCTGCAAGATGATATTTTTTTTTATAAAGCCTTTCGTAAGCTTCTCTATAAGGTTCACCGGCTTCATGTAAAATTCCTTTTATCTGCCATGGTTTTTTATTGCCTGTGTAGTGAATGAATGTAATATTTTCAAATTTATATTCTTTAATTTTTTCTAGATATTTTTCACCGCCACCCGGAACTGTAAAATTCATCCCTTTATCAAGCTCTAAATAATTTCCATCATAAAAAATATTTAATATATCTTGATCATGTAGCTCTAAGCGTTCTTTATTTGTTTTTAGTAAGTTTTTAAACTCATTTACAATATTTAATTTTCTCCAATTCAATAAATTGATAATTAAAAATCCAGCATTAAAATATTTACCATTTGTTAAGTTAAGCCTTTTTGCATTATCTTTATCAACTTCATTAGGGTCTTCTGTCACAGCTGCCAAATCTAAGTTCTCGTTTTCCATAATTGATATATTTTTTAATATTTCATTATTAAATTGTTTTAAACAAATAACGTCAGGGTCAACATAAATTATTTTTGTGACTTCTTTTGGAACATAATTTGATATAAACAATCTATAGTAAGTTGGGTCTGTAACATGTACTTTTTCTAAATTAACAAAATCAGCTGTAGTATCTTTAAATTCATTTATAACGATATTTTTTAAATTTTCATGTTCCAAAATTTTTTTATTCAGAGGCTTTAGCGTGCTTGGGTCTTTATGGATAACATAAAAAGAGCATTCAATATCTGAGTAATTTAAAATTGAGTAAATGGAATTGAGACACTGTTTGTTGTAATTTTCATCTAAACAATATACGAAATTTAACATAAGTTAATAATATCAATATTTAATCTAATCTTATTTAATAAATAGTGCCTTTGTATAATTTATATAATGGTAAAAAACAAAATGCATTTTTGTACATATTCCTCAGGAAAAATATATGACATATCATCAAAGCATATTGTAAAAATGGCAAATAAATCAGGAATTTTTAAAAACACAAAAATTTATGGTCCTAACGATTTAGAACCTAAATTTAAAGATAAATTTAATCATATTTTATCTCAACCTAGAGGTGGAGGATTTTGGCTTTGGAAACATCACATAATTGAAAAAGAACTTGCGAAAGTAAATAAAAATGATTTTGTAATCTATTCTGACGCTGGATCTTCATTCAATTACCGAGGAGTTGAAAGGTTTAATGAGTATATTGAAATGCTTAATAGTTCAAATTATGGTACGTTCAGAATTGAAGGATTGGAACAGCACAAAGAAAAATATTATACAAAAAAAGAAATTTTTAATTTTTTTGATACAGATACATTCAATAAAATTGGTGAAACTCCACAATATATGGGTGGACATTTAATCTTCAAAAAAAATGATCATACCTTTGAATTTATCAATCTATTTAAAAAAACAATTAATGAAAACATTGAGTTGATAACTGACTCTAACAATAAAGAAATTCAAAATGAAGAGTTTATTGAAAACCGTCATGACCAAAGCATTATGAGTATTATCAGTAAAAAAATTGGTACGGTATCAATTAAGAATGAAACTTATTTTGATGAAAACTCAATTAATCAATTCCAATTCCCTTTTCTTAGTGTTAGACACTATGGCCATAAATTGAAAGATAGAACTAAGTTTTACCTGAATCATAAAAAATACAGAGAACCAATATATTTTTGATTATGAAGCTATCTATTTTTACAAGTATGACCAACCCAGAAAAAAGAAATGATGCTTGGGAGGAAGCTATCTCTTGCTATGAAGATATAGCTGATGAAGTAATTATTGTTGGTGATAGTTGGCCTGAAGAGTTTAAATTTGATTTAATTGGGCAAACCTATCAAGAGGGGTTTGAAAAATCATCTGGTGATTGGGTTATAAGGATGGACTTGGACTATTTTTTTCATGAAAAAGATATTGGTAAAATAAGAAAGATACTTGAGAAAAATACAGACTCTCCTGCCGTTGCGTTTCCTCAATATCAATTTTTTACACCTGACAGGTACCATGTTAAAACGATTATCTGTACTGCCTTGAACAAAAGAAATTTTCCAGAAATTGTTCAAAATGGTGGTGGAGATATGTGTCTACCCACTATAAATGGTAGTAGGATAATGCCTGATTCAGTACCCGTAGCAAAAATACCTGTTTGGCAATATGATTCTCTGTTTAGAACAAAAGAAATCATTGCTGAAGATAGAGCTAGATTTGCTCGTGCATGGTTTAGACAATTTAATAATTATGGCGATAGAGGTGGAGGCTCACCAGAAGAAGCTTTTAATGCTTGGTTTGAAATGATAAAAGTTAAGTATAAGAAACATGTATTAAAATCTTCTACGAGATCACACCCTAAATATATCCAAAAAAGACTAGTTGGCTTGAATAAAAATCAATTTGGATATGATGCTTTTGGCCTTAAAGAGAAAACCAATAGAGATCTATATGATTATATAAAAGGATATAAAGAGAAATATTTTGATTTAAATTTTATGGTTTGATTACTTTCCATTCGAATTTATTGTTTTCTACCAGTTTAAATATCATTGACATGGCCCAAACAAGTAATAAAGTTCCGTGGATATCAGGCTGGTCATTACCTTCAGATATTTTTACACCATAGTAGTGAGTTTGACTTTTATTTATATAATATGAAAAGCCACCCTCAATATAAAAATGCTTTTCTATTAGATCTAAGAGCTCCTCACAATATACTGCAATTTCTTTTTTTCTGTAGTTTGTTTGGCTTGAGCACTTATACAATACATACACATAATCTACTAAATCGCAACCGGTAGAACTTGGCCTATTTAAAAGACAAAAATCTATCAATTTTTCAGGATAATGAATAGGAATTCCCAACCAGTCAAGCCCAGAAATAACCTTCATTGCACCATTAATTGCTTCGTTTGTCTTTGGTAATTCATTTTTAAAGTAAATTCCGTATTCTTGATTTGCTAATTTTGAAATAAAATTTTCAATATAAACACTACTCTGATTTGGTTCCACTAACTGCGTGGCACTAAAAAGGCATATTCCAGAAAATTGTGCTCCTGCATCCCAAGGTTTCGACCAATCATAAGAATTTAAAAAGTAATTTATTTCATTACTTGTTTGAGGAAAATCCTTATAAATTAATTTATTTTTTAAACCAATCTGAGATAGTGAAGAAATTGCTTGTTTAGTTTCTGCTCTTATAGACTTATCAAGATATTCCTTTTTACTTTCATAATGAAAACGACCAGAAAGATTTAATAATGTCTTAACTGAATATTTTAAAGAAGTAGTTAAACTAATTTTTTTGTAGTGCTCTAAATAAGCTTGATCTACAAAAGAGTTTTCAGGAAAGGAATTTAAATTTCTTTGATAAGAATTTATATACTTTGACCAACCGTCGTAGCTTAAATTACTTATTGAAAAAAGGTTTAAAATATAATGTAATTTTAAGGAATAACATGAAAAACCTAGTGTCAAAGATTCTCCTGCGAGAGTTAATCCATTCTTTACTGGTAAGAAATGATATTTATCTTCTGTACTCTGGAGTGAATACAAATAACTTGATAATTGGTCTTCGATACTATTTAACCAATTATTTTGCATTGTTTAAATTTTCTTGTTTTTATAGAGGCCGACTAATCTAAATTCACTAAACTTATAAAGTTCAAAACCGTTATCTATAAGAAAATTATTAACCTCCACAATAGTTGAAGATTGATCCAATCCTTTTTCAAATCCATAATCTATAGAAATAAAGTCGACATTTTTTATAGTTGTTGCCGCTCCTTTAATTACCTCTAGCTCATGACCTTCTGCATCAATTTTTAATAATTTAATATTTTCAGATAATTTTAAATTATCAATTGTATCTGTAGGGACTGATTCTGATTCTACATCATCAAATTTTTCTAGAGAGCTGTTACCACCGTAATTATCAAGATAAAACTCCTTGTTGCCCTTTTTATCAGATAATGCAATTTGAAAAAACTTGTTATTCTCATCTTCAGCATTTTTTATGAGACATTTAAAAGTATTTGAATCGGGCTCCACTCCTATATAGTTAATATTTTTTTCTAAAAATAGAAATGCCATATATAGCTCTCCAACATTTGCTCCACAATCAAGTACAATATCGTTTTCTTCAAAATTTAAATGGTGTAAACAATAAGTTTCATAAATTCTATTAAATAATTCTTCGTGATGAATAATTCTCAAAATTCTTTTATTTGGATATATGATTGTTTCTAAATTTCTAATATCTTTCTTGTAAAAATTGTCTTCATAATAAATTTTGGCTTTTTTTGGATAAAACAAATTGATCAGAAAACAAAAAATTTTGTTTTTAAAATTATTTATTATAAAACCTAATATTTTCCCTCTTATTATAAAAAATATTTTGTATAGAAATGATCTAGAGTTGAAATCAATTCCCCGGTATGTAAACGGAGGTAAGTTTAATATATAAGGAAGGCTGTGCTTCATGTAATCTAAGTATAATAATTGAATACAATAGAAATTAACTATAAATATGAAAAAAAAATTAAATGTTCTTGTTTTTGGTTCAAGTGGAATGGTTGGATCAA
>MDTD01084855.1_pt1 | contig 11648 bp, 10 predicted proteins | sample 811221 | NCBI WGS metagenome assembly MDTD01 (sample SAMN05326646, study PRJNA326480) | marine metagenome | isolation source: seawater | place: Pacific Ocean: South West | collected 2011
ACACAACTTTCAAAGTCAGATTTACCAAATAATTTTTTTTCAAATCTTTGATATATGCTATCTATAGCTAGATAAGGGTTTACAGTTGTTGCACCAACTCCGATTAGCACAGCGAAAGAATGAGTATCCAAAGCATCTGAACATTCTACATTTAAAGAACAATATCCTCTTAGGCCATGCTTAACTAAATGAGAATGAACAGCTCCAACAGTCAGTATGCTTGGAATACTTGCTTTGTTATTATTAATATTTTTATCAGATAAAATTAAACATGTGCTTCCTTCCCTAACGGAAGTTTCTGCTTCTTCTCTAATAGCTTCTATTCTATCTTTTAAAGACTGAGAAATTTCAAAAGTACAATCGATTACTTTTGTTTTTTTTGAAAAAAATTTTTTAAATTTTTTAAATTGTGAATTTGTTAAAATGGGACTGTCTAATACATAAATATTTTCTTCAGTTAAATTGTCAAAATCTAAAATATTTCCAAGATTTCCAAATCTTGTTTTTAAACTCATAACTTTATTTTCCCTAAGGGAATCTATTGGAGGATTAGTTACCTGGCTGAAGTTTTGTCTAAAATAATGAGAAACTGGTCTAAAATGACTAGATAGCACAGCTACTGGTGTATCGTCTCCCATAGAACCAGATGCCTCTTTTCCTTCTTCCGCCATGGGATGAAGAATAAGTTCAAGATCTTCCACACTTAACCCAGATAAATATTGTCTTTTTTTTAGTTCTTCACCAATAAAATTGGGTTTCTCTGTTTCTCTAGAAATTTTCTTTTCTAAATCAACAATTTGTTTGCTATATTTTTTATAATCTTTTGCCAATAAATCTTTAATAGCTTTATCCTTAAATAATTTTCCTTTCTTAAGATCTATTGCAATTATTTCTCCTGGGCCTAGTTTTCCTTTTTCTATTATTTTTTCCTCAGAAATTTTAATCATTCCTGTTTCCGATCCTGCAAAAAACAAGTCATCTGAAGTAATTGTATATCTTAATGGTCTCAAACCATTTCTATCTGAAGAGGCCAGTACCCATTTAGCGTCTGTAGCACAAATAGCTGCCGGACCATCCCATGGTTCTATAGTGCTATTGAGAAAATTGAATAAATCTTGATGATTTTTTGGCACAGTCTTACTTCTTTTAGACCAAGCATCAGGTATCATCATAAGTTTTATCAGAGGCGCAAGTTTGCCAGAGTGAACTAATAGTTCAAAAACGTTATCAAGCGCTCCTGAATCTGAGGAACTTCTTATGACTGGTTTTAAGCTTTTCACATTCTTAAATAATGGGCTAGACATGTCTTGTTCATGTATTTTCATCCAATTAATATTTCCCTTAAGAGTGTTAATCTCACCGTTATGCGCTAACGTTCTAAAAGGCTGCGCTAAATCCCAGCTTGGAAAAGTATTAGTAGAATATCTTTGATGAAATATTGCGAATCTTGAAGTTAGTTTATCATTATTAAGATCAGGATAAAACTCTGATAACATTTCGGCTAAAAACATACCTTTGTAAACTATAGACCTTGAGCTAAAGGAACAAATATAAAAATCTTTTAGTTGGCTTTCACGAGCTATTTTTTCAATTTTTTTTCTCGTCTCAAAAAGATTTCTCTCAAGATCATTTGTTTTTAAATGTTCGTTTTTTTTAAACATAACTTGAGCAATTTCTGGTCGACTTTGATCGGCAGTTTTTCCTAGGACGCTCGAATTAATAGGCACCTGTCTCCACCCGTAAATATAAAAATTTTCCTCTAATAAAGTTGACTCTATAATTTCTCTACATTTTTCCTGCTCTGAATAATCTGTTCTAGGTAAAAAAATCATTCCAACACAAATTCTTTTATCATCGTCGAGTGTGTGACCAGTTGCTAAAATTTTTTCCTTGAAGAAATCCCGGGCTATTTCTATTTGTATTCCAGCTCCATCGCCTGACTTTCCATCGGCATCAACTGCCCCACGATGCCAAATAGCTTTTAAGGCTTCGATTCCATATTCAACTATTTTTCTAGATTTTTTCCCATTTGTTGAGGCAATTAAACCTACCCCACAAGCATCATGCTCCATGTCAGGACTATAATTAAAAGTTTTTTCTAAAAGTAATTTATTTTTCTTGTAATTGTTCATCGTTAAGCTGCAACTTCAGATTTATTATTTATAATTTTAGATTTTAAATATCTTTCGATTTGTATCGCGGCATCTCTTCCATCTCTGATTGCCCACACAACTAAGGACGCCCCTCTAACGATATCACCTGCTGCAAATACGCCATCTAAATTTGTTTGCATTGATTTTAGATCAATTTTAATTGTTCCCCATTTTGAGACCGCCAATTCCTCTGCATTAAATAATTTAGGTAAATTTTCCGGATCAAAACCTAGAGACTTAATAACTAAATCTGCTTTAATTTTATAATCTGAACCAACTTGTATTTCGGGTCTTCTTCTTCCTGATGTATCGGGCTCACCAAGTTTCATTTTATTAACTTCGACTGCCTCAACAATTGTTTTGCCCAAAAAACTTTTAGGACTTGTTAACCATACAAAATCTACTCCTTCCTCAATAGCATTACCGACCTCCCTTGCAGAACCAGGCATATTATCTCTATCTCTTCTGTATAGACATTTAACTGATTTAGCTTTTTGCCTTATTGAAGTTCTTACGCAATCCATAGCAGTATCTCCACCCCCGATCACAACAACGTCTTTGCCCTCAGCGTTTAAAGTGCCATCATCAAAGAGTTTCACTTTATCACCAAGACCTTTCCTGTTAGAAGCAGTTAAAAAATCCATAGCCGGAAAAATATTTTGCAAGTTGTGTCCGGGAATATCGATTTCTCTAGCTTTATATACACCTGTAGAAATTAAAATGGCGTCATGTTTTTCTTTAAGCTCATAAAGGGTTTTGTCTTTACCCACTTCAAAATTTTGAATGAATTTTATACCACTATCTTTCAAGAGTTTAGTTCGTCTCTCCACAACAAATTTTTCAAGTTTAAAATTAGGTATACCGTAAATTAAAAGCCCACCAGGTCTGTCATACCTATCGTAAACGGTTATTTGATAACCTGACTTTCTTAATTCTTCTGCGCATGCCAAACCTGCAGGACCCGCTCCGATTATGCCAATAGATTGTTTTAGCTCTTTCTTAACTTTAATTGGTTTAACCCAACCTTGCTCCCAAGCTGTATCAGTTATATATTTTTCTATTGAACCAATTGTAACAGTTCCATGACCCGATTGTTCAATTACACAATTACCTTCACATAGTCTGTCTTGTGGGCAAATTCTACCACATACCTCTGGCATATTATTTGTACTTTGTGAAATTTCATAGGCATCTTTGAGTCTACCCTCTGCAGTTAACTTCAGCCAATCTGGAATGTTATTACTTAAAGGGCAATGAATTTGACAAAATGGTACTCCACATTGCGAACATCTACTAGATTGATCTTTAGCTTTATCCTTAATGTATTCATTGTAAATCTCGTTAAAATCATTCTTTCTTTTAGATGTACTTCTTTTTTCAGGAGTCTCCTGTTTTAAATCAGTAAATTTCAACATTTTATTTTTCATAGAGAAGTCAAATTAATTAAAATTTTAATAAATTTGTAGATATTAAAGGTCAACATATCTTACCTATAATTGAGAAAATTAAGAATTTTAATGTTTTTTTGTGCATAGCTGATATGCATTATGTAATGACATTAAAAAAACAACCTTCATTTTTATTTTAAGATAATGATTGAAGTTTTTTTGCTTTCGTTAGTTCAAGGAATAACAGAGTTTATTCCAGTTAGTTCTTCGTCACATTTGTTTCTTTTAGCTGGTTTTATGGATTATAAAAATCAAAGCCTTTCTATTGATGTGAGCTTACATATAGGTTCATTTATTGCTGTTATCACCTATTTTAATAAAGATTTAATTAATTTTATAAAAAATAAAGATTTATTATTAAAAATTTTATTATCCTCAGTTCCAACAATGCTCGTTGGATTTTTTTTGGTGAAAACTGATTTAATAGACAAAATGAGAAACATAGAAATAATAGCTTGGACAACTCTTATGTTTGGAGTTTTACTTTATTACAGTGATAAATTTAATTTAACGAAAAATTTAAAAAATAACTTTAATTTTAAATCCGCATTGATTATCGGGTTGTTTCAAGTGTTATCTTTGATACCTGGAGTAAGTAGATCTGGGATTACAATCACAGCAGCAAGATTTTTAAATTATAAAAGGTTCGATGCTGCAAAAATATCCTTTTTATTATCGATACCAACTTTAGGAGCTGCTTCAATTTTTGGACTGTATGAAATATACATTATGCAGGACACGAGAATATCTCTAGTTAACATCTATTCGATTTTATTTTCTTTTATTTTTTCGTATTTTACAATTAAATATTTTTTAGAATTTATCGAAAAATTTAGTTTAAAAGTATTTGTATTATATAGGTTAATTTTAGGATTATTACTTTTATTTATAGTGTATTTATAAAACTATTGTTAATAAAACTAATATTAACAAAATTAATATAAAAAATAGAATTACTGCTTTACTAAGAGAAAGTTTTGAAAAAAAATTCATATTTACAAATCCGGTTTCAATTTTTTTATAATAAATAAACTAAGTATAACTTGTATAGTGAGTAGCGACAAACTATATCTCGGTAAGATGAAAAATATTGAAAATAATCCTATATTCGCGAAATAGTAAAGTGAGATAAAATTAGACGCGTTAATTCTTAAATTAAAAGATAAAATTACTCCTATGAGCGTAGTTATACCTAAAAAAAGTTTTGGCATTAAATGCATTGGTGAATAATAGTTTGCGTAATTTGCATTTATATCAATAAACATGAAAGATAAAAATTTTTGGAAGTATAGTTTTACATATTTTAAAGGATCTGCTTTTATAAATTTGACTGCTTGATCTAATAATATTTTATCCTGTAGTAAATCGTATTTATCTGAGGGACCTTTTTGAATTAGCTCATCTAACTTTGTTTTTACTTCTGGAATAACTTCACTAATTTTTAAAAACATTGGTGTCCCTTCAACTTTTGTATTTGGATGATTTCCCTTTAATAAATTATATCCACCAGATTTTGTAATAGTTATAACTCCAAAAACATTGTAATTTCTATAAAGGTATGGTGAGACAACTATAATTGTAATCAAAAAAATTATTATCATTTTTATTAATTTCTTTTGTTTCAGGTAAAGATAAATGATCGAAAGAATTACAAATATGAAAAATTCACCTCTTAGTAACATTAAAAGCCCAGAGGAGATTGAAAACATGAAAATATATTTGTAATCTAATTTTTTTAATAATCTTAAAACAGACAAAAGAAAAAAATTTAATAATAATATTTGCATGGTTACAGAAGAAATTTGAGATACAGCATAAATATTAAGTGGAAAAATGGTAAATATTAAAGTCCCTATAAAACTTAGCTTTTCTGAAAAAAATTCTAACAAAATTTTATGAGTTAAATAAATTGAAATAAGTGCAAACAATATTTGAATAAATTGGATAACCCATAAAAAAATTTCAGTATTGGTAAAAACAATCTTAACGGCGTACAAAAACAGGGGGTACAAAGGTGGCATGAAAATATTTGGCACAGGTACTCCCTGAATTGAGTGAACACTTAAAATTTTATATTGCTCTAAATTTAATAAAATTATTCCCCATTCATTAGCGACCTCAATGTCTCTGTAGAAATATAAAGCAAAAACTCTCGTAAGAATAGCTATCAGAAATATTATTTGAAATTTGAATCTTATAATTAAATTCATTCAGTTACTTAAAGTTAAATTTACGGAGTATTGAAAAAGGAATTATTTTTATCATTAAATGAATTATTTGCCAAAAGCTTGGATAATATTTCTTTAAAAACTTAATATTTTTATTATTGTAAACCCTTTCTGATAACTTTTTTATAGAAGCTTTTGGTATTTTAAGATCTTTTCCGAAAGAAAGATTAGTTTCCATATAACCTAAAGTGTAAAATTGAATATTAATATTTCTTAACTCTTTATCGAAAGCTAAACTTTCAAAATAGGACTCCAAAGCTCTTTTTGCCCCAGCATAAGTCGTGTTAATTTCTCTTCCTAAAAAACCAGAAACTGATCCAAATCCAATTATGCAAGAGTTTTTTTTTTTTAAAAGAAATATTTTGATTTTTTGTATAGTATAGGCAATTGATATAAAATTAGCATTAACTAATTTATTCATTCTTTCATTGTCAAGATTTAAATTATCTTCACTAAACATCATTCCAATAGGGAAAATTATCCCATCTAAATTTTCTAAAATTTCAGTTTGAGAAAGTAATTTTTTATTTATCTCATCTATTGATGAAAAATCTAAAGTCAAAATATTTATGTTAACATTGTATTTAATCTCTAAATCAGATTTGATGGCATTTAAATCTCTTTCATCTCTTGATACTAGTACTAAATTATTTTTTTTCTTTGCAAACTTATTTGCTAGCTCTCTACCTAGGCCAGATGAGGCCCCAATAATTAAATATTTCATAATTCTAATCGATTTGAAATTTCTGATTGATAAATTCTTTTTTTATCAAATTTATAAATTTCTTCTACAAATTTTGAGAGTTCTTCTTTATAGCTACTTTTCAAAACCTCTTTGCTAATTCTCGAGTCCTTTATAATAGAGGGTAAAATATTGTATTTGCCATATAGTTTATCAACCATCGACATAAAATCTAAATTTTTTTTATTATTAACATAATCAAAAGTTATGCAGATTTTATTATCTTCAAACCTTAAAAATTTCTGTTGTCCGCTCATATTCTTCAATGAAAATAAGGTAATTGTTGGTTCATAATTTTTAATTAGCCTTTTAAATTCATCTATGAACATTTCTAGATAGCTATCGTGTATTAACAATTGGCTTTCAATAAAACCTCTTTTTCCGAAAAAATTAAAATATCTTTCTTTTCCGTAAAAAGGAAAAATTACGTTAAGAAAACTCTCCTTTTTTTCCTTTTTAGAAAACTTATTTATCGCTTGAAAAACTGAATTTACAAGTTTTATAGAATATTTATTCCACAAAGGGATAATTGAGGGATTAAAATAATTTTTAGTCTCTTTAAATTCTTTGAATATATTTGAGTTTCCTTGAGCTTCGTTTTGAAAAACAATTCCTTCTCCAAAATTTTTTAAATTGTCTGCTCTGTTCCATGTGTATACATATGAATGTTTTTTGCTATCATCTAAAATTATCTTTTTACTCTCTTCAATTGATTTAACAATTTTCTTCCTTGTAATAAATTCTGAATTTTCTAAACTTATAAGATTTAAAGTTACACTAACTATAGTGCCTGTTAAGCCAAGACCGCCTATGGTCAGATCAAATAATTCTTTATTTTCTTTTTCAGATAAATTAATCCATCCGTGGTCTTTATGAAATAATAGGATTTTTTTAATAGATTTTCTTATCGTTCCGTGAATAGCACAAGATTTTCCATGCACATTTGCGGCGACTGCTCCTCCAATAGTGATTGTTGGATATCCTGGTAGCTGAGGGATCCATAAATTATATTTTAGACTGAAATTTAAAAATTCAATTAATGTTATACCTGCCTCAACTGTAATTTCTTTATTTTTTTCATTGAATTCAAGAATTCTATTAAATTTTTTTAAATTGATAGATAAACTATCTTTTGAAAAACTTAGTGGGCTATAAGAGAGGTTAGATCCTATATTTATTATTTTTTCTGATCTTTTTGAAATTTCTTCTAAAAGTTTATACTTATCTGGTTCAGAAATATGAATCTTTGTAGAAAAAGACTTGTCAAAAGATGTAAGTTGCCTTTCTTCAGTAAAATAATTGCTCATTTAAATTCTAATTTTTACAAATAGTTCTAACATTTCTTTTATCGTAAGTAATATGTTTTTAAAACTTACTGATGAACCTGTGCCAAAAGTCCTTGGGTAAGTATGTATCCCAACCTCGCTTACTTTAAGCCCTTTATATTTACTTTTAATTGCGAGTTCTGCTCCTAAAAAAGGGCTGTTGGAGATAAGATTTATTTTTTTCAATAAAGACTTTTTGATTAATCTAGAGCCTGTAGAAATATCTCGAAATGGAGTGTGAAATAATAACCTGAGAATTACATTATAAATCCAAGAAATTACAATCCTGCTAGTTTTATATTTTTTTTTAACCTATATGTTACAACTAAATCAGACCCTCTAGATTTTTTAATGAGTTTTATTAAATCGTTTACATCATACTCTGCATCTCCATCAGTTTGAAAAATCCACTCATAATTACAATTTTTTAACCCGGTTTTAATTGCAGCACCATAACCCAGATTTTTTTTATGAAATATAACTTTACAACTTTTTATTTTTTTAGAAATTTCTCTTGCGTAATATCCTGATTTTTGAGGACATCCATCATCTACAATTATGATCTCACTCCTAACTTTTAATTTTTTCAATAGCTTATTACTTTTCATAATCATTTCTTTTACGGTGCTTCTATCTTTATATAGGGGAAAAATGATGCTTATAGATTTTATATTTTTCATAAAATTGGTGCGCCTGCTAGGATTTGAACCCAGAACCTCCTGGTCCGTAGCCAAGCGCTCTATCCAGTTGAGCTACAGGCGCGAATATATACATTTTATATATATAGGTTAATTGTTTTTATTTCATGATATAAGTAAATATCATATTTTTATTACAAGAAATGCTTTTATTTTCAAATAACACGCTATCACTTAAAAATTACTTTAATCTTCTTTTGTCTATTTTACCAATAAGCTTTATAGCTGGAAATTTAGTAATTAATTCGAATATCTTATTGTTAATAGTTTCAGCCTTTATTGTTTTTAAAAACAAAGTATTCCAGATTAAATACTATTGGTTCGACAAACTCCTTTTTTTTTATTTTTTTATTATTTTATACACTGGCTTATATAACGATTATTTTTTTTATTTAAATGAATTAGCTTGGAAAGGGTATTTTTCAACCGTTATCAAATCAATATTTTTTTTTAAATATTTATTTTTGTATTTAGTATTAAGATTTTTAGTTGAAAGACAAGTTTTAGATCTGAAATTTTTTTTTCTTTCTAGCGCGTTTGCCTCAATCTTTGTTTCTATTGATATTTTTTATCAGTTCATTTTTGGTAAAGATATTTTCGGCTTTGAAACTATTGGGCCTGGAAGAAAGTTAAGTGGGCCATTTGGAGATGAATTAATAGCTGGAGGATTTATACAAAGGTTTTGTATTTTTTCATTTTTTATTTTACCTTTATTTTTTCAAGAAAAATCAAAATTATTATCAAAATATTTAATACCAATTTTATTTATCGTGTTTTTAATAGGTATTATTCTCTCAGGTAATAGGATGCCGATGCTCTTATTTGTGTTTACTGTTTTTTTAATTTTAGTTTTTAATAAACAAACAAGAAAATTTTTTATACCTTTTGTCTTAATTTTTTCTCTTTTATTTGCACTTATTTTAAATTTTAATTCTGAAGTAAGAACAAATTTTAAAAATTTTTATAACCAAGTTTATAAAATGACTACAATAGTGGTAAACAAAGATTTTAAAAATGAGAACTCACCACAATACTTAAAAGAATTTGAAACGTTTTATGATACATGGCTAATGAATAAATACATTGGTGGAGGCATTAAAAACTTTAGGTATTATTGCCATGAGAGGCCAAATGTAGATAAAAATGCAAAATTTGTATGCAACATGCATCCTCATAATTATTATTTAGAAATTCTTACTGAAACTGGGTTGTTAGGATTTATTGTGCTCATACTATCTTTTGTACTTTTGCTCTATCAAACATTAATCAAAAAATACTTTTCAAGACTAAATGTTAATTTTGATAATAAAATTATACCTTTTATATTTCTTTTCTTTATTGAAATATTCCCTCTAAAAAGCACTGGGAGTTTTTTTACTACTGGAAATACAACTTATTTATTTTTATTAATGGGAATTCTAGTAGGACTTTTGCCAAAAGATTATTCAATTGAAAATAAACTCTAAATATATAAATTAACTGCTATGAAAAATTTGTACATCACATCTGCATCTAGAACAGCTGTAGGTTCACTAGGTAAATCCCTTAAAAATGAAAGCTCATATAAACTTGGCTCAAGTGTTATTTCAGATGTAATAAAAAAATCTAAATTAAAAGAAAATGAAATTGATGAAGTAATTATGGGCCAAGTTTTGACAGGTGGTACAGGTCAAAACCCAGCAAGACAAGCTGCAATGCACTCGGGTATTCCAAAAGAAAAACCTGCATACGTTGTAAATCAAGTTTGTGGCTCTGGCATAAGATCAGTAGCATCTGGATTTCAAAGTATCAAATCAGGAGACTCTAAAATTGTAATTGCTGGTGGCCAAGAAAATATGTCATTGGCTCCCCATGCAATACATCTCAGAGATGGAAAGAAATTGGGTGACGCAGAAATAATAGATACAATGATTAAAGATGGTCTGTGGGATGCTTTTCATGGGTATCACATGGGTATTACAGCTGAAAATGTTGCAGAAAAGTTTCAGGTAACAAGGAGTGAGCAAGATAAATTTGCTTTTAAATCTCAAGAGAAAGCTCTTAAAGCACAAAAAGAAAATCGATTCAAAGAGGAGATTATTAATTATAAAATTAAGCTGAAGAAAGCTGAAATAAGTTTTAATAAAGATGAACATCCTAGAGAAGGTATTAATCTCGAGGCCTTATCTAGATTAAAACCAGTATTTAAAAAAGATGGGACTGTTACCGCTGGAAATGCGTCAGGCATTAATGACGGTGCAGCGGCAGTTGTAATAATGTCTAGTGATGAGGCAGAAAAAAGAAACATTGAAAAGTTAGTTTCAATAAAATCATGGGCTAGTTGTGGGGTTGACCCTGCATTAATGGGAACCGGTCCTATTCCATCAGCAAAAAAAGCTTTAGATCTAGCTGGATGGTCAGTTAAAGATGTAGATCTTTTTGAAATAAATGAAGCCTTTGCAGCTCAGAGTATAGCTGTAATTAAAACACTTTCTGTTCCTGAAGAAAAAGTAAACGTCAATGGTGGTGCAATTGCTTTGGGACATCCTATTGGAGCTTCTGGAACAAGGATTCTTGTAACACTTATTCATGAAATGATTAAAAGAGATGTGAAAAAAGGTCTAGCAACACTTTGTATCGGCGGCGGCATGGGTATTGCGATGTGTGTGGAAAGATAAATTTTAAATTTAAAATTTGTGGTTATCTTTGCTAATGATTATCATTAAAAGTCATTTCCTAGTTTTTTTTTGATAATGATTTTCACTATTAAACATAGTAGTTGAAATTACATTTACATTTATTACGGTTAAAGTATGAAAACTTATAGCTGTAAAAAATGTGGTTTAACAATTCCTGTGACTTGCTCACAGTGTGACAGAGTTGTTGATATCAAAATTGTAGGTGAAGGTTGTTTAGTAAAAGAGAACAAGTGTTTAGATTGTACTACTGTTCCTATTATTAAGGATGTTTGCCTTGAACAAACTGCTTAAAATTTAGTTACCTTGTTTTTTTGTAGTTTTTCATCCATAAACTAAAAACTTTTATTGCGTCTTTCATGTTTTTAGTTTTGTAAGG
>MDTD01096111.1_pt1 | contig 11647 bp, 11 predicted proteins | sample 811221 | NCBI WGS metagenome assembly MDTD01 (sample SAMN05326646, study PRJNA326480) | marine metagenome | isolation source: seawater | place: Pacific Ocean: South West | collected 2011
CAACCTTTAAGTGTTTCATCTCTTAAGAACACACCTAAATCCCCTATACCAATAGACTCTAGCTTATGTGGGCTCATCTTATTCATTATCTTAATGTTAGTACATATTATTTCAGAATTCATTCAACAGCCTATACCACTTTCAATTGATCAAATTGCACTGGTCTCAAGCGCGCCTATTTTGATCTTTAGCTCGCATCGGATCAAAATTCTTAAACACATTGACTGGGGCACATTGATCTTTTTTTTAAGCTTATTTATTGTTGTCCACAGCATTTGGGAAACACAGTGGATTCAACACCAGATCGCTCCCTTACAGTCTAAACTATCACAACTACCTATTATTTTAACCCTCAGCGCACTATTAAGTCAGCTGATTTCAAATGTGCCCTTAGTGGCATTATATTTGCCTGTATTATCAAACATAAATGCACCTTCAAATGCCTATTTAGCGCTGGCCGCGGGGAGTACATTAGCGGGCAATATTTTAATTTTAGGTGCTGCTAGCAATATCATCATTATTCAATACTTCAAAAAAAGAAAGTTAGAAGCTTTTTCTTGCTTAACTTTCACCTGTATTGGACTGCTTTTAACCCCGATCCATCTATGGATCTATAAGCTTTGGCTCAGCATTTAATGCGCTTAAATACTGAATCCAATGCTCACGCTTTAACCAAATATTTTCTAAAGTATATCGTTGATTCAAACCTACATTTTGCATCCATAATTGAAGATACGCACGATGCCAATTGATTTTATAAGACCCAATTTGATCAGGTGACAAGGGAATAGATTCGATCACGACATAGGTCGGGTAGATCGGTTGATCCTTAAAAGTCAGATCCAATCGAATCGATGGACCTTGAAGAAAGCAATGTGCTTCAGGAAAAACATCCACTTCTAGCTGTGTTAAAAGTTCTTTCAGACTGGGCATGGTGGCTTCATCCAATAAAACAATCCCACACAATAATTGTAAGGGAACATTATAAGTTGTAGCAAGCTCAGCTAATAGAGCATGCTTCGTTGAGCAAGTCCCGTACCCTGTTTGAACCACTGCTCGATAATTTGATCGATCATCAGCACGGCGATACTCACACTGATGAACATAATCAATGGCTTCATAGAAGGTTTGAATGCCTTGAGCACGAAAGCTCCTTGAAATCGAATCATCACAAGATAAATCAAAATTTTCAAATTCAAACAACGGCATGGGCATCCCTCTATTCATTCTTTTTTCTTTTGAGCATGAGCACAACGTTTGGAACAATACTTGACCTGCTCCCAATCACGTTCCCATTTTTTTCGCCAATTAAAAGATCGCTGACATACAGGGCATATCTTGCTTGGACGCTCACGAGGCCCCATCAGGTTGAATGCTCTAAAAAGTTGGCAGCATCATTTGAAATTGCTTGCTGCTTTTCAGGGCTCATTCGTTCATACATACGATACATCATCGCAATACGTGGATGGTCTTTCAGGTGATCTCGATGCCTTACTAAAAAATCCCAATATAAATAATTGAATGGACAAGCTTTGGGACCATTTTTCTCTTTAACACGATAATGACAGCTCTGACAATAATTTGACATTTTATGAATATATGCACCACCTGAAACGTAGGGTTTACTTGCTAAAATACCGCCATCTGCAAACAACACCATTCCGCTGACATTGGGTAACTCAACCCACTCATAAGCATCAACATAAACACTTAAAAACCATTCATTTAAAGCTTTTGGATGAACATCGATCAATGCCGCAAAATTACCTAACACCATCAACCTCTGAATATGATGTGCATAAGCTGTTTGAGCTGTTTGATCTACACATTGTTTTAAACAATTCATTTGAGTGTTGCCTGTCCAATAATATTCAGGCAAGGCTCTTTGAGCATTTAAAAAGTTATATTCAGCATAATTGGGCATCTTTAACCAGTAAATACCTCGGATATATTCTCGCCAACCTAAGAGTTGTCGAATAAAACCCTCCACCGCGTTTAAAGGGGCTTGATTTGATTCATAAGCGGCCAATGCTGCATTGATACATTCTTGAGGCAATAATAAACCGGAATTTAGATATAGGCCAATATGTGCATGATACATCCAAGGCTCACCTTGTAACATGGCATCTTGATAATCTCCAAAACAAGGCAATCGCTCTACGGTAAACTGCTCTAAAACTTTCAAAGCATCTTGACGTGTCACTGCAAAACCAAAATTTTCTAAAGAACCAAAGTGCGCCTTAAAATTCAATCCAACCAGCTCAATAACAGTTTGTGTAAGATCATCAGGTTCAATATGAGAAGGGGGGGGAATCGTCAAAGTATCTGAAGGAGGATGACGATTATCTGCATCATAATTCCACTGCCCACCCACAGGCTTACCCTTTTCTGTTATAAGAATTGAATATTTTTTTCGCATATCACGGTAAAAATACTCCATTCTCAGTTGTTTGCGCCCTTGAGCCCAATTTGAAAATTCTTCAATATCACATAAAAAACGATCATCACCACGAATTTCAATGGGAAGACCCAGTGCTGCTTCTGCGACTTGTAGAGCTTTCAATACACGATACTCTCCAGGATGTGTCACAACAATCTTGGAAAAAGATCTTGATTTCAAAACATCAGCACACACTTCAGTAAAAGTGTTAAGCGCTGGATGCTCCATCCATTTGATATAACGAACAGGATAACCTTTTGACTCTAATGACGCAGCAAAATGACGCATGGCCGAAAAAACAAAAACAAGCTTCTTAACGTGATGCTTGACATAAGTAGCTTCTTCCTGGAGTTCACACATCACAATCAGGTCATGTTGAGGATCAATGTCACTCAAACTTGAAATTGACTCATTTAATTGGTCGCCTAAAATTAAACGCAATACACTCATACAGCATCCGATGACTTCAGTGATTTAAAAGCCGCTAATGCTTTTTCACGCGAAATCTTTAAATCTACAATAGGTTTAGGATAGTCTACACCCAATTCAACTTGAGCTGCTTTTAAAATCAGTGCAGGTGCTTCCCAAGGTGAAAACAAATACTGATCGGGCAATAACGCTAATTCTGGAACAAAACGTCTAACATAATCACCTTGTGGATCAAATTTTTGCCCCTGCGTCACTGGATTAAAAATTCTAAAATAAGGTGCAGCATCTGCACCACAACCGGCAATCCACTGCCAACCTGCACTGTTATTGGCTAAATCAGCATCGACTAAAGTATTCCAAAACCATTGCATACCTAATCGCCAGTCAATCCTAAGATTTTTAACCAAAAATGAACCCACAATCATACGAGAACGGTTATGCATATAGCCAGTCTCCCATAATTCTCGCATACCTGCATCAACCATTGGAATTCCAGTTTGACCCTGCTGCCAAGCTTTTAGGTGATTTGAATCATTAGACCAGGGAAATGAATCAAATTTAGATTGAAGGTTATTTTGATTTAAATCAGGGTGATGATGTAATTGGTAATATGAAAACTCACGCCATCCTAATTCACTACAAAAATGTGTAACATTTTCACTGGGCATCACATCATTCATACGGTGCCATAAGACATGAGGAGAAATCTGGCCCCAACGCAAATAAGGTGATAGACGCGACACATTATCTCGTGCTGGATAATTTCGCCCTAATTTATAATCATTTAATCCATGTTCAATAAAATCATCTAATCGCTCATGTGCAGCTGATTCACTCACCACCCAATGCAATTGAAGCTTATCATGCCAAGCATGTCTAGGGCATAAATCTAAAGCTTCTGGTGTTGTCTTTGCTGTAAGGGATGCATATAAGTTGAATACTTTCGGTTGAGGGATTGGTGCTCGTGGCTCAGGTAAACCTAAGCAACCTTTTTTATAAAAAGGCGTAAAAACTTTATACGGACTACCATCTAATTTTTGAACGCATTCAGGAGACCATAAGAGCGTTCCATTAAAGGTTTCATATTCGATATGATGCATGCGCAATAAAGCTTGAATGGCAATATCCAACGCTGACTCAATCGGTTCATAAGATATATTCCAAACCACTTTCTCAATTGAATACGTTTGAATCAATTGCTCAAACACTTTAAGAGGCGAATTACGATAGCATTGAAGGGTCCCCTTTAATGTTGAATTTAATGACACCAAAGCATGATGCAACCACCAACGGCCAGCTTCACCAATGCTTGCATCATCAGCACGATCTATATCCAAGATATAGATCGGTAAAAGATGAGGCGCTGATTGAACGGAAGAAAGGGCTGGATTATCCATTAATCGCAAATCTTTTCTAAACCAATGAATGGTCACTTGATCTGGCATCCTACCTCCCCATTAATCAGATAGCTGATAGATTAACATGATCATGCCCATTGTTGTATTAATTGATCTGCAAGATATGAAGCACTTTGAAAAGCGGCTTCAACACGGCCTTGAATCAACCAATCACCGCAAATAGCCACTCGCTCTTCAAGGTCAAGTAAAGCTTGTTGACCTTTCTGAGGGGCTATATTTGCATAACGCCATCGCTGCAAATCCTCATAAACAGGTTGTTCCCATATAGAACCCACCACCTCTGAGGCAGCTTGTTTAAGTATTTTAATGACTTCACTGTTTGAGAATTTAGCGTGCTCTAAGGCCCACTGATTCGTGGAATGAACAACCATTGAGCAAGCTGATGAACGTTCAGGTTTTGTTTGATTCATTGAAATCCAACTGATCGGTGCGCCTTTAATGAGCGCTGCATCAAAGGGTAGTACTAAAGGGGCCTCAAAACCTAACATCAATGCATCACAAGGTTTCATTTGACGCCCTTCAAGCTGCTTAAATAGCCGAGAAGAATGATTCATCAGATCGATCACTTGAGCCACTGGCATAGCATAAACAATCCAGTCATAAAGACCACATTCTGCACCTGAGTCATCATAGAGGGCCCATTGTGAAGACATTGATTGGACCTCAATAATCCGAGTTCCCAATCGAATATCTAATCCTTTCGCTAAAGCCCGAGGAAATGCATTCATATGAGGCACTCCAACATAATGAGGCAATAATTCACTCCAATCATGTCCATGATCCAAGATGCCTTGATTGATCTCAACAAAACGACTACACCACGGTTGAATGACCCCTGAACGTACCCAAGGATCAAGAAATTTTTGGAAAGCTTCTGTTTTAGCCCTGAAAAATTGAACACCATGATCAAAGACATATGGATGGGCTCGCCGATAAGCTAAACGTCCTCCAGGGCTTCGACCTTTATCAAATAAAGTAATTTGTGCAACATCCTGCAATAGATGCCCCAAAGTCAGCCCAGATAAACCTGCACCTATAATCGCAACACGCTTCATATCAACATCCAACAGACCATTAAAAAAATGAGACACAAGGTGATCATCCCTCTTAATTTAAAATAATCTAACGTGATCCATTTTGATTTCATCAAATAATAATCAGCCCCACATAATGCAATTAACAGCCCTAATACATAGTTCAAATACCCGTGATGATCATACACCTGGAACATGACCCAAGCACTCAATGCTAATCCAATACTGATAACTGCAATGCATTTTGATTGGAATTGACTGGATTCATTCCTAAGATGCAGTCCCCATTGAGCGCCTGCTAAAAATACTACAATCATGAACAAGTAAGTTTCTATCCATGAGGCCATCATGACCGCTTGATCTGGGGAAATAAAACGCATGATCAAAGCCATCACTAAAGGCATCAGCCCCAAATAAGATAAGACTCGAGTGATGCTTGTTACCATCGATTCATCATCCTCCATTGAGTTTTGGAATAACGACAGCATAACCGTCTGATTGCCAAGCTTCAATCCCGCCTTCAAGATGATAAAGCAGACGATCAGGGTACGCTTGATGTAGTAACTGAGCAGCTTGGTACGAACGTTTCCCTAAACGACAGTACATGATCCAAAGCTGATCTTGATGTTCAACCCATTCAGAAGCATTCACATCAAGCATCGACAAAGGTCGATGCATCGCAGAAGCAATATGTGAAGTCTGGTATTCCTCTAAAGTTCTAACATCAATTAAATAAACAGATTGATCTCCATTCAAGTACTCGAACAACTCAAGTGGAGTTAAAGCTTGAATATCCATTATTTGATCCCCTATTACACATCTAAAAAAATAGTATAACGATCTATATCACTCAATCATAGCAGAACTCAGTCAATAGACTTTAAATGATTAAAATTAAATGTGATGAGTGGATTGAAGGTTTTGATTTTAAAATAATGCACCTTGGTCTGGATGAGGTTTTTTTTTCGATACGGAACGCAATTTTTTTCGACTCCCGTGGCGTCTCACAATAGGCTTTGAAAGCTGAGAATGCTCAACAGATCGCCTAAGCGAGTAAAGGGTTTGAGCGGCATGCTTGCGAGCCCGTACTTCGTCCACAATGGGCATTGGATACCCATTCATTTTTGATGGAGATAAGTGTGGGGAATGAATATAAGCATCAGGCATATCTCTTAACTCAGGAATCCAAGATCGAATAAAAACACCTTCAGGATCCTGATCAATGGCTTGCTTAACCGGATTATAAATTCTTAAGGTATTCATACCGGTTGTGCCTGATTGCATTTGAATTTGGCTATAATGAATACCTGGTTCATAATCTGTAAATAAACGCGCTAAATGTAAAGCTGGTTGCCTCCAATCAAGCCATAAATGATAACTTGAAAAACTCACTAACATTGCTCGCATTCTAAAATTAATCCAACCTGTTTCAATTAGGGCTCGCATTGCCGCATCAATCATTGGATAACCTGTCATTCCATTTGCCCATGCATCAAAATACGATTGATTAAATTCAGATTGACGAACACGATCATACAATGGATGTAAGTTTTTAAATTCAAGGCTGGGTTCATCTTCGAGTTTCTGAATAAAATGACAATGCCAACGCAAACGTCCTAAAAAAGCATTGACTGAACGCAAGTCAATGGGCCGTGATTGAATCGGCATGCATTTTAGTTGCTGCTTGAACTGAGTCACTTGTTGAAATACTTCACGAATTGAAAGTGTTCCGAAGGACAAATGAGTTGATAAACGTGAACAGGTCGTGTAAGCCGTTACGGGGGAGGACATTGTGCTTACATAATCAGATCCCCGCCCTTTTAACCAAGAATCTAAAAGCCCCAAACCATCTTTTCGACACCCTGATTGTCGATCTAATAAACCATCATGCTCTAAACCTAATTGCTGAGGTGTGGGTAATATATCTGAACTTAAAGATTCAATTGAATTAAAACAAACAGTGCGCTGAGAGATAGCACGTTCAGCTGATTGAAGCCATTGTTGTGACCATGCCTTACGAGATCCGCCTCCTCGCACCACACCATTTCTTTTAAATTCATGAAATTGAATTCCCTTTAGATGAGACCAAGCTCGAACCTTAATATCTCTTTGATAAGTCCAATCATTCCAAGTTTCCTCATAGGAAAAAAGTGCTCGAACATCATAGGTTTGACATAGATCATTTAAAATATTAATTGCAGCCCCGACTCGAATCACTAAACTTTGCCCAGCACGCTCACAGGCCTGATTCAACTCTGTGAGTCCCTCACACAGCAGCCGATAGTGTCGAAAACTTAAATCTGGCATACGCCATAAATCAGGTTCTAAAATATACAATGGAATAATATCATGATTATTGTTTAATGCTGCAATAAGAGGTTCATGATCTTTAAGTCGTAAATCTCTTTTAAACCATACAATTTGAACCATACTTAAAAAATAAATATTTAATTACATATACTATGATATCTAGGATTCAAATGAAGTGCAAAGTTCACGTTCCCATATCAAACTTAAATCAGCTCGCTGGCATTTCGAACCAAGCTGGAAATGGATCTTGCATATTTTGAAAGATTGCTTTTGATTTAAGATAATTTTTAACTAAACATTGATCTAATGTATGACGTATTGATGATTCATCCATCTCGTCTTTTACACCAATAAAAACAATCTCTTGACGCCGATCTCCAAAAGATTCATCCCAATGTTCATTTAACATTTCATGCACTTCATCATCTTCTGGCCACTCTTCTTGAGGTGTTGCTGCTAACCATCGACCTAATCCTTGATGCTTCAAGAAGGCGCCTGCTTGTGAAAGCTCACCGATGAAATTGGGGCGTGTTGCAAGCCAAAAAAAGCCCTTACTTCTGACAACGCCAGGCCATTCTTGATTAAAAAATTCATTCAATTTTTTAGGATCAAAAGGTGCGCGCGCTCGATAAACAAAGCTATGAATCCCGTACTCTTCTACTTCAGGTTTATGATCTTTAAAATGATAGAGCTCTTGATTCCATAAAGGATGAGTTTGAGCCTCTTCAAGATCAAATAATCCAGTATCAATCACTTGATTAAGGTCAACCTCAGATAAGGTTGTTTCAATCATTTTAGCTTTAGCATTCAAAGAGCGAACAATCAACCGTACTGTCTCAAGCTCTGCATCTGAAATAAGATCAATTTTATTTAACAAAATAACATTAGCAAATTCAATTTGTTCCACTAACAAATCGACCAAAGTGCGATCATCATCTTCCCCAAGATGTTCACCTCGATCTTTTAAAAAATCAGTTGAGCTATAATTTTGAATTAAGTTAGCACTATCAACTACAGTGACCATAGTATCTAACTGCGCAACATCAGATAGGCTGTTATCTGATTCATCACGAAACTCAAAAGTTGTAGCCACTGGGAGGGGTTCTGAGATACCCGTACTTTCAATCACCAGATAGTCAAATTTTTGCTCTAATGCCAATTGACGGACTTGCATCAGTAAATCTTCACGTAATGTACAACAAATGCAACCATTACTCATTTCAACAAGCTTTTCCTCTGTTCTAGAAAGATGACTCCCTGCATGTTCAAGGAATTGAGCATCTATATTGACTTCACTCATATCATTCACAATCACTGCAACTTTAAGGCCTGCGCGGTTATTTAGAATATGATTGAGCAAAGTTGTTTTACCTGAACCTAAGAATCCAGACAATACTGTCACTGGAAGCTTTTTATCATTCAAAATGGACTCCTTAAGATATGATTTGAACACATGGTTGATTAACTACTGATTTCAATAAATCACCCATATTGATGAGAAATAATAGCATTAATTGGGTCGTATTGTCTATCACCGCTTCATTGACAAGCATTTCAATCGACCTACTTCGCTCTACACTAAATTAGGCGTTAAGAATTAAAGCTCTAGCAAGTTTTAATCGTATAGAACGTCTGATGACTTTAGATGGAATCATCGCAGATAACCCCTTAACCCATCGATAACGCATCAATCCTTTCCGAACTGACATTCCATGCTCCTTCAAAAGGGTTGTCCATCCCCCTGGCTCAGATAATAAAAGATTCATTGCAGTATTAAACTGCTTTAAATTTAAAGAGCACGCTGACAATGCTACCTTTGAAGTTCCTAATGATTTCGCATACTCTGGAAGACTGCCATAAACACTCAACTGTTTTAAAGGATGAGGTGGAACATAGGTTCGAATATTCAAAACCTTTTTGAGTTGATATGAAAAACTCATATCTTCACCACATATTTTTAAGTTTTGAACGGATTGAGGTGCTTGAAATAAAAGCTTCAACCACTGCGTTTTAAAAAACCAGGACTGCCCAACAAAATCGACTTCTAAGGCTTGAGCATGAGGCATTGACCACCCCACATTGATAATATGCTTAGGGTATGCTGCAGGATCGAGCATAATCACACCATTAGCTCCATATAATCCTTCAGACTGCATCATATGATGATGGCATGATTCAAGCCAACGATCACCTGGAATCGTATCATCATCAAAGACACAAGTATATTCTGTGTGAGCTTGTTGAGCAAATTCAAAACGCCCCCAAACGCCCACATTTTCTTTAGCCACTTCAATCACATCGAATCGATCTTTTAAATGTTCAGGGAAGTTGACGAAAGGGCCTGATGCCACTGAATCATGAAAAATCATTATTTTTTTAGGTTTTAAGGTTTGACGCTCTAAAGCCTCTAATTGTTGCTCAAGGACTTCAGGCCTTTTGTATAAATTCATCACAGCAGCAACTTCAAAATTGACTGTTTGAGGATTCATCATCCAACAAGCATGTTTTGAAAATTTTGAATTGCGATCTTGATAAGGTCGTGTGACTTTATCATGAATATAACAATCGATTGAAGAGCCAAAATCAATATAGCAATGATGAGGATTATATTGAAATAAATTGGCAATGATCGGGCATGATAATGGCCCTGCTGCAACAACAAACAGTAGATCTTGCGTATTATGGTCAAAATCTTGCTTAATTTGTTTAATTAAATCCTCTGCTTGCGTATCCCAAAAATCAATACAATCATCACTGACTGCATAATACTTTAAAATATTTAAATGCCCTATAGGTCGATTCAAACCCTGATGATTTCCAATCACAACAGCATCACGTTTTAACTGCTTGAATTTATTTCGGAAAGTTAAATAATTCTGATTCACAAAAATGTTTGAAAAAGTTATATTCTCAACATTTTTAATGCGACTGCTATACCAATAGTAAGTAGATTGATCACAACAAGGCGATGTAATCGCATGATAGAAGTTTGGGGCTTTGATCTGTAAACTCTCATATAAAGCCTGTGATAATCGAGTCAGATGCGCTGGCGCAGCCCAACCTTCTTGGGCTTTAACTTCTACACCCTGCATAATCTTTTGCTCACCATCACCATAGCGAACTAAAGCAAACTGCTCGCCTTGTTCTATTTTCGACCAAAATGATTCAAAAGCTTGGGCTGAATAAATATTGTCCTTGCGCATCGATTGATTCCTAATATCAGAACTTAAAATAACTTATTTAAACATAGTTTAATTTCAAAACAAATCATAACTGTCTAGGTTCATGATAAATTAATTCTGAAAATAAAATCAGAATCATATCCGTAATGACCGCGTATTGAATTTAAAAGCATAGACCATATTAAATGATTTTTAGAATCTTTACGGCACTTAAGATACTTGCTATGATAAAATTTTGAATTGGTGATAATGCATGGCCCCTAAGCGACATGTTATTTGTATTAAATGGGGGGATCGCTATACTGCTGAATATGTAAACAAACTTTACTCAATGGTACAGCGGAATTTAACATTATCTCATCAATTCCATTGCTTAACAGAAGATCCCACCGACATTAATCCTAATATTAATATATTAGCTATTCCTAAAAAAGAAATACCTCTGAAAGGCTGGTGGCAAAAAGTCGCACTCTTTAAGAAAAATTTTTATGGCCTTCAAGGCGAAATGCTCTTCATCGATCTAGATATGATTATTCTGAGTAATATTGACGATTTTTTTCATTTTGCACCCGGGCAATTTTGCATGACTCGGAATTTCTTAAAAAGATACAAGGGTGACCCTATTCAAGCAACTCATCCAAGCCATGTTTCATCTTGTGTCATGCGCTTTAAAATTGGAAGTATCAGTCATATTTGGGATCAATTTATTCAAGATCAAGAAGCTATTATTACACGACATCAAAAGGGTGGTGATCAGGAATGGATTTATACTGCTGCAAGTATGGTTACGCTATGGCCGCTCGATTGGGTTTCTTTTTATAAGGAAAACTTTAA
>MDTD01109726.1_pt1 | contig 11647 bp, 8 predicted proteins | sample 811221 | NCBI WGS metagenome assembly MDTD01 (sample SAMN05326646, study PRJNA326480) | marine metagenome | isolation source: seawater | place: Pacific Ocean: South West | collected 2011
AAAGAGAATTTAACTGAAACTGAAGAGTCCACAAATAATTTTCCTACTGGTGTATCAATTGAAAGCGCATCTTATATGGAAAATAATAATATAGTTGAAAATGCGAAAAACTCTTCATTCACCGATAAAAATGATATTGATGAAGAATATACTCCAAAGTTGTTTTCTGAGGAGCCTAATTATCAATTAGATGAAATAACTCCCGATACTAATTATCAAGAAAACAATGAATCAGAACATCTATTTGACCAAGATATAAACGAAGAGGAAGATTTTGAAATTCCTGCATTTTTAAGAAAACAAAAATTTTAATGATTAAATTTTGGGATCATGAACAAGCAAATCTCATCACTGGAGGCTTCCCATTTTCCAGTGATGTTGAATGAAATCATAAAAATATCAACATTACCTTCAAGTAAAAAATTTATTGATTGCACTTTTGGAGGAGGAGGATACTCAAAAGAAATTCTTAAACTTTCCAATACAACTGTTCAAGCAATTGATAGAGATAAAAAAGTAATAAAATTTGCTAAAGAGCTTGAAAAAAAATTTCCTCAAAGATTTAAATTTTATCAAAAAAAATTTAGTCAATTAGATACCATTTCAAAAGAAAGTGTCGATGCTATTATATTTGATTTGGGTTTATCCTCAATTCAATTAGATGATTTAGAAAGAGGATTTTCATTTAAGTCTGATAAAAAATTAAATATGACCATGGGATTAAATGAAATGTCAGCTTTAGAAGTAATTAATAATTTGAGTGAAAAAGATCTAAAATCAGTTATCAAACTTTTGGGCGACGAGAAAGAAGCAACAAAAATTGCTAAAAATATTGTCAATCAAAGAAAAATAAAAAAGATAACAAACACTTTAGATCTTGTAAAAATAATTGAAAATAGTAAAAAAATTAATTACGAAAATAAAATTAATCCTTGCACTAAAACTTTTCAAGCAATAAGAATTTTCGTCAATAAAGAGATTACAGAATTAATTTATGGAATTATAAATGCCGCCAAAAAATTGAAACCAGGAGGCAAAATACTAGTTATAAGTTTTCACTCTTTAGAAGATAGAATTATTAAATATTTTTTTACAAATTTTTCAAAAAATCAATCAAGACCTTCAAGATACTTACCAGAAAATCAAGCTCCGAATACAACTCTATTTAATGAATATAAGAATAAAGTATTGAGACCATCAAAAAAAGAAATACAGAAAAATAGCAGATCCCGATCAGCTAAATTAAGATTCGCGATTAGGAGCAATAGCAAGTTTGAATATCCAAGTAAACTGATTAAAAAATTTAAAAAATATTTAGATTTGGAAGCAATTAATGTTTAAACCAAAATTTATAATTTCTCTAACACTACTTATAATTTTTTTACTCACCACTTCTGCTATAAAAAATAAAACAAGGGTAATAGAAAAGCAAATTTCAAATTTAAATAAAATTATATTAATAAAGGAAAAAAATATTAATGAAGCCGAATTAGATTTCTATTATTTAACATCGCCTGTAGAACTTGAAAAGAAAATCAATTTAATAGGATTAAATAATTACCAGCCTATAAAATATTCAAACATATATTTAAAAATTTCAGATTATAATTTAATTCATAATAAAATTTCAAATTTAGATAATCTAAATGGTAAAAAAATTCAAAAAAAATAAAGATATTAATCAAAGAAGTTTTTATTTTGAAGACTACTTGGAAGCAAATAAAAAAAATAAAAAACTAAAAAGATCAAATACTTTACAAGACAGAATCTACTTATTATTTTTTTTCTTTTTTTCTTTAATTCTTATTTTTTCAATTAAAATAAGTGTTATTTCATTAAATGATAAAAACATATTCAATACAGACAAGCAGTCAGCACAATTTTCTTTAACTAGAAGAGATATTGTTGATAGAAATGGTGTAATAATTTCAAGAAATGTAAAAACTTTTCATGCAGCAATAGACCCAAAATTAGTTAAAGACAAAAAAAATTTCTTAATTAAATTAAGGTTAAATTTTCCAGATCTTCCAATCAATGAAGTCAAGAAAAATTTAAATGAGAAAAAATATTTTCGTATCAAGAAAAGAATTAATCAAGAAGAAAAGGATAAATTCTGGTCCCTTGGAGAAAAAGCAATAAAATTTGAACCTTTTGAAGCTAGAATGTATACGCATGGGAATTTATTCAGTCATATTGTTGGCCAAGTTGATTATGATAATTTTGGAGTTTCTGGAATAGAAAAGTATTTTGATAAAGAATTAAAAAAATTGGATCAATTAAATGAACCTCTGAAATTAACTTTAGACAGCAACATTCAATATATTATTAACAAAGAGTTAAGCGCAGCAGTCAAAACTTTTGATGCCACAGGAGGTGGAGCTATATTAATGGATGTAAATAATGGGGATATAATTTCTTTAGTATCCTTGCCTAACTTTGATATAAATTTAAGGAAGAATATCAAAGATAAAAAATTTATTAATAAAATAACCAAAGGCGTATATGAGTTAGGCTCAATATTTAAAACTTTTACAATAGCACTAGCTTTAGATCATAATTTAGTTGATACAAATACGATTATTGAAGGCATCCCTAGAAAAATTAAATGTTCAATTCATGAAATTACCGATATAAAGGAGCATCCTAAAAATTTAACAGTTGAAGAAATTTTAGTAAGATCATCAAATGTCGGTTCCGTTGTTCTTGCGAAAAAAGTAGGTGAGAAAAATTTTAAAGAATTCATAAAAAAAACAAATCTTACAAAAAATCCTAAAATAGAATTAGAGGAGGTGGGTTTACCTCATCAAATTAAATGGAATAAGTGTAAGTTGGAAACAGTTTCTTATGGTCACGGCATTACAACCACACCTCTTCAGGCTACAGCTTTATATGCAGCAATAAGTAATGGGGGAAAATTAATTAATCCAAGTTTAATTAAAGATAGAAAAATAGAGGCATCAAAAACAATAATTTCAAAGGATACCAGCACCAAGATAATTAATCTTCTTAGAAAAGTTGTCACTAGCAAAGATGGAACTGCGAGTTTAGCTGATAAAGATGGTTATTATGTTGGCGGTAAAACTGGGACTGCAGAAAGTTATGGAGATAAAAAAAATAGGATTAACACATTTATATCAGTTTTTCCGACTAATAGGCCAAATTATAGTTTATTCGTAATGCTCGAAAATCCAAAAATTAATAAAAATCTTATTTATAATTATCGAGGTGTTAAGACTAAAGCGCCATACAACACATCTGGTTGGAATTCTGTTTATGTAGCCGGCAAAATAATAGAAAGAATTGGGCCAATTTTAGCCATAAATAATAAAGAGTTTACAGATCTGTATGTTGCTGAAAAATTTAATTAAAGGAATTTCTAAAGATAAAGAAAATATTTCTATTTCAGGAATTACTTCAAATAGCAATGAAGTAAAAAAAAATTTTATCTTTTTTGCCATAAAAGGAAACAAATTAAATGGTGAAAAATTTATCAAAGATGCTATTAAAAAAGGTGCGTCCGTTATTATTTGCTCGCAAAATTGTAATTTTAAAGACAAAAAAATTCAAATTATTAAGACAAAAAATATAAGATATCTTTTAAGTGAAATATCTTCAAAATTTTATAATTTGAAACCTAAAAATATAATTGCTGTAACGGGCACTAATGGAAAAACTTCAGTAGCAGACATATTTTATCAAATACTCAGAATAAATAAAATTCCCTCAGCAGCAATTGGAACCCTAGGTATAAAGTATAAAGGCAAAATTATTAAAACAAATCTAACGTCTCCAGATACGATCAACCTGCATAAATACTTATTTTTTCTAAAAAAAAAAAATATCAATAATGTAATTGTTGAGACCTCTAGCCATGGATTGGATCAAAAAAGGTTACACCATATAAATTTTAAAGGAGCAGTTTTTACAAATTTTAGTCAAGATCATTTAGATTACCACAAAAATATGAAGGCATATTTAAATGCTAAACTGATATTATTTAAAAAAATTTTAAAAAAAAGATCTACTATTATTTCAGATAAAGAAATCAAACAATTTTCAATATTAAAGAAAATTTCTGAAAGAAAAAATTTTAGACTTTTAGATATAAGCAAAGAATTAAAAAAAATTAAGATTAATCAACCAAATTATAATAGTGATTTTAAAACTAAAAATTTAGCCATGGCAATCATGGCATTAAAATTATGTGGTGTGAAAGAGTCTTTGATTTATAGATCAATAAAAAGATTAAAAGATATTAATGGAAGATTAGAACTTGTTAAAAAATATCCTAACGGAGTAAAAATTTTTATAGATTATGCGCATACTCCTGATGCTCTTTTAAAAACTCTTAAGACACTGAAGTCTAATTATGGAAAAGATGTTTCTTTAGTATTTGGTTGCGGAGGTGATAGAGATCGAAAAAAGAGATCACTCATGGCCAAAATAGCCGACAGGTTTTGCAAAAAAATTTACATTACAGACGACAATCCAAGAAATGAAAATCCTTCAAAAATAAGAAATGAATTATTAAAACATATTAATAAAAATAAAGCTTTTGATATTGGAATAAGAGCACTGGCTATTAAGAAAGCCATTTCAAATGCTGACGATCAAGAATTAATACTTATTGCAGGTAAAGGACATGAAGAACATCAAGTTTACAAAAATAAGACTATTAATATTTCAGATAAAAAAATCGTTAAACAATTAAAGATAAAATTTAAAACTTTAAATAAAAAGAAATTAACTTTTTCTCAAAATAAATCGATAATGAGCCGCATTTTTAGAAAAAAAATATCGCTAAATTTTAATGGCTTTTCAATAGACTCGAGAACAATAAAAAAAGATAATTTATTTTTAGCATTTAAAGGAAAAAAATATGATGGAAAAAAATTTATTGATATCTCTTTGAAAAAAGGGGCAGGATGTGTTGTAGGGCCTATATCAACTAAAAATAAAAATAAAAAAATACTTAAATATCGAAATTTAATATCTTTTTTAAATAAATTTGCTAATTATAAAAGAGAGCTTACAACCGCCAAAATAATAGCCATAACAGGTAGTGCTGGTAAAACTTCTTTAAAAAATTTAATTAAAAATTTATTGCAAAATTTTGGAAAGACTTACTATTCACCCAAATCTTTTAATAACCACCTAGGTGTTCCGATAAGTTTATCAAATCTAAGTTACGGTGATGAATTTGGAATTTTTGAAGTTGGCATGAGTAAAGCAGGAGAAATTAATAAATTAACCAAATTAATTAAGCCTCAAATTGCTGTGATAACAAATATAGGAGAAGCTCATATTGAAAACTTTAAAAATATTAATGGAATAGCAAAAGCTAAATCTGAAATAATAAACAACATAGAACCTGGAGGCACAATAATTTTAAATAGAGATGATAAATTTTTTAATTATTTATTTAAAAAAGCAAAAATAAGAAAAATTAAAGTTATTACTTTTGGAACCAATAAAAGGTCTGATGTCCGTCTAAAAAGAATTATTAAACGAGGGAACAAATCAAACATTCTATTAAATATCGATAGCAAAAACATAAATTTACGAATTGGAGATTTAAATATAAATAATGTGCTAGCTTCCATTGCAGTTTTAAAGGAACTAAATATCGATATTTTAAAAATAAAAAATAATTTCAAGCATTACGAGTCTTCTGAAGGAAGAGGGAAAAAACATTTAATATTACGTTATAATAAGAAATTTAAATTAATTGATGAAAGTTATAACGCTAATCCATTATCTGCAAAATTCGCTATTAATAAGCTTTCATCTATTAAAAAAGAAAAATTTAGGAAATTCTTAATACTTGGGGATATGCTTGAATTAGGCTCTAAGTCAAAAAAATATCATGAAGAGCTGTTTAAAGTTATTAACAAGTCTGATATCGACAAAGTATTCATTAAAGGAAAAGAAACAATTTTCACATATAAACATCTTAAAAAAGAAAAAAGAGGAAATATTTTACAAAATAACGATGATATAGATTTTAGTTTAGGCAAAATGATATCAAACAATGATTACCTTATGATTAAAGGCTCTAACGCAACTGGGCTTAATGATTTTAGCAATAAAATAATAAAAGGGCTCTAAATGTTGTTTAATTTATTAACCTCTTTAATCGATCAATTTTCATTTTTGAATGTTTTTAAATATTTGACTTTTAGAACTGGTTTATCAGTCGTTACTTCATTAGTAGTTGTGTTTATTATTGGCGGGCCATTAATAAAAATATTTTCAGAAAAAATGATAACTGGGCCAATAAGACAAGATGGACCAATAGATCATATTATTAAAAAATCTGGCACACCTACCATGGGTGGAGTAATTATAATTATTGGAATTATTTCAAGCACTCTTTTGTGGGCTGACTTAACAAATATTTATGTGTGGACGCTAATTTTTGTATCACTAGCCTTGGGAGCTCTGGGATTATTAGATGATATTTTAAAAATAAAACATAAAAATTCGCAAGGACTTAAGTCAAGATATAAATTTCTTGGTCAAGTAATAATTGGATTAATAACGTTATTGATATTAACAAAATATTCAAATCACGAATATTTGATCAATCTTTATTTCCCTTTTTTTAAAAACTTGATTTGGGATATGGGTTTGTTTTTTTTCCCTTTTGCGTTATTTGTTATCATTGGAGCTTCTAATGCAGTTAATTTAACCGATGGTCTAGATGGTTTAGCGACTGTGCCAGTGATGTTAGTGGCGCTTTCATTCACATTAATATCTTATGTAGTCGGGAATACAATTTTTTCTGAATATTTAAAAATACAATATATACCAGACGTTGGAGAGCTATCAATTTTTTGTGGATCAGTTGTAGGTGCTTGCTTAGGTTTCCTTTGGTATAACGCTCCACCAGCAAAAATTTTTATGGGAGATACAGGTTCACTTTCTTTAGGAGGTTCATTGGCAGCAATTGCAATTATTGTTAAGCATGAAATTGTTTTGGCTATTATCGGTGGATTATTTGTTTTAGAAACTGTTTCAGTAATTATTCAAGTAGTTTCATTTAAGTTAACTGGAAAAAGAATTTTTAAAATGGCACCTATACATCATCATTTTGAAAAAAAAGGGTGGGCAGAATCAACAATTGTAATTCGATTTTGGATAATCGCAATTATTTTAGCATTGATTGGATTAGCAACTTTAAAGTTAAGGTAAAGTATGGTCCAAAATAATAGACTGAATGAAAAATCGTTTCTTGTCTACGGCCTAGGATCATCAGGTCAATCTGTAGTAAAATTTTTTGAAAAAAACAATTATAAAAATTTTAAAGTTTGGGATGATCAAAAAAAAATAAAATTTGAAAATTACAGAGTAAAAAATTTAAAAAGAACATTAAATCAAGTAAACTATATAGTTCTTTCACCTGGTATAAGTTTGGTAAAGAATAAAAATTTATTTAAATTCAAAAATAAAATAATTACAGATATAGATCTTTTCTTTCTAACAAATTGTAAATTTAAAAGCATAGTTGTTACAGGCACAAATGGTAAATCAACTACTTGTAAATTGTTACAACATATTTTGAAAAAAAATAAATTTGAGTGCCTCCTTGGTGGTAATATAGGAACACCAATTCTTGATTTGAAAAATTTCAAGAATAGATATGTAATTATAGAAGCGTCCTCATTCCAGCTTTCTCACTCAAAATTTATTCGTCCAGATTTTGCTATATTTTTAAATTTATCTAATGATCATCTAGATTGGCATGGAAGTAAAAATAAATATTTAAATTCAAAATTAAAAATATTTAGGCTTCAAAAACAATATCAACATGCAATTCTAAATGAAAAACTTAAAAAATACTTTTTAAAAAAAAAATATTTAAGCAAGCTTATCGTCCCAAAATTTGAAAATTACAAAAAAATTAAACATCAAATTAAAAATAATTATTTAATGTCCAAAATTAATGATGAGAATATGAGTTTTATATATACATTTTCTAAATTGATTAAAATAAGAAAAAAATCTTTTATAAATACAATGCGAACATTTAAAGGATTGCCACACAGATTTGAAGTTTTTTTAAAAAAAAAAAATATAACTTTTATAGATGACTCAAAAGCAACATCATTTACCTCCAGTGAGCTTGCTTTATCTAGTCTTAAAAACATATATTGGATAGTGGGCGGATTACCAAAGAAAGGAGACAGATTTGAGTTAAATAAATATAAAAAAAATATAGTTAAATGCTATATTATAGGAAAACATACAGACTTTTTTAAAAAACAAATCAAGGGTAAATTGCCTTTTTCTATTACTAAAAATTTAACAAATTCATTTATCAAAATTATTAAAGATACGAATTATAAAAAGCAGACCAACAAAACAATTTTATTAAGCCCATCAGCAGCCTCGTTTGATCAATTTACAAATTTTGAAATGAGAGGAAAAGAATTTAAGAGGTTGAGTAAAAAATATGTCAAAAAATTCGTTTAAATTTTTTTTTATAAATTACTGGAGAAATATAGATAAAAAAATTCTATTTTGTTTTTTAATTTTATTTTTTTTAGGTCTATTTTTTTCATTTTCTTCTACTTCTTCCTTAGCTGGAGAAAGACTAAATAAAGATTACTATTTTTTTTTCACAAAACACTTATTTTATACTTTTATAGCCTTAATTATTATGATTTTTATATCAGTTGTCAAAACTGAATTTATAATCAAATTTTCCACACATTTTTTTATTATTTCTTTTATCCTCTTAGCTTTGGTTCCAATAATTGGCACAGAGGTTAAAGGAGCTAAACGTTGGCTTGATCTTTACTTTTTTAGATTACAACCTATTGAAATATTAAAACCTTTATTCATTTTAATGACAGTAAAAATTTTAACTTTCGAAAATTTTAAAAACTCTAAAATAAAATATTTATTAAGTTTTATTTTATTAAGCGCAGTTATAATTTTACTAATTGATCAACCAGATTTAGGACAGTCAATATTATTAATGGGTAGTTGGATTGCTATAGTTTTTATTTCTGGAGTAAGTTTAACTTACATAACTACTTTTTTTGCTTTATTTTCTATATCTTTAAGTTCGATATTATTTTTTTTACCAGAAAAATTTGGATATGTAACCAATCGGCTAGTTACTTTTTTTGATCCTAATCAAGGTGATAAGTTTCAATCTTCATCAGCTTTAGATGCTATAAAGCTTGGAGGTTTGACTGGTCAAGGGATGGGTGAGGGTATACTTAAAGAAAGAGTACCCGAAGCACATACAGATTATGTAATTGCGGTTATTTCAGAGGAATATGGATCAATAGTTTCTATTATAATTTTATTAATTTTTTTATATATATCTTTTAGAATTATTAAAAATTGTTTTAATCAAGAAAACGAATTTTTAAAAATATCTTTGAATGGATTAGCTGCATTATTAATATTTCAAACATTTATTCATGCAGGTGTGAACACAAATTTATTACCAACCACAGGTATGACCTTACCTTTTTTAAGCTATGGAGGATCATCTTTGATCGGTAGCTCAATTTTAGCTGGATTAGTTTTAAATTATACTAAAAATAAAGCTTACTTATATGACTAAAAAAAAAATATTAATTGCAACTGGCGGTACTGGAGGACATATTTATCCTGCGTACAGTTTAGCTAACTATTTATTAAAAAAAAATTATATTATAAAATTAACATCAGATAAAAGAGGTTTAAATTTTTTAACAGATATCAAAAATTTAAATTTTATAAACATACCTTCATCACCTATTTTAAAAAAAAATTTATTTAAATTTCTTTTCTCAATAATTATAATTATGTATGCAACAATAAAATCTTTGACATGCTTAATTATTAATAGACCTAATATTGTTTTTGGAATGGGAGGTTACTCCTCATTTCCAGTTTGTATTGCAGCTTTTTTTTTAAATATTAAATTTGTTATTTATGAAAATAATTTAATTATTGGAAAAGCAAATAAATATTTATTACCATTTGCAAAAAAAATATTTGTTTCTTATCAAGAAGTTGAAGGAATTCCTGAAAAATATAAAAGAAAAATGATTTCTATTGGAAACATTATAAGAGAAGAAATAATCACAAAGAAGATTTCCCTCAATGAAAAAAATGAATTTAATAGTCTAAAAATTTTAGTTTTAGGAGGTAGCCAAGGTGCTAAAGTTTTTGCAGAAGACCTACCCCCTATTTTAGAAAAAATTAAAAGTTTAAAACTACCAATTCAAGTCTATCAACAATGTCAAAAAAATCAGAATAATCAATTAATTGAATTTTACAAAAAAGCTAATATTGAACATGAAATATTTAACTTTAGTGATAATATTATCAATTATTATTTAAAAACAAACTTAGTCATTACACGCTCCGGAGCCTCTGTTCTAGGAGAATTAATAAACATAAAAATTCCTTTTATATCCATACCTTTACCCACATCAGCGGACAACCATCAATATAAAAACGCTGAGTTTTATTACAAAAAGGGTTATGGTTTTTTATTAGAAGAAAACGATATTAAAAATAAACTATTTGATTTAATAAAAAATATTTTTGAGGAAAAATCTACAATTAGAAAAATTCTATCAAATCAAAGACAATATTCTGACAAAGATATTTATAAAAATTTAAACGTTCTGATAGAAAAAATATTTGATGAAAAAAATTAATTTAGGTCAAAAAGACGTCATTCATTTCGTAGGCATTGGTGGGATTGGTATGAGCGGCCTTGCTCAAATCATGAGAAATATGGGATTTAAGATACAAGGAAGTGATCAAAATAAAAATAAAAATACGGTTAGTTGTTCAAAATTTGGAATAAAGATATTTAATGGTCATTCATCAAACAACGTTAAAAAAGCTGCAATTCTTGTAAAATCAACAGCAATCAAAAATAATAACGTTGAAATTAAATATGCAAAAAAAAATAAAATTCCAATTTATACTAGAGCAGAAGTTTTAGCAGACGCGGTGTCTCTTAAAAAAAATATAATAATTACTGGCTCTCACGGAAAAACTACAACAACCTCTTTAGTAGCAAAAATTTTATCAGATCAAAAACTAGACCCAACTATAATAAATGGGGGTGTAATTAATTCTTTTAAAAGTAATGCAAAACTAGGTAAGGGTGACTGGGCAATATTAGAGGCAGACGAGTCTGATGGAAGTTTTTTAAAATTACCAATTAATTATGCAATTGTAACTAATATTGATTATGAGCACATTGATTATTACAAAAATTATAAAAATTTAGAACAATCGTTTGTTAAGTTTATTAATAAAACCCCTCCCACGGGAAAAGCAATAATTTGCATAGATAATTCAAATATAAAAAAAATTTTCAAAAAAATTAAAAATAAAAATATTTTATTGTATGGAGAAAATGAGAGAGCTGATTATCAAATAAAAAAAATACGGTATAATTACAATTATACTACATTTGATTTAGTTGTTAAAAATAAAGAAAAAAAAAGAAAAATAATTAAAAATATAAATGTAAAATTATTAGGCAAACATAATGCTCTTAATGCAGCTGCTGCTTTTACGGTGTGCCTTAATTTAGGAGCAAATATCAAACTAATTAAAAAATCATTGAAAAATTTTTCAGGAGTACAAAGAAGAATGACAAAAGTTTTTTCTAAAAATA
>MDTD01171227.1_pt1 | contig 11647 bp, 8 predicted proteins | sample 811221 | NCBI WGS metagenome assembly MDTD01 (sample SAMN05326646, study PRJNA326480) | marine metagenome | isolation source: seawater | place: Pacific Ocean: South West | collected 2011
ATTAATAATAATTATTTTATTACTCATAGATCATTTATATACGATGAAAAAAAAAATAAAAATAAAAATAAACGGTAAATTGAAAATAATAGATGATAAAACTAAATTATCTGTTTTTATAAAAAATTTAAAAGTGCCATTAAGAAAAGTTGCAATTGAATTAAACAAAGAAATAATGGATAAAAAAAAATTAAATAAAACTTATTTAAAGAAAAATGATAAAATTGAAATTGTACATTTTATTGGAGGAGGTTAATTTTCATGCAAGATAAATTAATTATTTCAAATAAAAGATTTAATTCCAGGTTGATTGTTGGTACTGGCAAATATAAGAGCATGAGAGAATGTGCTAAAGCAATAGAACTATCTGGAGCTGATATTGTTACTGTTGCTGTTAGAAGAGTAAATATTATGGATAAAAAAAAACCATTATTGATGGATTTTATAGATCCAAAAAAAATAACTTATTTACCTAATACTGCTGGATGTTTTAATTCTGAAGAAGCACTAAGAACACTTAGACTTGCTAGAGAAATTGGAGGATGGAAGTTGGTGAAATTAGAGGTTTTGGGAGATAAAAAAAATTTGTTTCCAGAAATGATTGAAACTCTGAAATCAACAGAAGTTTTAACTAAAGAAGGTTTTAAAGTAATGGTTTATTGCAACGATGATCCTTTAATGGCAAAAAGATTAGAAAATGTTGGTGCAGCAGCAATAATGCCACTCGCTGCGCCAATTGGTTCTGGTTTAGGTATTCAAAATAAAGTAAATATTCAAATAATTAGAAAACAAACAAAATTACCTTTAATAATTGATGCCGGTTTAGGACAAGCGTCCGATGCTACGATTGCAATGGAATTGGGTTGCGATGGTGTTCTAGTGAATACTGCAATTGCCAAAGCAAAGGAACCATTTCAGATGGCTGAGGCATTTAAAAATGCCGTGAAGGCTGGAAGGCAATCTTTTTTATCTGGCAGAATCAAAAAAAAAATGATGGGAAGTGCATCATCTCCAAAAAAAGGAGTTATTTAGATTTAGAAAAATATTTTTTTTTTCTGTAAGTTTTTTTTCTAATCTTTATATTTTTAAAGTTAATACTTTTTTCTTTAATTTGAATTTCAAGATTTTTGGGTTTTTCAATATACTCAATTAATTCTATTGTTTTTTTTGACTTATTTTTGATATCAACAATATAATCCGGGATAATCAAGGAATTATCAGAGACAATATCTATTTTAATCTTATTTTTTTTCTCAAAAAAATTTAAATTTTCAATAAAATTTTCCTTTAAAAAATCAGAAATTTTTTTACAAACTTTTAATTCAACAAATTTTGCTTTGTTTGTTACTGATTTAAATTCAACTAATTTTAAAATTTTTTGAGCAAAAGACTCATCTGTTAGCCCGACTTTCCATCTTACAGCACTTTCTCGTAATCTTTGTCTTGACATCTCAAGTAATCCAAAATTGCTTATTCTACCAATTTGAATTCTTGCTCTATCTGACCTGCATTTTTCTTTTAATCTTCTTTCTACTGTTTTTCTATTTCCGAAACTTAGCATATCTATAAAGTCTATAATAATTAAACCAGAAAGATCTCTAATTTTTATTTGTCTTGCAATCTCTTCAGCTGCTTCTAGATTGGTATCTAATGCTGTACTTTCAACATTCTTTTGTTTAATAGAACTTCCTGAATTAATATCTATTGAAACAAGAGCTTCGGTTGGATTTATTACTAAGTAACCCCCTGAATTCAACTTTACTTCTGTATCAAATATCTGATTTAGTTTTTGTTCTATTCCTTCTTCAATAAATAATGGAATTTTTCCTCTGTATTTTTTTATTTTTTTTACTTGAGATGGCATTAACATTTTCATAAAGTTTTGAGCTTTCTTATAGCCTTCATTACCCTCTATAATAATATTTTTGGTATTTTCATCAAACATGTCTCTTAAAGTTCTGTTTATTATTTCACTTTCTTGATGTATCAATGACGGTGCTATTGCATTAATTGCATTATCTTTTATTTGGTTCCATGATTTAATCAATGTATCTAAATCATGACTTATTTCATTTTTAGTTTTATTACTTCCAGCTGTTCTTACAATTAGTCCCATTTCTTTAGGAATTTCAATTTCATTTAAAATTGATCTTATTTTTTTTCTATCTGCAGGATTGAATATTTTTCTGGATATCCCACCACCTTTTGGAGTATTCGGCATCAACACAATATACTTGCCTGCAATAGAAATAAATGTACTTAGAGCTGCACCTTTCTGACCTCTTTCATCTTTTATAACTTGAACAAGAATTACCTGGTTAGGTTTAATTACCTCTTGAATTTTATATCTTTTAAATTTATTTCGATGACTAACTTTTTTTTCTTTTTCTTCCTCTATTTGCTCTATATCTTGAGTTTCTTTTTTTTCTACTTCAATAGGATCATCAATTTCCAAATCACCTTTTGCTAAGTTTTCCTCTTCCTTTTCTTCAACTTTCTTAGATAATTCCTCTCTTAATTTTTCCTCCTCTTTTTTAATTATTTCTAGGTCGCTTTTTGGTATTTGGTAGTAATCTGATTGAATATCATTAAAAGATAAAAAACCATGGCGCTCTCTTCCAAAATCTACAAAAGCTGCTTGAAGAGATGGTTCTATTCTACTTACTTTACCAAGATAAATATTATTTTTGATAAGATTATTTTTTAAACCCTCGTATTCATAATCTTCAATATTATTGTTCGATTTAAGAACAACTCTAGTCTCATTAGGATGCGATGCATCAATGTACAAATTTTTTTCCATAATTTTTTATTTGAATGTTTCATTAAATTTTATAAAATTTTGTTTAATATTATTGCCTTATCTTTAACAAATTCCCAGTTATAATGGAATTAAAATGACAAAAGTATTAAGAAATATTTTTACTGTATTATTGATAATTTCTTTAATAGCTTTTATTGGGATTTTTGGGATTTTATGGTCTTTTTCTAATAAAATACCAGATTATAAATTCCTTAAAGGTTATAAACCACCCGTCTCAAGCAAAATGTATTCTGGAAACGGTGACTTGGTAGCTGATTTTTCTAAAGAAAAAAGAATATTTATTCCTTATAGCGCAATTCCTAATAATGTAATTAATGCTTTTTTATCGGCAGAGGACAAAAATTTTTTTTCTCACCCAGGAGTTGATGCAAAAGGTGTTTTAAGGGCATCAATAAATAATATAAAAAATATACTAACTTCAAAAAGACTTGAGGGAGCGTCGACAATTACCCAACAAGTTGCAAAGAATTTCTTACTAACTAATGAAGTGAGTATAAATCGGAAAATAAAAGAAGCGATATTAGCTTTTAGAATAGAAAGAGCTTTGGATAAAGAAAGAATTTTAGAGTTGTATCTAAATCAAATTTATTTAGGAAGTGGCGCTTATGGAATAGCAGCTGCTAGTTTAGTATATTTTGATAAATCAATTAAAGAACTTAACTATGCAGAAGCAGCAATGTTAGCTGCATTACCTAAGGCGCCAAGCAAATATAATCCCTATAGAGATATCGAATTGGCCAAATTTAGAAGAAATTTGGTTTTGCAAAATCTTTATCAAAACGGATTTATAAATTTTAAAAATTACAATGAATATAAAAATCAGAATATCAAATTAAAAAAATCCAAGAGAGTATATTTAGAGGACTCCCAGTATTATGTAGAGGATGTTAGAAAAAATATTATAGAAAGACTTTCTTATGAAAAGGTTTACAAGCAAGGATATAATATAAATACTCCAATTAATCTTAGTCTTCAAAAGATTGCTACTGAGGCATTAAGAAACGGTTTAATAGCTTACGATCAAAGAAAAGGATGGCGAGGCCCAATTTCAAATATCAGAAATAATAAAAATTGGTTTAGGGAAGTAGATAAGAAATTTTTACTGGAAAACTCTATCAATTGGAAAATAGCTATTGTGAAAAACGTAAAAAAGTTTGAGGCAATCATAGAAACAATGGATCAATTGGAGGGAATAATTAAGTATAAGGATATTAGTTGGACAAAAAAAGAATTTAATAAGCTATTACAAGTTGGTGACTTAATTTATGTGCAAAATTTAAGTGATAATTTTTATAGGCTTAGACAATTACCTGAAATCAATGGTGGAATTGTTGTTATGGACCCTTACACAGGAAGAGTGCTAGCATTAAGTGGTGGATTTAGTTTTAAAAACAGTGAATTTAATCGTGCGTCACAGGCTTTAAGACAGCCTGGATCTGCATTTAAGCCTTTTGTTTATGCATTAGCTTTAGAAAACAAATATACCCCCTCATCATTAGTTCTTGATGCACCACTTGTTCTAGACCAAGGTATCGACTTAAAAAAATGGAAACCTGAAAATTATGGAAAAAAATTCTATGGTCCATCTACTTTAAGAGTTGGATTGGAGAAATCTAGAAATTTAATGACTGTTAGAATAGCTCAAGATTTAGGTATAGATGAACTTGCAAGCTTTTCAAAAAAATTAAATATTTATCAAGATCCTGATGAACTATTATCAATTTCACTTGGATCTGCAGAAACAACTCTTTTAAATTTAACTTCAGCTTATTCATCATTTGTAAATGGGGGAAAATTAATCAGCCCAATAATTATTGATAGAATTCAAGATAGTGAAGGAAATACAATTATTAATAATGAAAATAGAAAATGTGTTAATTGTGAGAAAATTTCATTTACTGGAAAAGATTATCCAGTTATCGAGGATAACTATAAACAAATTATGTCTGAACAAACCGCATATCAGATTACATCAATTTTAGAGGGGGTTATTAAAAGAGGCACTGGAAAAAAATTAAAAGATTTGAGACTCAATTTGGCTGGAAAAACAGGAACTACTAATGAAAACACAGACGCGTGGTTTGTTGGCTTTACATCAAATTTAGTTGTTGGAGTTTATGTTGGTATGGATAATCCTAAACCACTTGGCAAATTTGAAACAGGCTCAAAAGCTGCGCTTCCAATTTTTAGAGAGTTCATAGAAAAAGCAGTAAAAAAGTCAGACGCAAGACCTTTTAAAGTTCCAAAAAAAATGACATTAATGGTCGTTGATCCTGCAACGGGAGAAAAAGCTAAATTTGATTCGAAAAATACAATTATTGAGGCATATAAAAGCCAAAATATCTTAGAAGGTAAAATTTTATATTCAGATAACGATAGATTAGATAAGAATAATATATTAGAGTTTTATTAATGGAAGATAAATATTTAAATATAAAAAAAGAAATCGAAAAAATAAATCAAAGAGTTAAGGAGTATCTTTGAAAAGAAAGATATATTCTCCAAATTAAGATTATTAGATAAAAAAATGCTTGATGCTAATTTTTGGCAAGATAAAGCAAATTCACAAAAGATAATTAAAGAAAAAAAGTTTTTAGATGATTTGGTAAATACCTATAAAGATTCAACTGATGAGCTCAAAGATTTGAATGATCTTTATAATTTAGCAGTCGATGAAAACAATTTAAATGTAAAAAATGATATTTACGAAAATATTAAAGCATTAAAGACAAAAGTTAAAAAAAATGAAATAAAATGTTTTTTATCTAATGAGGCAGACACTTTTGATTGTTATATAGAAATTCATGCGGGTGCTGGAGGCACCGAAAGCCAAGATTGGGCTGATATGTTAAGAAGAATGTATATTAAATGGTCTGATAATAAAAATTTTAAAAGCAGTTTGATTAGTGAACATAAAGGTGATGAAGCTGGAATAAAATCTTCAACTATTAAAATTCAAGGTGAATATGTTTTTGGATGGTTAAAAAAAGAATCTGGAATTCATAGATTAGTGCGTATTTCACCATTTGATTCAGGAGCCAGAAGGCATACCAGTTTTGCAAGTGTATGGGTTTTTCCTGTTGTTGATGAAAGTCTAAATATTGAAATTTTAGATAAAGACCTGCGAATTGATACATATCGTTCAAGTGGAGCAGGTGGGCAGCATGTTAATACAACTGATAGTGCAGTAAGAATAACTCATTTACCCACAAAAATAGTGGTTCAATGTCAAAATGAAAGATCTCAACACAAGAACAAAGAGACCTGTATGAATATGCTTAAAGCAAGATTGTATGATTTTGAGATGAAAAAAAAGAATGAGGAGAGTCAAAATAATGAAGCGACAAAGTCAGAAATAGGATGGGGTCATCAAATAAGATCATATGTTTTACAGCCTTATAGATTAATTAAAGATAACAGAACAAATTTTGAAAGTACGAGTCCAGAAAAAGTTCTTGATGGAGATTTAGATGCTTTTTTAGAGCAATCTTTGTACCAAGCTAAATGAAAAAAATAATTTATAGATCGCTAATTCTTATTTTTTTAAGTATTTTTAGTTTCATTTTATACTTAAGCACAGTAGGAATTAAAACAGACAGATTTAATAACCAAATATCAGCTAAAATTAAAAAAATTAATAATCAGTTTGAAATTGATCTCAAAGAAATAGGAATTTTTTTGGACATATTAAAGTTCCAACTTAGTCTCAAGACTATTGGGACAAATCTAAAATATAAAAATGAGTCAATTAAATTTGAGAGTATTAGTTCTAACATCGATATAAAAAAAATAATTAATCGTCAATTTTCTCCTAATGAATTGAATATTTCCACAAGATCATTAGAAATTGAGAAGCTAATTTCATTTGTAAGGTTGATTGATGATAATCCGCAGCTATTTATTTTAGAAAAATTTATAAAAAATGGATATTTAATTGCTGATATCAATTTAAAATTTGACGAACAAGGAAATCTCAAAAAAAATTATGTTATTAAGGGATTAGTTAAAGATGGTAAGATCAAAAAGATAAAAGAATTAAATTTATCAAAGATTAATTTTTTTTTTAATTTAGAAAAAAATATTTTTGATTTTTATGATATTAAATTGTCTTTAAATGATAAAAATCTTTTTCTTCCAGAATTAAAAATTATTAAAAAAAAAAATAATTTTTTAGTTTCTGGAAAAAGTAATAATAAAGACATTTCCTTAAAAGAGAATGAAATTTATCAATTACTAAGTAAGGATCTTTTTTTTCCTAAGATAATCTTAACAAAATTTGATTTAGATAATATTTTTTCATTTTCAATCGATAAAAAATATAGAATTAAAGATCTAAAAGTTGACACAAAATTAAATCTTAAAAAGATGGATTTATACAATTCTTTTGATTTGAAGAAATATTTTCCTGATATTAATGATATCCTAAATCTAACAAATCAAAAAATTCAGATTCAATACAAAAAAAATTTTTTAAGTATAAAAGGGAAAGGAGATATTTTATTACAAAAAGAATTTGATAATATTGAATATGATTTAAAAAAATCTAATAAAGATCTAAAATTTAATACTTCAATTAAGATTAAAAAAAATCCAACTAATTTTAAAGTTTTAAACTTTCAGAAAGACTCAAACTCTAACTTAGAAATAATCGTAAATGGTCGCAAAAATTTACAATCAAATGAAACGTTTTTAAAAAAAATTTTAGTTAAAGAAAAAAATAATATTTTTGAGATAAAAAATTTAAGATTATCAAAAGATCAAAAAATTAAATCATTAGATAAGGTTGATTTAGATTATTTAGACAATGATTTAATTAAAAATAAGATATTAATTTCTAGAAAAAATAAGGATTATGATTTAGTTTCTCAAAGTTTAAATGCTACTAAATTTATAGATGATTTATTAAAACCAAAAAAAAAGTTAGATGATAAAAATATTTTTAGTGATAACTTTAAAATAAATGTCAAAATATCAAGAACCTTTTTGGATCAAAACCACATAATCAATGATTTAAATGGATATTTATTTTTTGAAAATAATGAAATATCGGAAGCTAATTTAGACTCCTCTTTCTCAAAAAATGAAAAGATTAAATTTACGATAAGATCGATTCCAGATAAAAGAATTACAACACTCTATTCTGATGTTGCAAAACCTTTTGTGAACAGATACCAGTTTATTAAGGGCTTTGAGGAAGGTAACTTAAATTTTCATTCAGTTAAGAAAAAGAATATCTCTGAGTCAAAACTCATTATAGATAACTTTAAAGTTCAAGAAATACCTGCTTTAGCAAAATTGCTCACCCTTGCATCTCTTCAAGGTATAGCAGATCTATTAACCGGCGAAGGTATAAGATTTTCAGATTTTGAGATGAATTTTTCAAATAAGAATAATCTTATGAGAATTGAAGAACTCTACGCAATCGGTCCCGCTATCTCCATTTTAATGGATGGTTATGTTGAAAAAAATGAATTAATAAGTCTCAGAGGAACTTTAGTTCCTGCCACTACAATAAATAGAACTATTTCCTCAATACCTTTAATTGGTAATATTTTAGTTGGAAAAAAAGTAGGCGAGGGTGTTTTTGGTGTTAGTTTCAAAATCAAAGGTCCTCCTAAAGAACTTAAAACTACCGTAAATCCCGTAAAAACTTTGACACCAAGATTTATTACAAGAACACTTGAAAAACTAAAAAAAAATTAAATCAGCTTGACTTTAATATGTCTTTTTTTTCCTAAAGATAGCCTTATCGTATTTTCTTGAAAAAAATTTTTGGTAACAATTAGTTTTTCATCATTTACAGTTTCATTATTTATCTTTACACCGTTACCTTTAATTAATCTTCTAATTTCACTTTTTGAACTTTCTAGTTTCGACAAAATTATCAAATCTATAATATTTAATTTATCAATTTGACTTTTGTTGACAGAAATAGATGGCAAAGCTGAACCAAGTGAATTTTCAGAAAACGTTTTTTTTGCAGTTTCCTCACTTTTGGTAGCTTCGCTTTTCCCATGAAGCATAGAAGTTGTTTCATTTGCAAGAATAATTTTTTGTTTATTGATATCTTCTGATTTAATTTTTTCTAAATTTTCGATACTTAAGTCAGTAAAAAATTTCAGAAATTTAAAAACATCTCTATCATCAATATTTCTCCAGAATTGCCAATATTCATAAGGGGATAAAAAATTTTTATCTAGCCATATAGCACCAGTCTCGGTTTTACCCATTTTTGCACCTGAGGCCAAAGTGATCAAAGGAGTTGTCAATCCATAAACTTGATTATTTGAATATCTTTTTATTAATTCAACTCCATTTACAATATTTCCCCATTGATCTGAGCCACCAAGTTGTAACAAGCAATTTTCCTTTTTATTAAGCTCTAAAAAATCATATGCTTGTAAAATCATATAGTTAAATTCCATATAACTAAGTGACTGTTCTCTTTCTAGCCTAGTTTTAACACTTTCAAATGTTAACATCTTATTGATTGTAAAATGTTTTCCTATGTCTCTTAAAAAAGAAATATATTTTAAATTTTTTAACCACTCAAAATTATTTACAAATATCGGTTTTGTACTCTTTTTTTTAGTATTTAAGAATTTTTCTAAATTTTTTTTTATATTTTTCGAATTTTTTTCGATTTCTTCCTCACTTAAAATCTTACGAGTCTTATCTTTACCCGAAGGATCTCCAATTCGAGTAGTACCACCACCTAACAATACTATTGGTTGATGGCCATGTTTCTGTAGTAATCGTAAACACATAATTTGCAAAAGACTGCCAACATGTAAACTTTCAGCCGTACAATCAAAACCAATGTAAGCTCTTATCTTTTTTTTATCTAACAAAGCTGACAATTTGTTATCATCAGTGCATTGATAAAAGAAACCCCTATCTTTAAATTCTTTTAAAAATTTATTCATATGCTTATAATTCTACAATATACAAATTTTATTAAAAAAAAATGATTATGAAAAAAAAGATATTTACATCGCTTGGTTTAATGAGCGGTACCTCTATGGATGGTGTAGATTTATCAGTAATAAAATCAGATGGTTATGATGAATTTTCCTCTATTTTAAACATTTATAGACAATTTGATGATGACCTTTACGAAGAATTAATTGGTATAAGAAATAAAATTACCCGCATAAATGATCTAAAAATTTACTCTGACACTTTAAAGAATCTAGAGAAAAAATTTACTTTATTTAATGGCAAAATCATAAAAGAAGTCATTCAAGATATTGACCAAAATATCGATATAATAGGTTTTCATGGACAAACAATTTTTCACAATTCAAAGAATAAAATTTCAAAACAGTTGGGAGATGGAAAATTATTGTCTAATTTAATTAGAAAAATAGTGGTTAATAATTTTAGACAAAATGATTTAAATAATGGTGGGCAAGGGGCTCCATTAACACCAATATTTCATTATTGTATTTCAAAGATAATTAGAAATAAATTCAAAATAGAATTCCCTTTAAGTATAGTAAATATTGGGGGTATCACAAACATTACCCTAGTTAAAAATAACGTAGATAGATTTGATCAAAATTTTTTTGCTTATGATATTGCACCTGGAAATTGCTTAATAGATGAATGGGTAAGAAAACATCTTAATTTAAGATATGATAAAGATGGAAATTACGCAAAAAGAGGAAAAGTAGATAGTTTAATTTTAAACCAAGCAATCGATAATTTTGAAATAGAGACATTTGACAATTCGTTAGATGTAAAAGATTTTGATTTATCCTTTGCTAAGGGTTTATCCTTTGAAGACGGTTGTGCAACATTAACAAAATTTACTGCTTTTTTAATTTCAAATGGTTTAAAAAAAACATGCAAAAAAAATGATATATCTCTGAAAAATATCATTTTTTGTGGTGGTGGAAGAAAAAATAATTTTTTGATTCAGTCTATTAAAGAATTTTTATATGAAAGTAATATTATGATTAACAACATAGATGATTACAATTTTGAAGGTAATTTTATAGAGTCACAAGCTTTTGCATATTTAGCTATTAGATCCCATTTGAATTTACCCATTTCTTTTCCCAACACAACAAAATGTAAAAAAGCGGTTTCAGGTGGTGAAATACAAAAAAATTTTTAGTAAAGAGCTGTTTCTTTTTTAATATATCTTGTTATAGATTTTGCTAACTCTATTTCACTTTTTGCAAAAAAATGATTTGCACCAGGTATACTTTCAAATTCAACTTTAATTCCTTTCTGGGCACTTAATTTATTATCCAAGTCTTTTATAAATTCCAAAGGAACTAATTCATCTTTTTTCCCATAAATCATTAGCCCGGAAGAAGGACATGGTGATAAAAAAGAAAAATCGTAGACGTTGGGTTGTGGTGAAATTGCAATGAATCTATTTATCTCGGGCCTTCTCATTAATAATTGCATCGCAATTAATGAGCCAAAAGAAAAGCCTGATACCCAACATTGAGAATTATCAAAATTTTCTCTTTCTAACCAATCTAAAGCTGCAGCAGCATCAGCTAATTCACCTTGTCCATTATCAAATTCACCATCACTTTTTCCAACACCTCTAAAATTTACTCTACAAACTGAGAAATCGTTATCCATAAATGCATGAAATGTTTCAACAACTACTTTATTGTTCATTGTTCCTCCATACTGAGGATGTGGTTGCAATACCAAAGCAATTGGTGATGTGCTTTTTTTACTTTTATAATATTTTGCTTCGAGTCTTCCAGCTGGGCCAGGAATAAATATTTCTAAAATTTTATTATCCATAATTGATATTGATAATTATTCTCAAAAAAAAATTACGTTTAACACATG
>MDTD01059260.1_pt1 | contig 11646 bp, 10 predicted proteins | sample 811221 | NCBI WGS metagenome assembly MDTD01 (sample SAMN05326646, study PRJNA326480) | marine metagenome | isolation source: seawater | place: Pacific Ocean: South West | collected 2011
CAATGAGACTGAATCTGAAGCAGGAATTGGATCTGGTCTTAATGAAGGTCAAGAAGTCGTAGTCGGTGGAAACTTCATGTTGGATTCCGAATCTAGACTCAAAAGCGTGATTCAAGGAGCTCAATCTCAGTCTCAAATTGAGGCAAAGTCGCCTGAATCAGGTCACAACCACTAGCCGCTGGAGAAAAAGATGATACTTCGAATTATAGATTTCTGTGCAAAAAACCGAAGCATAACTCTCATAGCGGTCGCTTTTTCACTCGTTGCTGGCTGGTTCAGCATGAAGAAGATCCCCATCGATGCCATTCCTGATCTTTCGGATACTCAGGTTATCGTTTATTCAACTTGGAATGTGAGTCCGGACATTATCGAAGACCAAGTCACATACCCTATCGTAACCAGCCTGCTGGGAGTCCCAAAGGTCAAAGATATTCGCGGGCTCTCCACTTTTGGCGCGTCTTACGTGTACGTTATTTTCGAGGATGATACAGACATATACTGGGCTCGCTCACGAGTCCTAGAATATCTATCAAAGATCACGCCCCAACTTCCAAAAGATGTTCAAACTGAGCTTGGTCCTGATGCAACAGGAGTGGGATGGGTCTATCAGTATGCGCTAAAGGATAGGTCAGGACAGAGGACGCTTGCTGATCTTAGGTCCTTTCAGGACTGGTTTCTGAGATATCAACTACAAGCCGTCCCAGGTGTGAGCGAAGTGGCTTCATTTGGAGGGTTTGAAAAACAGTATCAGGTACAGGTCAACCCTGAATCTTTGCGAGCTTACAACATCCCTCTTACCAAAGTGACCAAAGCAATAGAGGAAGGAAATAGTGAAACAGGAGCCCGGGTCATCGAGTTTTCAGGGACCGAGTACATGGTTCGTGCCAAGGGCTACGCAAAAAACAGACAAGATATTGAAAATATCGTTATCGGAGTGAGTGCTACAGGCGTTCCCATCTACGTAAAGAATGTCGCCCGTGTCGCCGAGGGACCGGAAATTAGAAGAGGACTTGGAGACTTGAATGGCTTGGGTGATACCGTAGGTGGTATCATCGTTATGCGTTTTGGGGAGAACGCCAATAGCGTCATTGAAAAAGTTAAAAACAAAATCGAGTCTCTTAAGCCATCTCTGCCTGATGGACTTGAAATTGTAGAAACTTATGATCGAAGCGATCTTATCAAGCGGTCAATCGATACGCTTACCCATGAACTTACCCTTGAAATGATTGTTGTTGGCCTTGTGATTCTCATCTTTTTACTTCATTTACCGAGCGCTCTTGTTCCAATCATTACATTGCCGACTGCGGTTATCATTTCATTTATTCTCATGTACTTGATGGATGTTTCAGCAAACATCATGTCATTGGGAGGAATTGCCATTGCAATCGGTGCAATGGTGGACGCAGCTATTGTCGTTGTTGAGAATACCCATAAGAAGCTCGAAGACTGGTGAAACGCAGGCGGCAAAGGATCCATGAATGAAGTGATTATTGAGGCTATTAAAGAGGTTGGCCCAGCTAGCTTTTATTCGCTTTTGGTTATTGCAGTTTCCTTTTTACCTATTTTTGCACTAGAAGCCCAAGAAGGAAGACTCTTTAAGCCGCTTGCCTACACAAAGACTCTGGCTATGTTGGTTGCTTCTGTTCTTTCCATTACGCTCGTTCCAGCGCTTCTCATTATTTTTACAAAGACCCGTGAATTTAGGAGGGGACCGAATTGGTTCACAAAAAGCGCGAACTTCCTTTTCGCCTCTAATATGAGAAGTGAAGAGAATCATCCCATTAGCAGAGTTCTTTTTAGGTGGTATGGACCGATGGTGGATTGGGTGGTTGACCACAGGAAAAAGGTAATCGCGATTGCCCTAGGTATGGTTATTGTGACAATCCCTGTGTTTTTTAAACTCGGAACAGAGTTCATGCCCCCTCTCAACGAGGGAACCATTCTTTACATGCCGACTACGATGCCAGGCATTTCCACAACAGAAGCACAACGACTACTTCAGAAACAAGATGAAATACTTAAAAGCTTTCCCGAAGTACTTTCGGTGCATGGGAAAGCAGGACGTGCCAACACGGCCACGGACCCGGCTCCACTTTCTATGATGGAAACAGTCGTTGTTCTAAAAGACCAACGCGAGTGGAGAAAGGTCGATAGATGGTATTCATTCCTTCCTGATTTTCTAGAGTGGCCTTTTCAGTTAATCACACCAAATTTCATGAGCTGGGATGAACTCATAAAAGAGATGAATGCGAAGATGCAGTTTCCGGGTCTAACGAACGCCTGGACACTTCCCATTAAGGGGCGCATTGATATGCTCACAACGGGCATTAGGACACCTATTGGAATTAAGATTTCAGGCTCTGATATCAAAGAAATTGAGAATATTGGAATAAAACTTGAGAAGATCATCAGTGAAGTCGATGGCACAAGAAGCGTATTTGCTGAGAGAGTGGCTGGCGGATTTTTCTTTGATTTTCATTTTAATCGCGAAGCATTAGCCAGACATGGAATTTCAATTCAAAAGGCTCAAAGCGCTTTATCCACAGCCATGGGAGGAAAGAATGTCACGACTACTGTTGAGGGACGAGAACGTTACACGGTTAATGTAAGATATGCTCGTGCCTACAGGCAAAACAAAGAAGACATTAGAAGAATACTTCTCGATTCTTCTAAGGGTTATCAGATTCCACTTTCTGAGGTCGCCACCATTGAGCTCACTAATGGTCCCGGAATGATTCGAAACGACAACGGATTACTTACAGGATATGTCTACGTCGACCTCACGAAATCTGATGTGGGTGGTTACGTTAAGCAAGCCAAGTCTGCCGTTGCCGAGCAATTGGAGCTTCCGCCAGGTTACTCGCTTTCTTGGAGCGGACAGTACAAGAGCATTGAGAGGGTAAAAGAAAAACTGAAAATTGTCCTTCCAATTACATTGGTTATTATTCTTATACTTATCTATCTCAATACTCGTTCTACAATGAAAACCTCGATCGTTTTGTTGACTCTGCCTTTTTCCGCTATAGGTGCGATCTGGTTATTGTATCTATTGGGTTACAACATAAGTATTGCTGTTTGGGTGGGTTTAATTGCTTTACTAGGAATTGATGCTGAGATGTCTATTTATATGCTTCTTTACTTGGATCTAGCTTATGAAAAGAGATTGCGTGACGGAAAAATGAATAGCTTCCAAGATTTAAAGAAAGCCATTCATTACGGTGCTGTGAAGAGAATTCGCCCTAAAATGATGACGGTTCTAACTACGTTTATGGCACTCATGCCGATTCTTTTGGCCAGTTCCGCGAACAGTGGAGCCGATGTAATGAAGAGAATGGCTGCCCCTATGGTCGGAGGAATCTTCACTTCATTTTTACTTGAATTGCTTGTGTATCCAGCGATCTATGCGTTGTGGAAGGAAAGAAGATTTAAAACGAAAGAGTTTAAATAAATCCAGCCCTACCAAATTAAATATGGCAGAAGGTAGCGAATATGGAAAATACAGCCCATTGTCAATCAGATCAACATTCCAGTTCATCGCGTAGTGGTAAGTCGGAGTTATCCGATCCTTACTCTATCTTTACCTGCCCGATGCACCCCGAGGTAAAGCAAAAAGGTCCGGGCATTTGCCCTAAGTGCGGAATGGCCTTGGAACCCTTGATTGGAGCCTCACAAGAAGTTGAGAAGAATTCAGAACTCGAAGACATGACTAGACGATTTTGGACTGCAGCGCTTTTTACAATCCCGCTCTTTGTTATTGCTATGGGAGATATGCTTCCAGGTCAGCCATTTTCATCTTTGTTGTCTCCAAAAATACGTTCAATATTCGAGTTAATACTAGCCCTTCCTGTTTGCATTTGGTCTGCCTGGCCCTTCTATGTTCGTGCAATTCAATCTTTTCAAAATAGACATCTCAATATGTTTACTCTGATTGGAATGGGAGTCAGTACTGCTTTTATCTATAGTCTTGTCGCAACAGTTCTGCCAAGTATTTTTCCTGACTCCTTTAGAAATCCTGCGGGTCATGTGGCGGTCTATTTTGAAGCTGCAGGTGTGATCGTAACTCTTATTCTCTTAGGACAAGTTTTGGAACTCAAAGCGAGAAGTCAAACCAATTCCGCTATAAAGAAACTCCTAGGACTTGCTGCAAAAAGCGCCTTACGAGTTAACTCAGATGGAAGCGAGGAAGAAATTTCAATAGATGAGATTTCTGTCGGTGATCACCTTCGCGTTAGACCGGGAGAGAAAGTACCAGTGGATGGTACCGTATTGGAGGGGGAAAGTTCGGTCGATGAATCCATGGTAACGGGTGAACCTATCCCTGTAGAAAAACACCCTCGTGATTCGGTAGTGGGTGCGACTTTGAATAACACCGGAAGTTTTTTAATGGAGGCCAAAAAAGTCGGTTCAGAAACTCTTTTAGCCAGAATTGTCAGTATGGTGGCTGAGGCACAAAGGAGTCGCGCTCCGATTCAAAAGCTTGCAGATGTGGTGGCAGCATACTTCGTACCAAGTGTGATTGCCATTTCAATTGTGACTTTTGCACTTTGGGCCTGGCTGGGACCAGATCCAAAACTTGCTCATGCGTTAATCGCGGCTGTATCAGTCTTGATTATAGCGTGTCCGTGTGCTCTCGGACTTGCGACTCCTATGTCAATTATGGTGGCCACAGGAAAAGGAGCTGGCTTAGGTGTCTTATTTAAGAATGCCGAGGCAATTGAGGTGATGAGAAAAGTAACCACACTAGTAGTTGATAAAACCGGAACTCTCACTGAAGGAAAGCCAAAGCTTGTGAGCTTGGTACCATTTGAAAATTATTCCGAGGAGCAACTGTTATCTCTCGCGGCGAGCCTTGAAAAAGGAAGTGAGCATCCTCTTGCTCACGCAATTATGGAAGGGGCATCTGAAAGAGAATTGAAGCTCGAAGACACTTCAAATTTTGATTCAGTGACAGGCAAGGGCATTGTTGGAACGATTGGTGGTAATAAGATCGCTTTTGGGAATCATTCGCTCATGAATGATTTTGAAGTCGATGTCAGCAAAACCATTTTAGAAAAAGCAGATTCTCTTCGAAGTGAAGGCCAGACGGTGATGTTTCTATCCGAAAATAGTTCTTTTTTGGGATTGATCGGCGTAGCAGACCCCATAAAAGAAAGCACACAAGAGGCGATACACGAATTACATCGTGAAGGGCTAACGGTTGTCATGCTCACTGGAGACTCCAGAAAAACCGCTGAAGCAGTCGCTAAAAAATTGGGAATTGATCGAGTGATAGCTGAAGTTCTTCCTGATCAAAAGGTTGAGGCTATCACGAATCTTCAGGGTGACAATGAAATCGTTGCTATGGCTGGAGACGGCATTAATGATGCACCGGCATTAGCCAAAGCACATGTCGGAATTGCCATGGGAACCGGAACAGATGTCGCCATGGAAAGTGCGGGAGTTACCCTTATTAAGGGGGATCTCCGAGCAATCTTGAAAGCCAGAAAACTCAGCCGGGCGACCATGGCTAATATCAAACAAAACTTGTTTTTCGCATTTTTTTACAATTCAGCAGGAGTCCCTATCGCAGCAGGTGCTTTATATCCCTTGTTTGGGGTGCTGCTAAGCCCGATGTTAGCTGCAGCAGCCATGAGTTTTAGTTCGGTGTCTGTGATTGCTAATTCTTTGAGACTAAGATCTAAGACTCTTTAGGTGAAAACTGACTGCTAATATAAATACCACTTTGCGCTGTAATCGAATCCAGTACCACAATAGTCTGGCTAACTGAGCAATTTGATGCAAGTCCCCTGAAATCAATTCCATGTATGCAGACCAGATTTGTTTTCGATTTGAATCATGATTTCTTTTCCAGAATGTTTAATATCGGACATTCTGAAGTGGGTAGTCCGTCATTACACCTGGAAACCAACTCAGAGAGAGAACACTTGATTCGCTTCAAATCCCTAATCTTCTCCTCAATATCTATAGGTTTCTTAGGAACTAGTTGAACATTCTAAAACTTGCGACCAATGCGACCAGCTTTCGTGTATTTCGGTAGAAGTCAGTGGATCTCGGTGGAGAAGCGTTCTTGACATGTGTTTGTTATGTTTCGTTTTTTGCTTTTGTTTCAATGAGTTAAAAAGTCACGATCAAAACCTGTCGGGTCCGCCATAAAAATTTAAGCTTTTAAAATCATTCAACATTTTTTAACCCAACCCTACTTTGCGACCAGGTTTCGACTTTTTTGAAAAGCCCCATGGCCCCTGAACCACATTCTCATTATCCACGCTTGAGCGATCATTTGTTCTTTTCCAATGCAACTGCGCTACATCGGTTAAAGCACTGACATCCCTTTGTACATAAATGAGTGTCGTTCGCAAATCCTTGTTTCCAAGCAATTGCTTAGCCACTTCCAAGTCCTTGGTCTACTTATAGACATGACGAGTTCCACCATGTCTCATAATGTAAATAGAATCTCAGCTCAAATTATGCTCCCGGAGAATAACCGAAAAATCCTCTTCAGCGCGATATTAAATGGGATCACTGTGGATCAGGATCTAAATGAGTAGAAATTTTACTCCCATAACACTTTGAATTTTGATTAAATCCGTTGGTCAATTGAATTCATTTATAAATCTGACCATCACTCTTTTAGAAATGATAGCAATACAAACTCAAATTCCTGTAGACTTCAGGCTTTAATAAAGGGAAATAAAGCAAAAAATAGAAGCAATGATCAGCTTATGCGATGTCAATCGAGTCGATTGTAAATCATTCAATTCTTGACTTAATGAGTCATTAATTGTAAATTCAGGCCCAGGTTGACATTAATAATCCACCCAAAAAATCTTAGAAAGTTTAAACTATGTTCACATTCGCCTTTAAAATAAACAAACAGTCCCTTGCCTTAATTGGCGTGGGATTAGCGGTATTTTCAGCTCCTGCTTTTTCTCAGGAAGCTAAAAATCCAAAACCTGTAGATTTTGTTAAAGCCAATCCTGTTTTGAAAGCCATTGCCAACGAAATGAGTTCTCAGGATGAGCACATTAAAAACGCAAACCCAAGCTTTGACACAGAATATTCTGACCTTGAAAAGAATCGCCTTCGATATAGTCTTGAGGCTGAATTTATTAATACTCCTTGGCAAAAAGAGAATGATGTAGGCAATCTTAAGGGAATTACATCCTATAATTTGATTGAAACTGATGCAAAGGATGCTAACGGGAAGCAAAGACCCGATGTGATCGTTGTTGATTCAGACATTACTGTTAAAACAGATGTTCTAGCACTGGCACGACACGCAGCTAATGTTGCCCTCAAAGGGAATCACTACCACAACAAAAATGAAAGCATTGCAACCAAAACAAAAGAATTACTTGAAAGACTTGCTCGCGTCGACAGCCTGGCTTCTCTAAAAGAACTTTTACAAGAGGGTCAAGCGCATGCCGACAACGTAGTTACGGAAGAAATTCTTGAAGCACCAAGAAAAAGGCAAAATCGATGGAATATCACCAAAAGTGATTGGATCACCCAGGAAAAAGCCTATAAGAATATTCGAATCACTTCTGAACCAAGTGAAAAAGATGAACCCAAGATGATTATCATTAAATCACCCAGCATTGGAGATTTAGCTTCTCATAATGCTCAATTTCGCGATCAAGTTCACACTGAAAATACCTCAGTCGAATTTGCTCGAAATTCTTTCAAGTTCGTAACCAAAATAAGACTTACTTTAGATTACGCTACAGCTGGAGATAATCTAAAGGGAGACCTTCGGAAGGCATTGAATGAGCTTACTAGCAAAGAGCACGATGAAGCCGCTGTACGACGCGCTTATCGTGAAGCTTTAAAAAGCTTTAAAAGCGTTGCTGTTGATAACGAATTTGCTGATTAATTTCGGTAACCCATAATTTAAACTCATACGAAAAGTATAGGTATCAAAGGTGGTGGTTGTGAAAAGTCAAAGCCTCCACCTTTTCTTTTTTGTAGAAGGAAAATTCAAAGGCTATAGAGTATTTCAAGCGAGTTTTCCGAGACTGCCATAGAGCACAGTGCTCGATCAAGCAGCTTTCAGTTGAATCGGGTTCTTTTTATTGAGCGTTACAATGATTCTAACCAAAAGCTCAATGGAAACACTGCTTTCACCCATATTACTAATGCGAGTCACTCGTGCCCGAGAGGTCCCTAATTTTTCGGCAATTCGCTCATGAGAGATTTTAGAGTTTTTAATCGCTTTTGAAGCCTGACTATAAAGTTTTGATTTTAAATCCATGATTACGGCGTCCGCCTCAGTTAAACCTAAGTCTTCTGCCATTTTTTTTGCTTCTTTACTGATTTTCATCAACTAATCTCCTTAAACGCTTTTTTGCCGTTTCAATCTCCTTCTTAGGAGTTTTTTGAGTCTTCTTAGAAAAGGCGTGAGGTATTAAAACTTTATCCTTCTGAAAGAGCACATAAAACACACGATAAATTCCACTATGGTCCTTTACTCTAAGCTCAAATGCTGACTTATGGACCATCCTCATAGGCTTAGATTGCGGCATCCCTAAAAGTTCTCCTTTTTGAAGGACGAGCAAAAGGGCACCCAGCTCTTTTTTTACTTCTCTAGAGAAAGACCGAACTGTCTTTTTCGCTGCCAAATCCCAGATGATTTCTTTCACTGGTTAGTAGTGTGCTATTTTTAGCACATTTTGTCAAGCGGTTTTTGCGACCACAGCGACCAGGTTTCGTAGATATCAGTGGATTTCAGCAAAGATGTTTTTGGTCATTTAGCTTTTATGCTGCTTTATCAAAAATACACTTAAGCTCAAGATGAGCGTTTGAGGCTTTTAGAAGCCTGTAGATTAACATTAGAGAGGGCATGCGTGTATCTGTGCCAAGCTCAAGTCTAGCCACAACTGCCTGAGTTGTTTGTGCCTTTTTTGCGAGCTCTCTTTGACTAAAACCAGCCCGTTCTCTCGCTGTTCTCACGATTCGAGCAAGCTCAGTTTTTGTCTTTTCTTCGTCTAATAGAACTTTGATTGTTTTGTCTTTAAGCTTCTTATTCACATAAGATTTTGCGGGGGTTAAATTCTTATATTTCATCTGAGTACCTCTTTCATTCGTTTCATCGCGACTCTAAGCTCCTTTTTCGGAGTCTTCCTAGTTTTCTTACTAAAAGCATGAAGCCAAGCCATCAGGTCTTTTTCAAGCAATAGATACAAAACTCGGTAACCGGCTGTTTCCGATTTAAATTTAATCTCCCAAAGCTTTCCTTCAATTGGCTTAAAAATAACACGAGCCGCATCTAAACCATTTTCTTCAATTTCTTGAATCACCTCCAAAAAACGAGCTTGATCAGACGCTGGCAAGCCATCGATGTACTTCTTAATTGGTGAATTTCCAGATGCCGTTTCATAGAAGTAAATCTTCATATACCTTATGATATCCATATGGATATCATTGTCAAGTTCTATTTTGCGACCAATGCGACCAGGTTTCGTGGATTTTCGTAGATATCAGTGGATCTCGGTGGAGAAAGTTTCCTGGCAAGTGTTTGTTCTATTTCGATTTCTGTTTTTATTTCGCTGAGTTAAAAATGCGTGGCAAAACCCTGTCGGGTCCACCATTAAGGGGGATGATCCCGTTTATGAAGCCTTTTCCTCTTTCGAAATTTTTCTAATTTCTTTTCGTAGCTTATCTTCTCCTGGCACTTATTTGACTCAAAGACTATCTAGCTTCTCTGCTTTGACTTCTCTTTTTTCTGCTCTTGGAATTTCCCGGAATCATTTTTTTGGGACCAAAGACTTCGACTAAAACAGCTGTATCATCAAACCCAAAAACCGCACCCTCTCGACCTGGTTTCCCATCTCTTCCAAGGTCTTTTGCAGTGACTTCCTTACGCTGATAGCGAGATTTCTGCAAACACTCCAAAACTGACCCTGTTTGAGTACTATCTTCGGTGTTTCCTTCACTGAGAATGATGCCACCTTTTTCTCGAGACCACTCACACATTTGACCAAAAACTTCATCAAAACTAAAACCTTGGGGCCGTTTCATCACTCCATAAGCTGGCTGTATTTTTTCAATTTCTTTATACCACCAGACATCTTTGCCCTGCTCTGGCGAGAGCATTGGAGCGGAAATAAGAAGTGCCGTTTGCCGCTGGCCATTTGATTTCCATGTGACTGCCAGATGGGGCCCTACACTTCGTCTCGATTCTGAGTTTCCCACTGGCTGGTAGTCTAAAATAAAACTAATTGTTTCTATCACAGCATCACTAGGAAGAACGGTAACTAAATTTTTAAAAAAAGATTTCCCAAATTCCGCCCCATTACCAGCATCTCCAGTCACCATATACGGAATCGTTTTAACATACTTTCTATCTTGAAAAAGACTTTCTAAGTCTAAGGATTCAGGGTTTTTCTGCCAGTTAATCACTTGTTCATTAGAAAATGTATTTTCAATATCCACCCCAACAAATAAACCTGCTTGCTCCAATACATTTACTGGAAGCCCAAAATCCACTCCTGAAGCTGGGTAAAGAACAACATCCCTTGGGGATGGTGCTACTTTTGAATCAGGCTTTTTCAAAGCCCCCCAAACAGCTTGGTCATTCCTAAGACTTTCGATCTCCTCTTTCGAAAGACTCCCTCGGAGTGTGCTCGCTAGTTGGTCTACCTTAAACGTCACGAGCTGTGATTTTTCAGGGTGAAGCTGAAATCCCATCGAGGCTAGGTGATTTTGATGACTTTCCTCTTGAGCAAAAGCAAAACTAAAAAAGCCTACAAAAAATAAGTACTTTCCAGTTCGAATAAATTGAGTCATCGAATGCTCCTCACTGTGAATTTAAATACTCATCAGCCACAGGTTCTCCAGCTGGATCCAAAAGACGGTGACTTGCTGGCATTCCTTCTCCAAAATAGTCTTCTGGAAGATTGCCTCGCATCATCAATGGCCATTCTTGAGGAGCACGCCGTGAATCTTCTTGAGAGGGAACTGTGCCTGCTCTCAATGCATTGAGACTAAGGCCATCTCGATCAGCCGAGCTATGACAAGACAAACAAAATTGATTAGAAAGTGAGTTTGGTCGAGGTTGATTGTATTGAATCGGTCCCTCAGGAAAATTGATTTTTTGTCCAATGCGAGTTTCTTGATTGGACGCTCTAAACCCGGTAGGTCGTGCATCTCTTTCTTGATAATTTGTATAACAAAGGTACTTCAATGCACTTGGATACCCTTTCAATAAGAGATCTTGACTGATTTCTTGATGGGTACTCACAGGATAGTGGGAAGCTTTTTGAAAATACTGAGATTGACGATTTTCAATCCCGATGAGAAATCCTCGAGCACGATTGCACTTTTGCTCAAGAGTGGCTTGACCTCTTATGATCACCCAGTCATCTACCCAACCTCGAAATCCTTGCTGGATTTGAGAAATCCCTCTCCCGACTGTCGTGACTCCAGGTTGCATTCGAACAATCGCTCTTGAGCCACCATTGAAATGTGCGACTTTCATTCCATTTAAAAATAAATCGATTATTCTTCCCCCTGCATTGATTTCAAGACCAATGTGATTAAATTCATAGGGAGCATTCCAAAGATTCGAGTTAAATTCTTGTAAATAAAGCTTTGAATCCGTCGTGATAAACGCAGCTGCCCGGTTTTCAAAAATCATAAATTGAGTCC
>MDTD01047899.1_pt1 | contig 11645 bp, 10 predicted proteins | sample 811221 | NCBI WGS metagenome assembly MDTD01 (sample SAMN05326646, study PRJNA326480) | marine metagenome | isolation source: seawater | place: Pacific Ocean: South West | collected 2011
GAAGCTTGTCTTGCGGATAACCGGTGGTGGCCATGTTTTCCTTCACATCTTCCAGCGAGGCATAGCACCAGGTGTTGATGCCGTCGTCTTTCTGGCTTACATCAAACTGCTTTTGGGTATACGCCAAATGCCCACCCATGCGGGTGTCTTTTTCCGTTGGGGCGGTCATGCCCTCGTAGGTGTCATACAGGTACAGCGTGCGGCTGGTGTCGTTATTTTTCAGCAGAGCCTCGGCGGCGGTCATGCTGCTGCCCCCGCGCCAGACACCGCACTCCACAATGTCGCCTTCAATTTTATTGGCGCAGATATAATTCACCGCCTCCACCAGCATAAACTGGCGCTCCATGGTGGTCATGGTAAAGGGGTTGCATTTAGGATAAATATCTTTAAAGGCCGTATGGCTCATGTCGTAGGGGATGTCTTCATTTACGTTCTGCTCGCGCGCCCACTCTTTTGGGTTTTTAACAATTGAATACCCCAGGGCATTCGCGCTTTTTTGCATCATTTGTTTGAGCATCTTCAAAGGCCGTCCTTATGTTGGTTCTATAAATTAATTGATTGCTATAACGCCGATTTTGTTTAGGATTATAGCCATACAGTCACAAATGTAAAATCAATATTTAAATGATTGCCCGCCTTAAAAACACCCTGCCCCTTCTGGCCCGTCAAACGGGGACCTATGCCTTTGGCGGCATTGTGGCGGCAGCGCTGTCGTTTTTCGCGCTGCCGGTGTTTACCCGCATTCTAACGCCAGAGGACTTTGGCATATGGGCGGTGGTGCAGGTGTGCCTGTCTATTCTTATGCCTCTTGTCGGACCGGCGGGTATGCCCAACTCCCTGTTGGTCAAACGGGTTAAGATGAAAGCGGCTACGTTTAAAGACTATTTAGGAACCGCGCTGGTCAGCTCCACCGGATTTTTTATTTTGGCCAGCCTTCTTATTTTTGCGGCAAGTCCGCTTATTAAACAAGCCATCAACTTTCCTCCTGTCTGGCTTTACCTTATGGCTGTGCTGGCGTATATCCAAATTTTACACATGGTCGCGCTGGTGCTCTATCAGGCTGACGGCCACGTGTGGCGCTACAACCTGTTGCGGGTGCTGCAGGCGGTGGCGCTGGTTGGCCCGGCCATTGGGTTTATTATCTGGCTTGATATGGGCTGGGAAGGTCGTCTGGTTGGTTATTTTGGCGGCATGGTGCTGCTGGTGCCGGCTATTTTGTACGTTATTTTTAAAAGCTACGGCGCGCAACTGTGCTTTAAGCTTAAGCACTTTAAAGACAACATGAACTACAGCCTGCCGCTTATCCCCCACCGCATGGGGTATGAGGCCATGCAAAGCGCCGACCGCCTTATGCTGGTGGCTTTGGTGGGTACGGCTGTGGGCGGTATTTATACAGTCGCTATGCAGTTTACGTTTGTTATTACCATGTTCGGGCAGGCGGTGGCCTTGGCGTGGCAGCCGTGGATGTACAAACAAATGCACAAAAACACCGCTGAAAGCCGCCATAAGGTGATTTTATCGGTATATGCCCTTATTGGTTTACTGGTCTTGATGGCGGTGGCCATGGTCATCATCCTTCCCATTATCATTCCATGGTTCCTTGGCCCGTCGTTTCAGGATGCCACCGTCTTTTTGCCGTGGGTCTTCGCCGCTATTGTGCTGCGGGAAATCTTTATGAAGCTCACCACCTTTGTCCTCTATGCGGAAAAAAACTGGGTGCTGGCCCGCTTGTCCATGGTTCTGGCAGGGCTTAACATTGTGCTCAATTACCTGTTTATCCAGCAGTGGGGCGGCATTGGCGCGGCCATGGCCACCGGCGCAGTGTACTCGGTGGGGCTTCTTGCCATGCTGGTGTGGGTACGCAAACACCATGGTTTAACCTTTATTTTAAAAAGAGCCAGCAAAAACAAGACTGTATAAGGGGGCGTATAAATTTTCTTTGTTTACCCCCTTTACAAAGCTGTTATATTTGCATATATGTAATGAGTGTAGAATTTTGCATATATGAAAGGTTTGTAACGTGGTGAAAGATGTCGATCAACTCCCCGGTAGTTTAAAAAAAGCCATGGAAGACAAAGGCATAAGTGCCAGTGAACTGGCGCGTGAATGCGGTGTGTCCATGGCGTCCCTCAGCCGTATTTTATCCGGTCAGGTGAACCCCAGCTTTTCCAACATGGCGAAAATCGCCAAGGCGTTGGGCATCAGTCTGGATGCTTTGGGCGGCACCGACAACCAGCCCCAGCTCAAAGCCATTGACACCACCAAAAGCAAATCCGCCACCAGCCACCTGGATTACAGCAAAGAGAGTGAAATTCTGGTGACTTTTGTGCTTGAAAACACCGATTACAGCCCATTGGACGCCGCCAAGCTCATCAGCAGCGCCGCGGCCGGTACGTGGGTAGACTGCTGGACCGACCAACTGGTGGACAAAGACGCCACCCCCCGTGCCCGTGCCGTCAATTACCAAAAAGTCGGCACCCGTCGGGTAAGTGTGGATATTGCCTTCCCGCATGATTTGGTGGAAGCCGGGTCGATTAGCTCTCTGCTTTCTGTTGTCACCGCCGCCATTACCAGCACCGGCGCTAAAATTAGCGATATGCGCATTCCGCCCGTTTTGGTGCGCACCTTTAACGGCCCCGCCTTTGGTATTAACGGTCTGCGGGATTTAACCAACAAATTTGGCCGTCCGCTGTTGTCCGCGACGATGCGCCCGATGGTGGGCCTGTCGCCGCGAATGTACGGCCGTGCCATTGCCGAAGCCCTGCGCGGCGGTGTGGACATGACCTGCGACCCCACCCTGCTCCACAGCCCGCCAACCAACACATGGAAAGAGCGCTTCCGCTTTGCCGCTGAAGCGGTACAAGCCAGCATTAACGACACCAACGAGGTTAAATTCCACGCCGCCAACATCAGCGCGGCCACCGTGGACCAAATGATTGAGCGTGCCGAATACGCCAAAGACTTAGGCCTGAACAGTGTGATGCTGGAAAGCGCCTCAGTCGGGTTTAGCGCCGTACAGCAAATGGCTGAATGGTGCGCCGATAACGACGTGTTCCTGTGCGCTATGGGTGGTCGTGCCCTGACCGCCAATGCTCTGACTGAACATCTGAGCGCCAAATTGTTGCGTTTTGCCGGGTGTGATGTGGTCAGTACCGGCAGCCCACTGCGCGGCGGCACCATTAACCGCCGTCAGGTCAAAGGGGTCAGCACCCTGCTTACCTCCACTAACCCGGACAGCGTCACCGAAGCCGGCATTATGTTTGACCAGCCGACCTTTGGCTGCAAAGGTTCATTCCCGGCCTGTGGCGGCGGCCACAACCCGTGGCACTTCCCCCGTCTGCTGGATGCCATGGGCGATGATTTCATCATCCAATGCGGTGGCAGTGTGATGGGGCACCCATGGGGTTCCGCCGCGGGCGCGACCGCCAACCGTGTGGCGATTGAAGCTCTGGTTCAGGCCCGCAACGAGGGTGACAACCTGCATGTGAACGGCCGCAACATTCTGCAACGGGCCATGCGCCACAGTTCCGAGCTGAAAGCCGCGCTGGATTACTGGCAGGAAGGCGCGTTTTTGTTCGGTGTTATCTTAGGCGATGGGGACGACAAGAAAAAATCCCCCATCAGCGCGGTGGTAACCAACACTGACAAACCAACCCCGACCCAGCCAAAAGGAGATAAGTAAATGAGCCGTTTTGAAACCTTTTCGTTCCTGCCGCCTTTGACCACTACCCAGGTGCAGTCACAGGCCAACAACATGCTGCGCAAGGGCCACGTGCCAATGATTGAGTACACCGACACCCCGCAAGCCGGTGACATTTACTGGCGTATGTGGGTGCTGCCGAACGAAACCCAGGCCAGCCCCCACTGGGTGATGAGCCAGGTGGATGCCTGCAGCCGCCGCTTTCCATTTGCCTATATTCGCTTGAGCGGTTTTGACCCCAAAGCGCAGGTGTACAAAAGCAGCTTTCTGGTCAAAGTACCGGTGGAAGTAGCATAAAGTACAAACCCCATATCAAAGCCCCTGCGGGGGCTTTTTTAATGGACTGAATTTAATTGGCGGGACGTGCCGAGGCGCTGGCGGGAATGCCCGGCTGCGGGGTGATGATGCTGTCCACCACACCAGCCATAGACGGGGAAAGCACCCGCTTTAAGGCTTCGCGCTGATATTTCAGCGGCAGGGTATGGCTACCCGCGCCCTTAAAGGCCTGATAGCGCGGTTTGCTCAACTTCAAACTGCGGGTTAAAAAGCGCACGTGGGCATCCAGCGGCAGGCGTACCGCTTTCTCTTCAAATTTTATACTGGGGCGCTCGGCCATGTAAACATTGCTCACGCTCCCTTCCCCGCGGTGGGTGGTGCTGTACAGCGGCAGGCCCACCACCTTGCCCGTGGCGGCGGAAACTTTGTACGTGTCGCACGGGTGATAGCCCGGCCCGCTGTATAAATATTTAAGCGCCAGGTGAATGCGGGTCAGGTCGGTCAGGTTTAACGAGGCCTTTTTCGCCTCTTCCGTATTGCCAAAAATATGCGCGCAGGTTTTGCCCTGACGGGTTAAGGTCCAATAGCTGGAGCGTGTGTTGGGCGGGCGGGCCCAGTCACCGACTTTTTCGGCATGAATTTCTTGCACGCCTTTTTCGTACATGTCTGGCGTTATCATAAAAATACGGTCTTCGTCCGGATGTTTAACGTACATGGTCGCCTGCGGAATGCTGTACAGGTGCGTGGCTTCTAGTGGCAGGCCGTCAATTTTGACCACATCCAGGTCATCAATTTCCAACGTGTAGGTCAGGTTGGGGTATTGAACTTTCACAATACGTTTGGCCTCCGCCCAGGTTGGCGCGGCCATAAAAAGTGTTGCAAAAGCGACGGCTATACATAAAAATCGCATACCTATAAGGTTATGTGATTGATTTTCATCTGTCGAGTTGATACAAACACTTCCAAACAAAAGGAGATACCCTATGCGGCTAAATGGCAACCAAATTCGCCCCGGTATGGTGCTGGAGCACCAGGGCAAGCTGTGGCGCGTGGTCAAAATTTCGCACACCCAGCCCGGTAAAGGCGGGGCGTACACCCAGGCAGAAATGCGGGACATCGTCAGCGGCACCAAAACCAACGAGCGCTTCCGTTCGTCTGAAACGGTGGAGCGCGCGGTGCTGGAACAAAAACCCATGCAGTACCTGTACGATGACGGCACCATGCTGAATTTTATGGACACCACCACCTTTGAACAGGTCGCCATCCCCCGTGATTTGCTGGGCGAGCAGATTGACTGGCTGAGTGAAAATATGGATGTCACCATTGAATTCCACGAAGGCAACCCCATTGGTGTGGAGCTGCCGGAGAAAATCACTATGAAAGTGGTGGAAGCCGATGCTGTGGTTAAGGGCCAGACCGCCTCCTCCTCTTACAAGCCCGCCAAACTGGAAAACGGCCGTGATATTCTGGTGCCACAGTTTTTAGAAGCCGGGCAGGATATTATTGTCAGCACCGCTGACGGCAGTTATGTGGAGCGGGCATAAATGGCGCACAGCTTTTCCTCCCCGCAGGTGAATCACGCGGAAAAGGTCGGCCGCAGTATTGCTTCCGGCTTTCGTCGTCAATTTGGTGAACTGGCACGCATGCAGGCAAGCTTTGCCACCGCGCAAGATACCGCCAGTGACGACCATGAACACCTGAAGAATGCCCTGGCCCACAAACTGGCCGCGGGCAGCAAGCCGGTATTCTTCCAAAACGCCAACGCCAGCGATGATGATTACTGGCTGTATGATACCCCCGGCTGGCACAACTTTGCCCATGGCCGCACCCCGGCGATGATCAGCTTTATGTACGCCCGTCAGGGCAAGCCGTTTGTCGGCGTGGTGTACTCACCATTGGATGACACCATCGCGCTGGTGGAAAAAGGCAACGGCGCGGTGGGCGGCAACCGTATGCGTGTCTCTGACCGCAAAGATATCAGCACCGCCCATGTGGTCATCTCCGGCAACGCCAAACTTCTGCCCAAGGTGGCCGAACAGGTTGAATATGCCACCTACAACCGGGATGTGACCCACAATATTTTGCAACTGGCACAAGGGCAGTTGGACGGCTGTATTATTGAAAACCCCAGTGAAATTGAGGCGGCTCTGGCCAAATTGTTTGTGCAGGAAGCCGGTGGCGTCATCCGGGAAAACGACACGACACTCATTTGTGCCAACAAAAATCTGGGCGATGCCCTGTTAAAGCTAGTTTAGCCCAATCTGGCCAATCTGGTTTAGATAGAATTTATTTACAGGGCGGGCTTGCCTGCGGCATCCACTTTGCTGGTGCGGAAAAAGTTGGCCACTTTCAACAGCGCCTTTTCAAACGGTAGAACCAAGCGAATATAACCCGGTACATACAGCTGGTTTTTACCGGCGTTAGCGGCTTTGATAATGCTTTTGGCCACTTTGCGCGGGGAACGGGCAAACATAATGTTTTCATAGCCAAAAGTGCGGGAGGTGTCCACATGCCCGGCGCACACCGTCATGACGGACAGTTTGTTCTGGCGCGGGCTTTTGGCCAGCCCGTCAAAAAAGCTTTTTAGCGCCGCTTTGCTGGCGGTGTACAGCGGGCGTTCGTTCCCATGGCGCAAAGCATGAACAGACGAGATATGCACAATTTTGCTCATCTCACCCTTGTCCATAGCGTCATAAAACGCGGAGGCAAATTTAATCGGCCCGACGGTGTTGGTTTCAAACACCGCGTCCACCTGCTCAAACGTGGGCAATGGATGGTGAAAGTCTGGGCGGCACCCGCAACAAATATATACCCGGTCCGGCGTGCCCAGTTTGGTTTGCACCTTGCCAATTAAAGGGCGCACCTGTTCCGCGTCGGAAATATCAAACGGTGCGGTAAACAACACGCTGTGTTCACCGTGGCGGATTTTAATGTCTTTAACAATACGCTCCATCTCCAGGCTGTCACGACCGGTCATAAACAAGGCATCGCCCTGTTTGGCGTGCACACGGGCCAGCTCCAACCCAATACCGCTTGTGGCGCCTAAAATCAGAACGTTCATGCGACCTTCCTTGCCTGCGGCTGGGGAGCTTTAGCTGTGGGTTGAGCGGTTTGCGCCTGTTTGGCTCGTTTGTGTTCGGCGTTGCGAATGGCGCGAACGTTTTTCAGCACGTCACGGGCCATAAGGCGGGCAAACATACAGGACTGGAAGCGGGTGTTCGGGTCCCAGTCTTTTTTGGTGGATACAAAATCCTGAAACTTGGGGTACATCAACTGGAACTGCTCCGGACGTAACGTCGCGTCTTTTAGCAGGTTCAAGCGTCCGCCGCTGGCGACCACCATGTCGGTCAATTTACGCAGAGTGTCTTTCACCTTGCGGCTGTTCTGGCCGGAAAAGTCCAACGACAGGGCCACACCGGGCATGGAAAAGGACAAGTCCCCTTCCCCGGCTTTTTCACTTTGCAAATACATGTTGGCCCGCAACGGGTACACACCATGGTTGTTGGCAGTTTGCAAAAGCTTGGGAATTAGTTTTTCCGCGGCTTTGGGCGGCACCACACATTCAAACTGGTACATGCCTTTTTTGCCGAACGCGCCGTACCACTTGGGTAGTTTGTCGGCATGGAAGAAGAAGTCCACCATTTCCTGCTGTTGGCTGCCACCCTTGCCTTTTTTCATAAAGTACAGGGTGTTAAGTACCTTGTGCGCCACCGGGTTCAGCAAGATACGCGCGGCCCCCGCGGCCAAGACATTGGCGGCTTTGTCCGCCAGTTTGCTGTGGCGGCCACGGTCGTATGGGGTTTTAGCGCGGGCATCAGGTTTGGGGTCCGCCACCGTGATGTAACCGCGGCCAATGCTGGCACCGCCGGTTAAACCGTCCAGCCAGCAAGACAAATAGGTATGCTGGTTGTCGTAGCGTTGCAGCAGGCGCACCCCTTCGGCCACATTGCCAAAGCGGATGCTCTTTACATTCAACTGCGTGGTTTCCAATGGAATCAGACGCAGGGTGATGTCTTCAATAAAGCCGGTTAAGCCCATACCGCCAATGGTGGCGCGGAACAGGTCAGAATTTTCAGTGCGGGAGCAGGTCACACGCTCGCCGGTACCGATGATGATGGTCATGGAATCAATCCAGTGGCCAAAGGTGCCCATGCGGTGGTTCAGGCCGGTGATATCGGCGGCGACACACCCACCCAGGGTTAAATATTTGGTGGACGGCATAACCGGCAAGGCCCAGCCTTTTTCCAAGAAGGTTTCCAGCACGTCACGAATCAACACGCCGGACTGGGCGGTTAAGGCGCCGGTTTTTTTGTTGAATTGTAAAAACTTGTCAAAACGGTTGGAGACCACAACACCGTCAAGGTTCAAAGTGGCATCCCCACTGCTGCGGCCCAGACCACGGGGAATATAAGAGGCTTGCGAGTTGTCTTTAATCAGCGATTGGATGTCGCTTGTGCGCTCCGGCCGGTATTGACGACACACACGGCGGCTTAACCGCCCCCAGCCTGAAAGAACTTCCAGCTTTGACCGCATAACACTCCCTTATATAGCAAGCAAATCACTCAAGGGTGCCTTCCAGCAAAGCAACAACTTATATAAGATAAAGCCAATGGCTTAAAGACTTACAGACCGCTCACCTGTTTGTTGGATGTCAAAACATCTTTGGTGGTGGGTGCAAGGCCATAGCTTTTGAGCATATCGTCTTGTTGCTGGTTGAATAAGGCCCCAAAATTTTGAGCTCCAGCGACAGGTTCATTAAGGATACGCCCGGTCGTTGCGCCGGTAAAATCCCCTTCAGGAAGGCGGATACTTTTAATCACATCTATTTTCTTCATCATGAATGTCCTTCCATTAATATTGAATACAATTCAACAGTAACCTGTCATCCCTCAACCTGTCAATATAAACAGGCCTTGCCCCAATCAATTAGTGCAGCGGTTTGTATATTACAAGGGGGAAAACGATAATTTTTGTCCATATGTTGAACAAAGTGTTTATTTTCAGTGTTTTAAAGATATTACAAATGCCCCACCCCCTGTGGCGAAAACGCCATGTGGGAATTTTGTAACGCCGGGAAAGGTCTTTTAGCCGTGGGGCTGTTCCAGGTCTTTTTTGCTGAGGTTTTTGTAATAGACGTACTGGTTTTTGCCGCTGTTTTTGGCCTTATACATGGCGCCGTCGGCTTTTTTGATGAGCTCCTGCGCCGCGCTGCCATCGTCCGGATACTGGCTGATGCCAATACTGGATGTCACACTCACCGTGGTTCCGTTGCCAATGTCAATCGGCTTGGCCAGTTCATCAATAATTTTTTGGGCAATGTGGCTTATGTCCGCCATTTTGGAGGCCCCGCTTACAATCACGGTGAACTCATCCCCCGCCAAGCGCGAAACCGTATCCGTTTCCCGCACACAGGCCTTAATGCGCACCGCTACTTCTTTTAATAACAGGTCACCGGCGTCGTGACCATAGGTATCGTTAATGGCTTTAAATCCGTCCAGATCCATAAACATAACCGCCACACGGCTCATCTCGCGGTAGCCACGGGCCAGCGCCATGTTCAAACGGTCATAAAACAACTGCCGGTTGGGGAGCCCCGTCAATGTATCATGATAGGCCAGCAAGTGCTCCTGCTCCCTGTCCTGCTTTTCTTTTAGCTCATCTTGCACCTGTGCGGTCACAATTTTTACAAACAGAACATACCCGCCGGGCTCGCCGTATGCGGTTTTCCATGGCCGTACTTCCCAGGTTATGTGCTCTTCCTGTTCGTTGATGGTGACTTTTTGCGGCTTTTCGGCCCGCATTACCTGCCCTTCATCCAACTGTTTTTTAAGCCTGGTCAGGTCTTGCAGAATATTGGGCAAAAGCTCCGTATGTTTTTTGCCGGTAAAATCTTTGGGCAGCTGCAGAGTTTTTATCCATTCCTGACTGGCCATTAAATACTGGAAGTTGGTATCCAGCACCGCCAGCATCAGCGGCGTGCTTTCCATCAGCTGTTTTAAAATCACATGGCTGGATTTAAGCGCCTCATCGCCGGATTTACGGTGGCTGATGTCCCTGAACTCCACAAACGCCCCCATGGTGGACGGGTACACCGCAAAGTTCACCCAAATATCTTTATCGCTCAGATGAATTTCCCCTTCCCACGCTATTTCCTGGCTCAGGCAGCGTTTCAGGGCTTCATCCAGTTTAGTGTCTTTTAACGGAGCAAAGGTGTCGTACAATTTGCGGTTCATCAGGCTGATGTTCTGCCCACTCCAGAAGTGCAGCATAAACGCGCCTTTCTGGTTAATGTGACGAATAGTCAAATCCGGATCAATCAGCATAAAGCCGTTGTGGCTGTTTTCATGGCTTTCCAAAAAGGTCTGGTTAAAGTGGCTCAGGGTTTTCTCCGCCTTTTGCCGCAAATACTTTTCCTGCTCCAGCTTATGCATGGTGACGTCATACACACTGGAAATATCGCTTTTGCCCCATGCTTTAGCCATAAATATAACGGCGGTCGCGGTTAAAATAAGCCCGCTGATGGGGATAGCCCACGTCGGCCACACCACTTGGGACAGGGCCAAGTAATACTGCGCGCGTACTAACAACTCCTGCTGCCATGTCTGGGTTTTATCCAATAACGGAAAATAGGTTTCCACCACCGGTGTGACGGAAGCCAACGGCGAAATAACAACGCTTTCCAGCACCACGGCAAACAGCATGCAGGTGGCCAGCAACCCCACGGCAAACAACGCAAGCAAAAACAGGCCTTTAAACAAGGCGGAACTGGATAGGCTGTTGTTTCCTGCCGTCATTGGTTATATTCTTCTTGTTAAGCTTGCCCCATACTCTTATGATGGTGACCAAAATTATTTTAACGCGAATACATGACGGTGAGAAATGTTCCAACCAACAAAACAGACCCATAAAGCCATGACAGCCACATCAACCTCCCGCCCTTTTATTTTTTATATGTTTAGCCTGTTCGCGTTTTTCCTGACCGCTTTTTTCAGCGTATGGGCGCACAGCGAGCCGGTGCGGGTTGAATATACCCAGGTGGACCTTATCAGCGAGAACACCGCCGTTAAACCGGGTGAGCCATTCTGGGTCGGCTGGCAGTTTAAAATGGATCCACACTGGTATGTGTACTGGAAGAACCCCGGTGATTCGGGCCTGACCAACCAGGTGGATTGGGCCGTGCCCGACGGCACACACATTGGGCCCATACAATGGCCCGTACCGCAGGTGATTGAAGTGCCGCCCCTTATCAGTTACGGGTATGAAGGCGAAGCCCTGCTGATGGTGCCGCTGACCCTGCCCGCGGGCACCCCCACCAACACCGACGTGACCATCGGCGGGGATTTAACCTTTTTAATGTGTAAAGACATTTGCCTGCCGGGGGAAGCCTCCCTCACCGTCACCTTACCAATCGCCGATGACGCGGAGTTGTCATCCCGGAACCTGCCCATATTCAACCAGTACCGTGACCAATTGCCCCAGCCCCTGCCACAGGACAAAGAGCTGAGCGTTCAACGGGATGCCGAAACCTACACCCTTACCCTGTGGCCACAGGTTGAAGACGCGGAAGTGCGCTATATTCCCGACACCGAAGATTTGATTGATGACGCGGCCGAACAAAGCAAAGACGGGCAAAAGCTGGTGGTCAAGCGCGACACCTGGAATGACTTAA
>MDTD01171569.1_pt1 | contig 11645 bp, 7 predicted proteins | sample 811221 | NCBI WGS metagenome assembly MDTD01 (sample SAMN05326646, study PRJNA326480) | marine metagenome | isolation source: seawater | place: Pacific Ocean: South West | collected 2011
AGAAGGATATTACGATCTTGAAATTATTTCAGTCCAACCTGCACAAGCGGATTTGGCAATAGAATCTCTTACCTGCCCAACAGTTGAAACCTTCACTGGGGAAGAGATTCAAGTTTCATGGATATTTAACAATTTGAGAGGGCCGGGATACGGTCAGGCCGTGTCGGTGTTGATTGAACTACTTGATTCTGACAACGTTACCCAGGAAGTAATTTTCACCACTTCCCTTGCTGTTGCAACTGATTCATCATACAACCAGACACCAGTGAGTGATACCTATGCATTCTTTACGATTCCAACCGATACCCCTTCAGGTGATTACACTTGTAAATTATCTCTTGATACAAACGACCAACTTTCAGAAATCGATGAAACAAATAACATGCATGTATCTGAGTCTTTCTACATTCAGAATGAAGATGAGTTATGGGCTAACGACGAAGACAGAGATGGCTTCAACACAACAGATGCTGGAGACGGCATAGTTGACGATTGTCCAACTAGCGCAGGTAGTTCAACCATCGATAGATTTGGATGTAAAGATCTAGATGGTGATGGCGTTTCTAACTTGAATGACATTCTACCTAACGACCCAACCCAGTGGTATGACACCGATGGTGATGGATTCGGCGATAATTCAACGGGTACTAATGGTGATGTATGCCCGACAGAAGCTGGTGTGATAAACGGCGACAATGGCCAGGGATGCCCAATCTTAGATCTCGACGGGGATGGTGTATTAAACGAAAATGATAATTGTAATAATTCACTTCCAGGCGAACTTGTTGGCCCCGACGGTTGTCCATTGGAAATCGATGTTGGTGACAACCAGACAGACGGAACTGGCGATGACGGTACAAATGTAACCGATCCGGGCGATGTTAATGGTGATACAGGAGGAGTTACCGATGGAGGAGACAATACCGGAACCGTAAGTCCTGATTCATCGACAGATTCAACTGATGAGGCAGAATCAGAAAACACGATTTTGGGAATGTCCCCTCTAACTCTAGGATTAATTGGTGGAATAGTGATATTACTTCTGTTAACATTGCTCTTCGTACGTGGCCGGGGTTCCAAATCTGATACATTTGCTATGCAAGAAAAAGCCTATTCAGATGCGGGTTATGCTGCTGTTGCTGGATTGGGGGCAGTCGACCAAAGCATTACTCCAGAGCAGTTGGCGTACGAGCAACAGTTGATGGCTGCAGGATATCCTGCTGATTATGCGCGTGCCTACGCTGACCAACATTTCCGACCTTGGCTGAAACAATAACATAACATAAAATCGACGACACAATGCTCATGACCCTCCTATTGCTGGAAGTGTCATGCAAGTATTAATGGAAACATCAGCAGGGAATATTACGATTGAATTATTTGACAAGGAAGCACCTGATACAGTTGCAAACTTTGTGAAATTAGTTAACATGGGCCACTATAATGGATTACATTTTCACAGAGTCATTGAGAATTTTATGATTCAGGGCGGTTGCCCTCATTCAAAAGACCCAATGTCAAGAATGGCTGGTACCGGAGGTCCAGGCTGGAAGATACCTTGCGAACAATCTGCTTTGGCACTAAAGCATGACAAACCAGGGGTACTTTCGATGGCGAACGCTGGAAGAAATACCGGGGGGTCACAATTTTTCCTCACTACTGTTGAAACTCCATGGTTGAATGGCAATCACGCAGTATTTGGTAGAGTTTCGGATGGAATGGACGTAGTATTTGCGATCGAGAAGTGCAAAAAGTTACCAGGCGACAGACCAGCTCAACCGCAACAAATAATCAGTTGCTCAGTAGTTCAGTAACATGGCAATCCTAGTAATTCATGGTGGTGCCGGCGGTGATGGCCCTTGGTTGGGAAAAACCCCACTAGATCCAGGTAGAATAGATTGCCTGAAACAGGTCTTATCGCATGTCGGAAGCAAGTTGGACAATAATGAAATTGATTCTCTTGAAGCAGTGACATTAGCCGTTGAAATGCTTGAGGATGAACCATTATTCAACGCTGGGAAAGGTTCTGTAATCGGCGAGGATGGCTCAATAACCATGGATGCATCGGTAATGCGTGGCATGGACAAAGCCGCAGGCTCAGTAATCAATGTGAAGAAACTAAGACATCCAATTCGAGCTGCAAATTTGATACTACATCAAGGTTGGCCAGTCATCATGAATAGTGATGCTGCGGATGAATTTGCTATTGCTGGAGGCTTAGAAGAGGTAAGCCAAGAATGGTTGAAAACAGACCTAAGAAAGGGTCAATGGCAGCAATGGAAAGATAGCAAAGCAAATCCTGGCGCTACTGACGAAGATGACAGCGTTCTTGATCATGATTTGGAGGCAAGAGTCGCTACAGAGTTTTCCGACGAAGGAATGGGTACAGTTGGGGCAGTAGCACTCGACAACCTAGGCAATCTTGCCGCTGCCACTTCTACGGGAGGCATGACAGGGAAGCCTGCAGGGCGGGTAGGGGATACGCCAATTATCGGCGCAGGAACTTGGTCGGACGATAAAATTGCAATTTCTTGTACTGGAGTTGGAGAAGCCTACATTCGTACATGCGCTGCCTACAACCTGGCAACTAAATTTCAAGCACTGGGCGACTTGTCCGAAGCATCTAATCAGGTTCTAGATGAAGTTGCACCATTTGGCGGGCGGGGTGGTTTGATTGCCGTCAGCACTGATGGCGAATATACCATGCCATTTCAAACACGATTAATGTATAGAGGTTCATGGAAATCTGGCGTTCTACAGGTTGGAATAGGACCTGACATCGAAAAATAATTATTATTTAATAATTAATATGATAATTTGTGCCGAGACGACTAAAGTAGTAAATTAGAAATTAAAGAAATTATTTAATAATTAATTATTAACGCAACACCATGTCGAGATATAGGTCCGGGGACCGTAGAATAATCAGTATCAGTATCCCAGAGGATATTGCTTTGCTGTTGGATAAGAAAGTTGGAAAGGGCAAAAATGGCCGCAGTGCAACCATTAGTCGAATGATTGAAGAATCATTGAACCCAAAAAATTCCGTTACGAATGCTGTTTCAACCCATGTCAGTAACTTAGAAACACTTTCCGGAGAAATTAGAATTGAGTCAGATACTATGGGTGAGTTAGAGGTACCTGCAGACAAATATTATGGTTGTCAGACCGCTAGATCTTTGATTAATTTTGATATTGGTGACGATAAAATGCCTCGAGGAGTCATTCGTGCTTTCGGTGTGCTGAAACAGGCTGCTGCAAAGACAAACGTGGTCTTGAAACAACTAGAACCAGAGGTTGGAGACTTGGTAATTGCCGCGTGTGAAGAGGTCATTCGTGGGGATTTAGATGCGCATTTCCCTTTGAGAATATGGCAGACAGGTAGTGGAACGCAATCTAATATGAATACTAATGAAGTAATTGCTAACAGAGCAATTGAAATCGCTGGTGGAGTTTTAGGTTCTAAATCTCCAGTTCATCCAAATGACCACGTCAATAGGGCCCAGTCTTCTAACGACACTTTTCCTACTGCGATGCACATTGCTGCAGCGGAGGCTCTAACCCACGAACTCCTTCCAACACTTAGGCAACTTAGGAATGCATTCAGTGATAAAGCCAAACAGTGGTCAGACATTGTAAAGATAGGTAGAACCCATTTGATGGATGCTGTACCTCTCACATTGGGCCAAGAAGCCTCTGGATGGGTTTCACAATTAGATGCTGATTTACGCAGAATCGATTTTGCTTTAGACGATTTGTTTGAATTAGCACTTGGCGGTACTGCAGTTGGAACCGGGCTCAACACTCACCCGTTATTTGCTCAAATGGTCGCAGATGAAATTGCTAATATCACCGGACTGACGTTTGTTAGTGCTGAGAATAAATTTGCCCAATTAGCAGCTCATGATGCGGTTGTTGCTGCTAGTGGCGCGTTGAATACATTAGCGGTTAGCTTGATGAAGATTGCTAATGATATACGATGGTTAGGTTCAGGACCTAGGTGTGGCTTAGGAGAATTAGCACTGCCAGCAAATGAACCAGGGTCCTCTATTATGCCAGGAAAGGTTAACCCAACACAAGCCGAAGCCATGACAATGGTTTGTTGTCAAGTTATGGGCAATCATACTGCAATTACAGTTGGTGGTTCACAAGGAAACTTCGAATTGAATGTCTACAAACCCATGATGATACATAATTTACTTCATTCAATCAAATTACTTACCGATGCATGTCGTTCAATGCGTGAGAATTGTGTCGAAGGCCTTGAACCAATCGAAGAAAACATAACCTCACACCTAGAAAATTCATTAATGCTAGTGACTGCTCTTAACAATCACATTGGCTATGATAAAGCAGCAAAAATTGCGAAGAACGCTCACGAGAAAGGCTTGACATTAAGGGAATCAGCTCTCGAATTAGAGTACTTGACCAACGAGGAATTTGATCAATGGGTTAGGCCTGAGCAAATGATCGGACCGTCGAATTGATCACAGGAAATCGGATAACGACATTTGTTTAGCACGGTCGTTCATGAAAAGAGAATCTGTACTACTTGCTAACCATTCGACATTCTGTTTGGTGTAGATATCTACTCCATACTTCTCCATAACGTGCTGGGTTACTTTGATGTATTTTCTAACAGCACCTTCCGAAACAGTCAGTGCAAGATTTCCTGAGCATAAATCACCTTCAGAACGTGAAACGCCTACAGAACTTAGGCCCTTGCCAATGGCTTTCTTGGCTTGAATACACTTACCAGACAACGGCATTCTCCGATAAGAGTGCCCACACTTCAAACACCTAACTTTCTGCCTTGCAAATGCGTTTAGATTACCTCTTAAATCAGGTAAAAAGTGTGAGCGTATGACGCTTGAAGCAACTTTTCTTACATCCACCCCTCTGAGCCTCAAACCCAATTCAAGTTGCCCCTCCATCTTGTCAATCATCGTGTCGAGAGTCTTGTAGGCTGATAATGCAGGACCGGCCGAAATAGAATGACAATCATGCGTATACCCATATCCCCTAACTGCTGCCACGCTACCAAGTCTTCTTTCGACAAAATCCATCCTATCATAGCACGCTTTGGGGTGGGGTTGCTTGAGAGTCATTTCATAGAAATCTCTTTCGTAAAACCATGCTGAATCAACATTCAGTGCTTCTTTATCCACCTCGGTAGGATTCAGTCTAGTGGTAAGAACAAGTGGAGCATCCATCTGCCCGCCTCTATTTGCCGGTAAGATATTTCGACTAAAATTCAAAAGCCCGTCCATGAGTAGCATAATTGCATCTTCATCCCCATCACAATTTCTTCTTTTTGAAGCGTGGAACAATGGGTGAGCGTATCCTCCAGAACAATCAGCCCAGCCAATAATTCTAGAGAGCACACCACCGGAGGTGTGTGGCGCTAACGCACATATCAAATGACCAACTAGATCATCAGCCGATGCGACGTTATAGTATGGCTCTAATCCGTAAAACCGGACTAAAAGTTCGTCGATGAATTGGGCAGTTCTAACGAAGTAATCAGCGGCATTCTTTGCTACAATGAAATCTTGAGGATATAATTCTAGCATTTGGTCGTCATTTTCCAACTCGTTTCCGTCGTGGTCATGAGTATAGCCCAGATTGACTAGAGTTTTCCAAGAGACATCGACTTCCCTAGGGGTAAAGTGAGTAGTTGGAACGTCACTCATATCAAATCTAACGGTTCCATCACGGAATACTGGTAAGTCATATTTGGCTCTCAATATACCCTTTTCCAGCGGTTCAGGGGTTTGATCTTTACTGGCGATTTTCTTCATACATTTGATAGTCTTGGGAAGCCTATCGATGCCTAACTTAATCCTAGCATCCTCGAGAACCGAGTCGATAGGTACGGTCATCAGTTCACCTCTTCTTCTGCGATTTTGACCCAACTCTCCTTCGAAGTCAGTTCTCCCGCCGCAGGTTTCACCCACTAACTCATGACCATTATGGTCCAATTTTCGATGATGGCAAGTGATGAATGGAGAACCTTTACCACACTTGGAACATATTCTCTTGCCTAATTGCGTCCTAATATCCTTTTTTTGCGCAGCGATACTCATCAATCTTTGATTGCCACCATTCATTTCAATAGGAAATAATGTGTGAGCCATTGGGTTCATGATTCTTGGTGCAGATTTCTCCGGACGGCCCATTCTACTACCGACTCTTATCGGCGCAGAATGTTCCCAACGTAAGGAGGAAATCTTCCTGATTTGAGGTAGAATTCCGTCAACCATGTAATCATCTTGGTGAATTTGTGCAGCTAAAAATTTGTCTTTATTTTTTGGACCTTCGTCTACAATACTATTCGCAGCTTTCTTACCAATAGCATCGGTTTCGCTGATACTTTTCCCCTTTTGTCTCGCTTCAGTTTCAGCAGCTATTCTATTACTTGTTCGAACTTTTTCTAACTCATCAATTCGTCTGTTTTCTTCATCGAGAACAATTCTTGCCTCCATCAATTGTTCGATTTTATTACTGAATATTTCGTGTGCGTTGGCGATATTGATAATTTTATTTCCGTCAACTGCAAAGCCAAAACCCTCCAAGACAGCAGACCACCCTGAGGTTATGACTAAATCGTCCCCATCATGGTAATGTGCTAATCCTAGCAGTAAAGCAGCCCCTTTAGCAATTCCGTGTTGAACCAACGTCCAACCTGTGTTGTTATCGGAGAAGATGTACGGTTGAACGGAGAAATCTATCCCAGGACAACTTTCTAACATATCTTGAGTCAGATTTTCTGGAGGTATCTCATTCATGCGTTTTTCTGACCAGTTTTTCGCACCTCCGATAATCCTTAATTGCTTATTCTCAGGTAGTGGGTAGGCCATAAAATTATCACTGTATTTACCGGAATATGTATCTTTAGAATCCTCAATTTTTGCTGATTCGAGGATTTTTAGAAACGGAGGCACCCATTCGATTGGCAAATCTAAGAACCAAGGGTTATGTGGTGGAGGCATTGAAGTTTTGAAGCGTTGCGAGATTAGCTTTGCCTGTTCCCAGTTCAACGTCTGTTGTTGTAAAAAACGGTGCCATTTTCGCCTGTATCCAAATAGGGTTCCCGGATTATTTGAATCGATTGGCGTTTCACCGGGAATACCTTCTGGACAATCTTTGCGGGAAATTTGCATGATTTTACAAAACTCCGTAATGGCATCCTCCGAATCAATTTCCTCAATCAAATCACTTGCCCACCAATCGTAGCCATAACCGGCAGGAACCAAATTCTTGTTATTCTCCATAAATTCTCCAAAACCGACGACCAACTCGCCGTTATCCCAAACACATCTTACTTCTGAGGAGATTTCAGAGTAACTTTTCATGTCGTCTAACCGAATAAACCGCCCATCGCTTAACAGAACCCATGGGCCTTCAGAGTCGTCGCACGGAGTGATTGCACAGGCTTTGCCAGGGCGTTCAATTTTCATCTGCGTTCCGATAGTAATGAAATCATTCATTGCTAGCATACATGCGGGGTTTACCGATGCAGCAGCGAGTCCCGAAGGCCTACTTCTCCCATACCTTAAGCGAAAACCGCCGGCCTCTTGTGGACTGCCAAAAACTGGCCGCCCAGCAATAATGTCGTTCATGAATTTTGTAATTGGTTTGACTTTTCTCGACTTGAATGTATTCTTATCTTCGCTTTCAGTTTCATCTTTTCCCTTGTTCGCAAACTTGGAAATAAATTCCCATCCAGTCACATTCAATCGCTCGGTATGTTTCTGAATCTTAGGCGCTTTAAGGCACAAACCTTCGCCGATAACAAGCAAAACACCGCCACGGATTCTTGCTTCGTCAATATTTCTAACCCGTCCATATCCTGCACATTCAATTCGTTCAGTAGATTCACCATTTACCATTACCGGACACGCTCTAACAATATCCTCGATTTCATTTGGCGGCGGGCGATATTGGAGATTACCACGGTACAATGCAAATTCCTCTTTTACCCGTTCGACCTCAGGATCGGTTGGTTGATATCTACCGATATTCAATTCTCTACGAATCATATCAGCAATCAGTACAGCGAGTGCTTGGGCAGTCCCTCCTGCAGCACGAATTGGCCCGGCAAAGTGAACTGAAACAAATTGCGAACCATCAACATTGTTCAGTAATCGAACCTCGCTAATTCCTTCGAGAGGTGCAACTAGTACCGCTTCAGTTAGAATTGCTAAACCAACCCTTAATCCCGCATCTATTGCGGTTACTAGGTCGAAACCTTCTTGACGAAATCCTTTAGCAACAGACTGCGCCATCATTATCGAGGTTGTCTCACGGTCATGAATCTCTAACAGATCTCTGATATCATCAGCAACTTTGTAGTCGCCAAGATATTGAATCAATAATTTTTCAGTCCTGCCGGCCAAATCCGAGGCGCGTGGTATTTCGACATGAGGTTGCAGATCTTTATTTTGTGAACGCGCCTTTTCTGCAATTCTATACGCTTCGTCTGTGCGTTCATCCAACCATTTCTGATAGTCATCCATTTCCCTTTCAAGTCGTGGAAGATCTATACCAATGAGCGGGTCGTGAACGCTCAAATCAATAGTACTACCTTCGGACGACATACCAACAATTCCCCTGCTGCTGCACTACTTATCAACAATGCCCTGTGTTATATCTTTGACTTGGTCAACATTATCTAAATTATTAAGCAAAGTTCATTGCATTAGAGCCAAAGCATCATTTGATGAGTGTCCACCAGTCGCTTAGAGAAAACTCAAATTGGCCAAGATTAGTTAGTTTGGTCAGAGAATTAGCGTTTATCGACGGCGGCAGTGATGATGCATTTACGTTGGCGAGCGGGCGCAAATCGCGCTGGTTTTTCGATACCAAGCCGGTAATGATGCACCCTGAAGCCAGTCATTTACTCGGTGAATTATTCAACCAAAGGATGGACGAACTTGGTGCTGATTTTGTCGGTGGATTAGAGTTGGGTGCGGTCCCGTTAACTGCTATCGCTATTTCAACATCCAGTAAGGATTCTCCTCGTCGAGGCTTCATGGTAAGAAAAGAACCGAAGGGGCGGGGTGGAAGGAAGACAAATAACCCACCTGGAATTGAAGGTTCCTCACTGGAAAACGGCGGCGATATAGTGATTGTTGAGGACGTGACAACTACGGGCGGCTCTGCGATTAAAGCGGTCGAGCGAATTCACAATGATACAAATTGTAGAGTGGTAGCGGTCATCAGTATTGTTGACCGTGAAGAAGGAGCCGTTGAGGCGTTCAATCAAGCCGGAATACATTTTGAGAGCATCATGACTAGAAGTGATGTGTCAGATTCGTGAGGCTTTGTGATGGGGGACATAATAAGGCCCTTGGAAGCATCTTCTGAAGGATTAGTCGAGTCGGTCAAAGACCCTACTTCAGCCGAAGGCATGATATTTTTCCATGCCAATGAAGGAAAACCACTGGCAACGCCATGGCAGGTAGCTCTTTCTCGTGCAATATTGCTGAATAAATACAGTCTTCCTGACGGCCATATATTGGATTGTGCCTGTGGAAGTGGTATTCAGGTTGCAGCATACTCAGTAATCACTAAAAAACCGGTTTTAGGTATCGAATTGAATCCACAAAGAGCGAGAGCGAGCGCAGTAAACTTCTGCAACATTTTTGCTCAAAGAGGGGAGAAAAATCTAGAAAATTTGAGTAAAAGTATTTTCCTAGCCGGTGATGGAAGAGACGGCGATTTGGCTATTGAAAAATTATCGTCACATACTGGAAATCCAAACGAGAAAGTCTCCCTACTTCACTTGGACCCTGCCAGGCCGAGAAACAGTCGTTCGCACTCCTTAGACGAAATGCAGCCGAAATTAGGCGAAGTACTAGCTGGATGGAAAGAACACCTAGGCACAACGAATAACGGTCCAGCAATACTATTAGATCTATCACCGAGACTTTCTCATCAACAAAAATTAGAGGTTGAGAACATTGTTGAAAGTTTCTGGCCATCCATCGCCAAGACATGGACTTGGACCTCTAGAGGCAAGGGTCGAGTAGACAGACTAGCGCTTTGGCTTGGGTGCATCGCAGAACCAAATCACCACCGTCGATTTATTCGCATATCTCCAGACTTGAAACAAGAGCCATTTATTTTTCAAGGTGGTAAACCACTTGATGCTGGACCAGAAATCCCAGCAAGTGCGAAAAGAATGCCAAGAAGAGGGGATTACGTTACCATCTTGGATTCGGCATTTGTCGAATGTGGCCTAGCACAATACTGGCTAGAAGAAAACATTGGCAGCGATGACTTTTACTGGATTAAAACAACAGGCAGAAGGCCGCAAATTCATCATTCTAAGCAATTGAAAATTGCTAATCACGAGTATGGAGAAATTATCATACAGGCGTCGGGAAGAATAGTCGAGATATTTCATCAAGAATTAAATTTAGAAACAGTTGACAATTTCGTTGAGCAGGCAGTGATTAATGATCTCAGTAAGGTAACAATTAGGTCGCCTCTTGAACCGTCGCTCCAACCAAAAATCCAAGGTTCATTCGACCGCCAGTTGAGCCGACGCAGCGGCAAAAGAGAGGGATTTTTAATCCAACATCCGGACTCTGAAATGAGTTTATTGTGTGTAATTGAGTAGATTATTTATTGTGAAAAAAACTAGTTTTTTTTATTTATTTCAATTCTTGGATTCTTTTCGCAGCATCGCGGTATTGATATATGGGAGGTTGGTCGGAAACCTGCTCCACACTGTGTGTAAGCATGATGGTGAAACAATATGGCACAACCTAAAGATGAAGAACTTGGCGATGACTTTTCCTATATTCTTCGTATGGCAGATACCGATATGGATGGATTAAAGACGCTAGCTACAGCGCTTACAGCAGTAAAAGGAATAGGTGCCAGAACCGCTATTCAAATCTGCAAGAACACAGGATTTGACGCATTTTCCTTAGCCGGACACCTATCCACCGATGACCAAGAAAAACTTCGTGAAGCCATCGAAGGCTACAATGAAACAGTTCCGTTGTGGATGCTCAACAGACAAAGAGACTTAGAAACCGGGGAGGAAATCCATTTGACAGGTCAACAAGTTACCCTAACACTCAAAGACGATATCAACCGTCTCAGAACGATGAAATGTTACCGTGGTGTTAGACACGCTTCGGGCAACAAAGTCCGTGGACAACGTGGACGTTCCAACGGCCGTGGTGGCCTAACACTGGGTGTTAACCGAAAGAAGTGAGGGATATAGATGGGAGAGCCAAAATTTTCTAGACCAAAGTTCGACACACCTTCCCACCCGTGGAAGGCATCAAGGATTGAAGAAGAGCATGGAATTAAAGCCCAACATGGACTTAAGAATATGCGTGAGATTTGGAAGGCCAAGTCTGAACTTAGAAGGTATAGAAGACAAGCAATGCGCCTAATCGGTATGGTTGATACCACTGAGGGCCATGGCAAGAGAGAAATGGAAGACCTGCTTACTTCCCTCAACAACAAGGGATTGATTTCCTCCGAAGCAATTCTTGACGATATCCTGTCTCTGGGTACTGAAGATATCCTAAATCGCCGTTTACAAGCTCAGGTTTACTACAAAGGACTCGCAACAACTATCAAACAAGCAAGACAATTAGTAAATCATGGAATTATCTGCA
>MDTD01035286.1_pt1 | contig 11644 bp, 18 predicted proteins | sample 811221 | NCBI WGS metagenome assembly MDTD01 (sample SAMN05326646, study PRJNA326480) | marine metagenome | isolation source: seawater | place: Pacific Ocean: South West | collected 2011
ACAGGCTTGGCGATACCAAATACGGTAATCGTTATGGACGTCGACGATAATCATCCTCTTATATTTGAAGAACATCGAGATAACTTCGTTGAACTTCTACTTTCCACCAAAAAAGAATACGACAGACGTAAACTTTTTTCACATTAAGTGAAAATAATTGTTTACATTTACCTCCAAATAGTATATAATAGTACTATAAAGGAGCTAAATTATGGATACTGAAGTCTTAATCTTAAAAGCGCAAGAACTAGCTTGCACATACTATAACATACCACGTCAACAGTTTGTAGAAATTGCTGCGCACATATATCCAGGCAGCGGAATTGGTAAAGCATGCTTTATCGCCGCTGTTAGAGCATACGATGAAATTCAAGAAGATATGAAGGAGATTGCATAATGCGTATCAAAGGTGCTATGACTATTTTACATAAACGTGCTGATTTTTACGGTCTTACTTTTAGACAACTTATCGATATGTACGAATCAGATGGTACGATGAAAATTGAAAACGAAACTACTCGTCATATCGAAGCATATGAAGTCTGGAAAAGAGACCAAGGTTATCGTTGGTCAGGTATTAATGGTGAAAGGTGGGTTATATGATTTATTTGGATATGGATGGCGTAATTGCTGATTTCTTTGGTGGACTTGAAGAAAAATTTGGAGTCGATCATTGGAAAAGTTTGAGTTGGAAAGAAGAAGTTTTTGCCAAACTTAAAGGTACTGATTTCTTTGCTCGGCTTCCTGTATTTGGCGAACAAGATCGAAGATCAGAATCGATCGCAGTTCATAACCTTGTAAAATTAATCGCAGAAGATAATGGTATCGACTGGGGTATCTGCTCTTCACCTCTTCGTGGTGATGAATACAATTCTGCTTATCACAAACGCAATTGGTTACAAGAATGGGATTTTATGCCTAACAATATTGATAACTGTATCTTTACTTCAAACAAACCTAAATACGCTTGGAGTTATAAAGATCTATTGCCAAATGTTTTAATCGATGACAAGCCTCAAAACATCAAGGCTTGGAAAGATGCTGGTGGTATTGGTATTCGTTTTCAAGCAAATGAAGACGATATTGATTATCTTGAATGGGAATTACTTGAAGCAATGAAGGAAAGATACGAATGAATCATATACAATTACTGAACCTAAGAACTGAATTTGAAGAACTTGCAAGCGAATTCTCTAGTTCTGTTAGTTCAGGTTCAAGTATAAATACTCTTGAATGGTTCGCAGAACACGGCTTCAGGTCAAATCGTCTGCGCAATGGTTATGATCGTGCAATGGAAATTGCTAACATAATTCTAGCGGAGTATAAAAATGGCTGCACAGAAGAAATTGGAAGCCGGGAGTCAGTATGAGCATTTTGATAAGGACGGCGATGGGGTAGTAAGTGATGAAGAATTTGCGCTCGAACGTGAAATGATGAGAGCAGATAACGAAGATAAAAAAGAAGATCAAATCCGTCTTATGGCGTGGTTTGCATTATGGGGAATGTTATTATACCCGAGTGGTATATTAGTAACAGCAATGCTTGGATACGATATGGCGGCAAATCTTATTGCTGATATTGCTCCAACATATTTTGTTGCTATCTCAGCCTTGGTTGCAGCATTCTTTGGCGCTACAGCTTATACAAAAGGAAAAATTGGCAAATAAATGAAGCGATTGATATATCAGGTTTACACTGGTAAACCTTCTAAATTATATGATTATTGTACATCCTCTGTTAAAAAATACGCAGAAAGTATTCACGATAAATATCGTCATAAAGTTGATTATATAATCCAAAAAGAACCTATCATGAAGATTAAACCTGATGTGTTTGCCACAGACAGGAGCAAAGAGTCTTATGAAAAATACGGCGGCTTTTTACCAATATTTGAAAAAGAAAATGCATTCAATTATTGGAGCAAATACGATCAAATTGCTATCATAGATGCGGACATATGGATAAGACCTGGTTCTCCAGATATATTTAAAGAGTTGGATACAGACATAGAGTTTGCTGGCATGGTAGAAAGGTCAGCACCTGTTTTACCATGGTATAAAGAAAAACTAATAAATTATACAAGAATGCAGTATTCCTCTCTACAAGATGTTGATTGGAAATGGAATAACAGTGGCGGTCATTTCTACAATATGGGTATGATGCTTATGAGCAGAAAGATAACTAAATACTTAAAAGGAAAAACCAGCAGATACGAAACAGGTAGACAATTTATTGAAAGACCAGAATTTAAAAAGTTTGTCGACGGTATTGGTCCATGGAAATGGAGTACAGATCAAACTCTTTTAAATTATTGGGTCAAAAAAGAAAATATGAAACAAAAAGAACTAAGTTGGAAATGGAACGCTCTGTATACTGCAGTATCTAATGATAAAATAAAAGAAGCAAATTTTGTACATTTCTTTTTAAAAGACAAACTGCCTAATAAAGGCGAAAATGTAGAACAGTTGATGAAAGACGTGAAATGAAACGCGGAATGAGATCAGTATTTAATAAAAGCGTTTGTGTAATAGGTGGCGCGGGTTTTTTAGGATCACATCTTGTTGATAGGTTATTAGAGTCATATGTGTGTGAAGTACTTGTACTTGATAATCTAATATCAGGAAGAAGAAAACATATAAATGAAAAAGCGACATTTAAATATTTTGATATAAGAGATGACGCAAATGATCTTGCAAAAATATTTAAAGACCACAATATCGAATATGTTTTTAATTACGCAGCTGAACCTTATATACCAGAATGTTTTCAAAGGCCAGCTCATTTCTTTGATATTAACGCTACAGCTGTATTAAAGGTACTTACAGCATGCGAGAAAGCTGAAGTTAATGGGTTACTACAAGTCTCCTCAGCTGAGATATACGGAAACATGAAAGGTAAAATTAAAGAAACAGATCCAGTAGAACCGCATTCTACGTATGGAGTTTCGAAACTTGCAGCAGACGGTCTCGTACAGGTCAGATGGAAAGAAGCAAAAACCCCCGCTATAGCGATGAGACAATTTAACTGTGTAGGTGAAAGAGAAACGCATGAGTACGTAATCCCAGAAATTATCTCGCAGCTAAACAAATCAAATACTGTAAGACTTGGTAATAATTCATTTAGAGATTTTCAGTATGCTGGTGACGCAGTAAGAATGGCTATACATCTCCTTGAATGCGGCGAGTTTGGTGAAGTGTACAATATGGGCAGTGAAGAAGGTATCAAGATATACGATCTTGCTCATCTTATAGGCAATTTGATGGGTCATAATGAAGTCAATATTGAAGTAGATGAAGCTCGTGTAAGGCCATGGGAAATATGGCATCTGCAATCGGATAACACAAAACTTTATGAAGCTATCGACAGCAGACCAAAGGTCAAGTTAGAAGAAGCTCTTCAAAGAACAATAGATTATTTTAAAGCAAATGGTTGTCAATGGGATTGGTAATGCAACCTTATGAAAGACTCGAAGTAGAATACACAAAACATATAAAAGTTGATCACGCCTGTGTTACAAATACGGGTACAGCTGCGCTTCATCTTGCGATTGAGGCGCTTGAATTACCTTATGATACTGAAATTATCGTACCGCAGTTTACAATGTACGCTAGCGGTCTTGCTGTTTACTATGCAAGATTAAAACCCATCTTTATAGATTGTGATGAAAATCTTTTAATAAACCTTGATGAGGTTGAAAAGTGGTGTGCAAAGAGCCCAAAAACTCGAGTGCTTATGGTTACTCATGTTTACGGTCGTCTTGTAGATATGGATCGAGTAATGGATATCGCTCAAAAATACGATTTAAGAGTAATTGAAGATGCATGTGAAGCTCAAGGCGCGACATGGTATGGAGATCCAATAGGATCTTTCGATATCGGATGTTTCTCATTTTATAGAAATAAAATTATACATGCTGAAGAAGGTGGTATAATAACTTCAAACGATAAGGAACTTATAGAAAAGGCTCGTGATATGAGATCTATGAGTTTTGGCGATACGCATGATTATTATCATAAGCGTATCGGTTTCAATTATCGTTGTACAAATTCACAGGCTGAAATGGCACTTAAAAGTCTGGAACACGTGGAATATAATCTAGCGGCTCGTAAAAATATATGTGAAATATGGAATAAAAAAGTTCCTGCTATATACAAACGGCCTGATAACCGTGAATCTGTTTGGGTCTACGATATGCGGCACAAGAACGCTGATGCGGTGGTAAAACGCCTCAAAGAGCTTGACATACCAGCTCGTCATTCGTTTAAACCTTTGTCTTTGCAGCCATTGTTTAAAAGTGCTGGATGGAGGTCCTCTGAAATGGCGGCAAAGATGAGTCAAGAAGTATTCTATGTTAATGTACACCCAAAACAACTTGTCAAAATTTATGATATGATAAAAACTACAGTGGAAGTTATGGATGAACTTTAAAATTATAACAACATTTAAAGATGCAATAAGAAAAGTACCAGCCGATCTCAATCAATTAAACGATAAAGCAAGAAGACATTGGTTAAAAAATGGCGATGAAACTATCAGCCATGGTATGAGATTTGCTCAACAAGCAGAAAAACATCTACCAGATAATGCTACCTTGCGTGTATACTACGAAGGTGAAAATCTACCTGAAAGTACCTCAAAAGTTGAATTTGTACCTCATGTGTACGAAGCTGTGGAAAAATTTAAAAGTATTTCTCGAGATCGTTATATCAAAAAGAAACAGAGTTATTATACATGGGATGAAGAGAAAAAAATAAATCGTAAAAATTACGATTATGAATTTGAAGCTGTAAGATTCTGTCATCCTCCATTGTCATTGATTGACTGTTATGGTAAGATAAAGGAGAGATATTTAGTATCAATTGACGCAGACGTTTTTATACACAGAGATATTCCAGAAGACTTCTTTCCATCACTGGTAACAGAACCGGCTTGCACATACTTTTTAAATCGTGCGCCTCACAAACATATGGAAAGTGGTTTTATTATATGGGATTCTCAAAATCCTTTTTACAGAAGATGGTTTAGCCTGTATAGAGGCATGTATGAAGGCGGAAAGATATATAATTTGTATGATGGTTGGACAGATTGTCACGTGTTTGACAAGGTAAATAACGACCTTATAAAAGAAGGTATGAGAACAGTTCATATTGCAAGTCTTCAATCGCATAGCGTATGGGAAGTTTCTCCTCTTCAAAAATACATAAGTCATTATAAAGGCAGTGCGATATGAGAGCAAGAATAGTATACATTAAAGGTCATGAAGATAGCGAAAAACAAGCTAAACAGGCTTTCAATTCGTTCAAACTCTACGGCTGGGAAGCAAAGGCAAAAGCAGGTCATACTAAAGAAAGTATTGAAACTGATCTAGAAATTATTGAAGGAAGTCGGCTTCACGACTTTAAAAGAGAAAACAAAAATCGCTACCTTACGAAAGTAGCTTGCGCCCATAATCATATAGACTTTTGGCATAAAGTTGTTGAAGAAGACGAGCCAATGGCTTTTATAGAACATGATGGCGTATGTACTATGGAATGGAATAACGATTGGGAATTTCATGAGTATTTGATTCTCAACGCTGAATGGGTATTTCAACCACCAAATAAACTAGCACTTCAGCAGTTTAAGGACTTCTCATGGTCTAGTTTTGGTGTATGTGATATGCCAGAAAACTATCCATTGTTATATTATAAAGAAAACATTTGGAAAGGTTCAATGATGGCCCCGGGTACAGGCGCGTACGCGCTCACGCCGCTTGGTGCTCAAAAACTAATTCACGCTGTTGAGACACATGGTTTTGATCAGTCAGATTATATGATAAATTCTCATAACATTAAGATGCAGTATATTATGCCAAGTCCAGTAAAATTCAATACTGTTAATTTAAGTACTTCATACGGATTATAATATGAAAACAATTGCACACAACAATATAGTTTATCCAGGATTTCAAGAAGAAGGTAATGCCGCTCAGTTTGCTCTTCCTTTCGCTAAACATTTATGTAGAGGCGATGGTCTTGATATTGGTTGTTCAAAAGAAGAATGGGCTTTTCCAGGTGCTCAAATGATTGACATTGAGTTTGATGACGAATGGCATGCCATGAATTTACCTGACAAAAAGTACGATTACATTTTTTCTTCTCATTGTTTAGAACATATTAACGATTGGGCTGGCACTCTTGATTATTGGGGACAGCATTTAAAACCTTATGGCGTAATGTTTCTATATCTTCCTCATTACTCACAAACATACTGGAGACCATGGAATAACCGTAAGCATGTAAATGCTCTTAGTCCTGGACTTCTGCAAGATTATTACAGAGCTCGAGGTTATAAACATCCTTGGTGTACTGGTGCTGATTTAAACAATTCTTTCTATGCGGTTGCGGTAAAATGATAACTTTGGAATGTCCTCACAATCCAAAAAATCTTGGTGACGCTATTGATTGTATCTTTCTAGGTAACGCAATTAGTAAAATAGAAAAGACCAGAGTGAATGTAAGAATAAAACATCCTGACCAAGGAATGTTAAACGAAGTGATAAGATTCGCTGATGTTATTGTTGGTAAAGAAAAATTAGGAGACGTTTTAACTTTTCATAATAACACTACAGCTGGCAGGATGCTTTACCATAAATATTCTTCTCAAATTAAAAATATACCAAGATCTACGTGGTATCGTAACGAAAAGTTTACTTTGCCAGATAAATTTGTAACAGCTCAATGGGACGCTCAGCAAATATATCGTGATGTGAGAAAGTATGATAAGGATAAAGCAGATAAGATAGAACAAAAATATATCGATGAAGGATACGAGATCATAAGGGTTGGTGGAGAAGGTGAATACAAAAGACTCATTGATATAATGTATCTTATGCAAAGGGCAGATTATCATATTGGTGCTGAGTCAGGTATGATGCATCTCGCTAAATTTTTTATGGACTGTGATCGACTTCATATATACAGAAATATACAGAGAAGAGAAGATCAACGTTTTCCTGATGGATGGGACGTGTCTTGGATGGGTAGAGAAATGCTTAGAAGAGGTATGAGACTAAATCCAAAATACGAATACAATAAGGAACAAGAAGAATATTTTAAAGACACTAGTTTGTTTTATAAGCAGCATGGAGATAATTGATGAAATACACCGATTATAGTTCAGCAACAACACTCGAACAAGCGCACGAGATAGATAAAAAGAGTTCTGTGTGGGATGAAAACTTACAATCAAGATGTGATCAACTGCAGGAATGTGTAAGAGATCCTGAGGTAAACGTTGTTTCTGAATTTGGAGTTTACAGAGGTTCTTCTTTAATGCAAATGATTCTAGCTAACCCAATGAAAATTATAGCAGTAGATCCAAATTTAAGTCGATTAAGAGAACACAATCTTACTTTAATCGAATCATATGCTGCACTGCATGATATTGAGATAGAATTAGTAGAAGCCATGTCAATTAACGAAAAAGCTATAAGAGAAGTTGACTTCTTACATATCGACAGTTTGCATAAGCCAGATTATTTAGCTAAAGAATTAGACATGCATTCTAATTATGTAAGTAAATATATTATGTTCCATGATATAAAACAAAATAATTGGAAATTGTGGAAAGTTATTGAAAAGTTCTTACAAAAAAATTCAGCATGGAAATTGAAAACTAAATATGAGAAAGGCAGTTGCGGATACGCCGTAATAGAAAGATGATAAGTAAACACATATTTGATCAAAACAATTGGTCACAGGATCGTTACTATTCGAATATTTTATTTAATTCGCAGGGTATACATCAACCAACAGGTCATTATAAAACAAATCCAGCCACAGATCAATTTGAAGAAATCAAACCGTATCTGGCAACATGGCGCAAACGAAACGCATTGGATATTGGTGCAAGATGGGGTTCATTTACTGTACAACTTCATAAGTTTGGCTTTGAACACGTTTATATGGCTGAAATGCGAGACATGCATTTTGCTGGTATTTCATACAATGTTGATATGAGTAGAGCAACTCTTTATCCTCATCCAATTATGGATCAATCCGGATTTATTTCTCGTTCAGGTAAATGGATAAGTGATCGAGAAAAAGGTAACATACCATGTTATTCGATAGACGATATGAATGTAAACAATGTTGACTTTATAAAAATAGACGTAGATGGACCAGACAGGTTTGTACTCGCAGGTGCTAAAAATACCATAGAAAAATGGAAACCTGTTATCTACATTGAATATGGGTCTGAACAAATGATATGGGAAAAGAAACTTAATAATTATGATTTGAAGAGAAAAGATCTTATACCAAACGGTTATGATTTTATTGAATGTGAAGTTGAATCGAATAATATGATATTGGTGCCAAATGGGTCTCGGTGATGACATAATGTTTCTTGGCGAGGCTGAGAGAATATACAATCAGACAGGAAAAACAATCAGACCAGTCGCTGACAGTGGTAAGTCTGTTTTTTATAAGAACGTACCATGGGTATACGAAGGCGGTGAAATCTCTGTAAACGCTAGAGATACAGACAGAAAAACAGATATACATATAAAATATTACGAAAAAGGCCGTGAAAAAACTTTACTTGGAGAAAGGATGGTTTTTCGTGCCTATCAGCCAAAACCTTTTCGCGTCAGGCTTACGCATCACGAAATGGATTGGGCTCGTACTACTCTTAGTAATCATAATGTAAAAGATCAATTTCTTTTAATCAATCCAGATTACAAAGACAGTTTCTACTCGAGCAATAAAAACTGGGGATTTAAGAAGTACCAAGAATTAACTACAATGCTCAGTAAAGATTATCATGTTGTGAGAATACAACCTGGTGGTAAGTATAAAGAGCCACCTTTAAAAGACGCAACTAATATTAAGTCAGAAGACGTGAGAAAGTCAGTTGCAATAATGAGTCTTGCGTCAGGTGCGGTTGGATATGATGGGTTGATGAATCATATTACAGCGGGATTTGAAATACCCATGGTTGTAATATGCGGCGGATTAGTAGATGAAAGTATTGTTGGTTACGAAACAAGTGAATATATAAAGTATGATCATCCACAAACTCCATGTGGTGCAAGATACGATTGTCCACATTGTCATGAAGCGAATGAAAAAATTACAGTTGATATGGTTTACAAAAAATGCTACAAACTCTTTTATTACAAGTTTCTGTAGGTAACACGTACGGTTATGTCTACCGTAAAGAAGACAGTCCTCAAGCGCAAGCAGCCGCAAAGGAATTTGAAAATGCATGCATGCCTTCTGTTAGAAGATACTGTGAAAAACACGGATACGACTATCAACTTATAACAGAGTATCCTACAGATATTGACATACTGTTTTTTAATAAAAGCACAAAAGGTACTGATTACGACTACAGCGGTGGTGGTAAAAATAAGTGCTCTACGTTGATACGTTATCTTAATATGGATCAGGATTACGATCAAATAGTAACTCTTGATAATGACGTATGGATTCCTGACTGGGCAGAACCTTTACCTGAAATCAAAGGTCACATGGCTGTACAAGACAGAGGTAAAGTATGGAACGCACCTCACCATGGTAAGTTTGTAAATGGTGGTGTACAAATGGTCGATAGAAAAACTGGTAAAAGTTTAAAAGAATTTGTATTAGATAAATGTAAAAAGAAAATAGTGCCTTCACCTCATACAGATCAAGCTTATATGAATGAATGGCGATCTCAAAATCCTTTACAATCGCATGTGATTGACGATAAATGGAATTGGATGGTTGATTGTCATGGCAGAAGATTTGAATATAAAGACTGCAATTTTGTACATTACGCTGGATGGGGCGGCCGCGGTATTTTTGTTGATGATCTTGCAATGGGCGTTATAAAATGAACAACCTAGTATTTCAATATTATATACCGTATGAGGCAAATGACGCTCATATGGGTGGTGTTGAGATGCCAGATTGGGCTGTTCTTGGATCTAAATCTGCCAAAAAGTATGCAAAGGCCTGCGAAGCCGAATATATTCTTTCTCATGATAGACATTTTAAACATCTAGATCCAAGACTAGACGCGCTTAAAATAATATACGATCCTTTCTTTGATCAGTACGACAAAATACTTTCTATTGATTTAGACATTCTTCTTAAAACAAAAATAAACATATTTGATATAGTTACAGGTGACATAGGCATGGCCCATGAAATGGGTATACATGACGGTAAATCCGCTGAATGGATGAAAAAGGTCATGGATTCTCCTGGTTATGAGCGTGGTATTATAGCTTACGGTAAAAAAATATTCGGTCATAAATGGATGTTTCCAAAATCTAAACTTTATCCTGATGACAGATTTAGATATATGAACGGTGGCGTACAAGTATGGTCGAAAGAAGGAAGACTTAAAGCAAGAGAATTATTTACTTCAGTTGATGATTATTACATGCACACAAGATATACAGAACAAATGTATATTAATCTGCAGCTTTCAAATCCAGAATTTGACGTTACTGAATTAGATTGGAAATGGAATAGTTTAGCGACAAGGCATTGGAAAATTAATATTCCGAAAGGAAAGTTTTTACATTTTATTAATGCCACAAAACACCATATGCCGAGGTTAGCATGATTACAATCATATGTAAGATGACTAATTCAAATCTGTTTGAAAATTATTGGGTACCTTTGATATGCAAGCATCGTGATGTTTATTTTATTTTTGCTGATACTCGATATCTGTCAAAACCGCAAATAAATGATTGGTCGAACGTTTCGTTTTCTTTAGTTGAAAAATTAGAAGACGTTGTGGAATTTGCCCCAACAAAGGTTGTATACATTACAGTTGCAACGGAAATACCGACTTATGAGTTAATGTTAAGATTCCGTAAACCGCAACCAGGTCTGGTACCAAAGATACATAATACAAATAGAGATAGTAAATCTTTTACTGTTTTGCGTGATCACTATCAAAAAGAAACAACTTGTCAACATAAACTTATAAATGATGTAACGACTTACGAGATATGAAAGCCTTTATAATTTGTGATATTGAAAATGCCATGTCAATTAATGCTGCAAATCGCTGCATGGATTCTCTACACAACAGCGATGTCGATATCAAATACATACAACAAACATCACCTGAAACTTTGAAAGAAGATCGTAAAGAATTTGATAGCATTAAATGGAATTATCCTCTAAACGACTTTGAAAAAGTTGATGAAAGCGGTATGACATTACGAGGATATAGAGCTCAAAGTCTTAAAAAGGTTTTTGCTTGTACTATATCGCACGCTCGTTTATGGTTACAGTGTGTAGAGATGCAAGAACAAATCATGATACTTGAACATGATGCTATTTTTATTCGTAAATTTAAACCATTTAGTTGGGAAGGCGGCGTTTGCGGTTTAAATGACCCAAGAGGTGCTACACATTCCGCACAACTTTTTCATAAAAGTGTGTCAAAAAAGAACGGAGTACAGGATGCTCCATGGGTAAAAGAAGAACTTGCTATGCCTCAAGGCCTTGCGGGTAACTCAGCGTATATCATCAAACCAGCATTTGCAAAAAAATTAATAGATAAATTAAAAGAAAAAGGTGGTTGGCCTAACGACTCACTTATGTGTAAACAATTCTTTCCTGCTCAGTTGAAAGTTATATATCCATACTTTACA
>MDTD01086002.1_pt1 | contig 11644 bp, 12 predicted proteins | sample 811221 | NCBI WGS metagenome assembly MDTD01 (sample SAMN05326646, study PRJNA326480) | marine metagenome | isolation source: seawater | place: Pacific Ocean: South West | collected 2011
ATATTATGATTGAATACATCTGGTGATGCTTCTAAGACTTTTTCAAATGCATTTCCCTTTCTTAAGAAATCAGGTGTTAAGACCTCTATTGTTGTAGTTGGATTATTCTTTTTTGTTTCTAAAACGACTTCTTTAAAATGATTTGCTCCCCCATCATCTAAATCATCTCTGTCTACAGAAGTTATTACAACGTGATTTAAATTAAGTTCCTTAACTGCTCTAGAAATTTTTAATGGTTCGAGTGGATCTAGTATATTTGGTTTTCCGGTTTTGACATCGCAAAAAGCACATCCTCTTGTACATGTATCCCCCATTATCATAAATGTTGCATGTTTTTTACTCCAACACTCTGTAATATTTGGACAATTCGCTTCCTGGCAAACTGTATTTAATCCACTTTTATTTACAACTTCTTTTGTTTTAAAAAAAACTTTTGTATCTAACACTTTAGATCTAATCCAACTAGGTTTTTTTTTTATTGGATTGAAAGGTTTATTAACTTTTTCTGGATGCCTGCTTTTAGTCATTTAGTTTTATAATTATTTCCTGTTTTTCACCTAATTTTAATCTATCTCTAATAAGAATATCCAAAAAATCATAATTTAAATTTTCAGAAAGTAACGAATTTTTATTATCTAAAACTTCTATTTGATGTGTTAATTTAATTTTTTCTTTGATTAATTTTTCTTCAAGTTTGCTTTTTTCAAAATAAGCCATTAGGCCTCTTTCACCAGATAATAAGTTGAAAACTATATATAAAAATAAAAAAATATTTAAAAATAAAATTTTTCTTTTTTTAAAAACATCAAAAAAATTCATTTCTAGAGTTTAGCCATTTTTACACTTTTTCCAAGTGCGTCTTCTATTCTCAAAAGTCTATTATACTTGGATACCCGCTCGGATCGAGCTAAAGAACCCGATTTGATTTGTGATGATTTTGTCGCAACACTCAAATCAGCAATAAAAGTATCTTCTGAGTCGCCTGACCTATGTGAAATAATTGTTTTGAAATCATTTTTTTGAGCAAGATCTATAACTTCTAAAGTTTCACTAACAGTTCCAATTTGATTAGGTTTTACAAGAATTGCATTTGCGCAATTTTCATCGATACCTTTTTTCAATCTTTTTTTGTTAGTTGCGAACAGGTCGTCTCCAACAACTTGAATATTGGTTTTTTTATTAAGTTCACTCCAAGATTCCCATTCATCTTCCGGGAAAGGATCCTCAATAGATTTTATAGGATAATCTTTGATCAAATTAGAAAAATATTCTACTGATTTAGGTTCTTTTAATTCGTTTGCAGCTACATCTAAACAAATTGACATATCTGTGCCTGGTTTAAATCCTGCTTTTTCTATAGATTTTATTATCATTTCAATTGCTTCCTCATTATTTTTTAAATTTGGTGCAAACCCCCCTTCGTCTCCAACGTTTGTATCATTTAGCATTTTTTTAAGATTTTGAATTACAACAAAACTTCGTCTAATTGCTTCTGAAAATAAATTTGTTTTTTCTGGCCGTATCATAAATTCTTGAATATCAAGATTATTTTTTGCATGTACTCCACCATTAATAATATTTAATAAAGGTATTGGTAATGAATAATCGCTATTTTTTGATAAATATTTAAACAGAGGAATTTTTTTTTTAATTGCTGCTAATTTACAACAAGCCATGGATACACCTAAAGTAGCATTTGCACCAAGTTTCTTTTTTTGATCAGTTCCGTCTAGCTCAATTAAAATTTTATCAATTTTCGATTGATTGGTAATTTCAACATTTTTTAATGCCTTTGATATTAAATCATTTACATTTGAAATAGCTGTAAAAACACTTTTTCCTAGATAATCTTTATTATCTTTATCTCTCAATTCAAATGCCTCATGCGATCCTGTTGATGCCCCTGAAGGTACTATTGAAAAAGCAGATTCGTTTTCTGAATATACCTCCACTTCTATAGTTGGATTACCTCGACTATCAAAAACCTGTCGGCCTTTAATATTTTTAATTTTTGCCATTCTTTATTAAATTATCTATTTCAACCAATTGCTTTAAAAGATTTGGCATCTCTGATAAAGGAACCATGTTAGGACCATCAGATGGTGCTTTGTCTGGGTCAGGATGTGTTTCTATAAAAATAGCCGCAACACCAACCGCAATAGCTGCTCGAGAGAGATATTCTACAAATTCTTTTTGCCCGCCACTTTTATCTCCCATGCCTCCAGGTTGTTGTACGGAATGTGTCGCATCGAAAACTACTGGGTATCCATTCTTTGCCATAATTGGTAAAGATCTCATGTCTGAAACCAAAGTGTTGTAACCAAAACTTGCTCCTCTCTCAGTTACTAAAATATTTGTATTTCCTGAGTCCTCTATTTTTTTAGTAACGTTAATCATGTCCCATGGTGCTAGGAATTGGCCCTTTTTAACGTTTATAACTTTTCCGGTTTTTGCAGCGGCTACTAGTAAATCTGTTTGCCTACACAAAAAAGCAGGGATTTGTAAAACATCGACATGTTTAGAAACTATTTCACATTGTTCAATAGTGTGAACATCGGTTAAAACAGGGATATCAATTTCATTTCTAATTTTATCAAAAATTGGTAAAGATTTTTCAAGTCCAGCCCCTCTTTTGCCTTTAAGACTAGTTCTATTTGCCTTATCAAATGAGGTTTTATAAATAAGACCTATCCCAAGACTATCAGTAATTTTTTTTAATTGAGAAGCAACTTCTAAAGCATGTTTCTCAGTTTCTAACTGACAAGGTCCTGCGATTAAATTAAATGCACTCGAATTTGAAATATTTAATTTTCCGCATTTAACAGATTTATTTTTCATTAATTCTTTCCGCCATTAACACCAGCGGCTTTAATAAAAGAAGAAAATAACGGATGCGGTGTAAAAGGTCTTGATTTAAACTCAGGATGAAACTGAACACCAATAAACCATGGATGATCTTTTAATTCAATTATTTCAGGCAAAGATCCATCTGGTGATAAAGCTGAAAAAATTAAACCTTTTTTTTCAAAATCATTTTTATATTTTATATTGACCTCATATCTGTGTCTGTGCCTCTCTTTAATTTTCTTTTGAGAATAAATCTTAGATATTAAGGAATTATTTTTTAAAACTGCATCATATAAACCTAATCTCATTGTTCCACCTAAATTTTTTTCTGTTCCCTTAATTTTCCTCTTTCCTTTTTGCCATTCTTCTAAAAGACCGACTACTGGGGTACAATTGTTTCCAAATTCACTTGTAGAGGCGTTTTTTATATTTAATAAATTTCTAGCAGCTTCAATAACCGCCATTTGCATACCAAAGCAAATACCAAAAAAAGGTATATTGTTCAATCTTGCATATTTTATGGCAGCAATTTTTCCTTCAGTGCCTCTTTTGCCAAACCCCCCAGGAATAAGAACTCCAGTAACATCTTTGAGCAAAGGTTTAATTTTATCAGGTTTTAAATTTTCTGAGTCTATTCTTTTTAAATTTACTTTGACATTGTTTGATATGCCACCATGAATTAGTGCTTCATCCAGAGATTTGTAAGCATCTTTAAGATCAACATATTTACCTATAATTCCAATATTGACGTCTTTATTTGGATTTAAAACCCTAGAAGTAATATTTTTCCATTTACTGAGATCAGGTAATTTTTTAGTTTTTATATCAAAAAAAGAGAGAACTCTATTATCTAATTTTTCTTTGTGGAAGCTAATTGGTGCTTCGTAAATAGTTCGTACATCAACTGTTTCAATAACATTATCAATGGGAACATTACAGAATAATGATATTTTTTTTCTTTCTGTCTTTGGAATTTCTCTTTCGGATCTACAAATTATTATATCTGGTTGTATACCCAAACTTCTCAATTCTTTAACTGAATGTTGGGTTGGTTTTGTTTTTAATTCACCAGATGCTTTTAAATAAGGAACTAATGTTAAGTGAATAAACAAACTATTTTTTTTTCCAACATCATTAGAAAATTGCCTGATTGCCTCTAAAAAAGGTAAGCTTTCTATATCTCCAACCGTACCACCAATCTCACAAATTATAAAATCTTCATTTTTTACATCATGAGAAATAAATTTTTTTATTCTGTCCGTAACATGAGGAACCACCTGGACAGTGCCACCTAAATAATCACCTCTTCTCTCTTTTTTTATTATATCACTATAAATTCCACCAGTAGTAATATTATCTGATTGAGTTGCAGAAATACCAGTAAACCTTTCATAATGACCAATATCTAAATCAGTTTCAGCTCCATCGTCGGTTACAAAGACTTCGCCGTGTTGAAAAGGATTCATTGTACCTGGATCAACATTTAAATAAGGATCAAGTTTTCTAACTCTAACTTTAAACCCTCTGAGTTGAAGTAAAGAAGCGAGTGAAGCTGAGGATAAACCTTTGCCAAGTGAGGAAACCACGCCGCCAGTTACGAATACATATCGCGCCATGGAAGAACAATATAACTGACTTTATACAAAAAATAAAGTTTATTTTGTGGGATCTGGAATTTTAGGTGTTTCTAAATCTTTTTCTTCCTCAATTTTCTCCAAAACTGATTGTGATTCTTGTAAATCACTTCTTGATAAAACAACTAAAGAGATACTTGATATTATAAATAATGTGGCAATGATTGCGGTTGTTTTAGTTAAAAAATTACCAACAGACCTTGTTGAAGCAAAATTATCTTGTGACAATCCAAGACCCAATGCTCCACCTTCAGACCTTTGTAGCAAAACAATTATGATCAGTACAATTGCAAGCACAATATTGGCAACTATTAAAATTGTTTCCATCAGTGTTATTTATAGAAGTTTTTTATTATATCAATGAAATTCTTTGATGATTTTGATGCGCCACCAACTAAAAAACCATCGAGTTCATTGATTGATTTGAATTCCTTAATCGTATTTTTATCAACTGAGCCTCCATAAAGAATTTTTGGGTTACTAATAAGTTTATATTTTTTCTTTATGAAATTCTTTAAAATTAGAATATTTTTCTTGAGTTCAGAGGATGAAGGTACTTTTCCAGATCCAATTGACCATATTGGTTCATAAGCAATAACGATATTTTTAAAGTTTTGTTTAGTAGTTATGACCTTTGTTATTTGTTTTTTCAAAACTTTTATAGTGCTTTTACTTTTTTTTTGTTTTTTATTTTCACCAACACAAAAGATTATTTTAAAATTATTTTTAATAGCTAATGTAAATTTTTTCCTAAGTATTTTGTCAGTCTCACCTGAGTTACGACACTCTGAGTGTCCTATTAAAGTATAATTTACACCTAGTCGCTTAATCATAAAAGGGCTAATATTTCCAGTGAATGAACCAAACCTATCTTTATGATAAAAATTTTGAGCAGAAATAATTATTTTTTTATTTTTGAATTTTTTAAAGAATTCGTAAATTAAAGTATGAGGCGGAGCTATAATAATTTTGTATTTATTTTTGTTTTTTTTATCTTTTTCATAAAATCTATTTATCTTTTCTAAAATTTTGAAGGAGCTTGGAACACCAAACATCTTCCAATTTCCTATGAAATACCTGGTAGAATTTGACATATTTAAGACTTTCTTTATAGATTTATAATCTTAATTAATTTAAATTTCTTAAATTAAAATTATGCTTGGATCAATAAGAAAATTCTCAAAAACATTTATGGCTAAAATTTTTATAGCTATAATTGCCCTTCCTTTCATACTTTGGGGAATGGGAGATATTTTTAGTTCTGGAAAACAAAATATTTTAGCCGAGATTAATGAAGAGAGGATAAGTTCGAAAGAGTTTGTAAACTACCTTCAAAAAATAGAATTAACTAAAGAACAGGTTGAGAGTTTGGGAAAATCCCAAGTTTTAGAGAATTTGCTAAGTAATTATTTAAGCGAGAAAATAATTGAAATTGAAAGTAAGGAAAAAGGAATTATTTTAACTGACGAAGGACTTAAAAAAATAATAGTTTCAGACAAAAGCTTTCACAAAGAAAACAAATTTTCAAGAGTCGCTTATGAAAAATTCTTACTAACAAACGGATATTCGGCACCAACTTATGAAAAATATCTCAAGGAATTAGAAATAAAAGCACAACTTTTAAATTTTTACAGTGGGGGGATAAAATTACCTGAATTTACTGTTGAAGATTTGTATAATAAAGAAAATCACTTAAAAAAAATTAGTTATTTAAATTTAGACAACATTTATTCTAAAAAAATCCCAAGTGAAAAAGAAATTGAAAAATTTTATAATGATAATAAAGACTTATTTAAAGAAAAATTTATCTCTTTTAAATACTTAGAGTTAACTCCAGAAAATTTAACGCGAAATAAAGATTATAATGAAATTTTTTATCAGAAATTAGACCAACTTGAAAATGACTTATTAGACGGCAGAAGCTTTGATGACATTACCACTGAAAACAAAAATAATATCAAAAATGTTGAAATGGTAAATATTAGAAAAACAAAAATTGATGGAGCAAAACTCAAAAAATTTAATGAAGAGCTATTTAATAAAATATTCACTATAGATGAAGTAAAGGTTCCTAAATTTATTAGTTTAAAAAATAAGTTTTATCTTGTTCAAATCGACGATAAAAAAAATATAACCCTAACTCTTGAAGATAAAAGTCTTAAAGAAACAATTAAATCTCAAATTAATATAATGCACAAATTTACAGAAAATAAAAAGATTATTGACAAAATTAATAATAATAAATTTACAAAAGTTGATTTAAAACAAATTTCAATTGAAAATAATGAAAAATTGGAAAATACAATTATTAATGGTGTAAATGATGAAAAAGTTTTTAATAATGAATTAATAAATAAAATTTATACCTACTCTGAAGAAGAAATTTTTTTAATTTCAGATAATACATTACAAAATAATTTTTTGATAATTATTGAAAAAGATATTCCAGCTAAAAATGTTAGTGAAGATAGTATAAAAAAATATATAAATAAAGCTAAATCCAAATATGTATCAAGCGTTTATAAATCATATGACAAATATGTTAATTCAAAGTACAAAATTAATATAAATGAAAAAGTTTTTGAAAGGTTAAAAAATTCTTTTTAATGAAACTTAGTATAAGTTTAAATAAGTTTAAAAAAAATCATCAGACAAAAAGTAATCAAACTGTGTATTTTTCTCAAAATTGTAAAGATTACACTTTTGTTGAAAACTTATATAAATTTATATTAGTAAAAAAAAATAGTTTTATTTTTGAGTCTGTTGAAAAGGGAAAAATTAGAGGCAGATATACAATAATAGGTTTTAATCCTGATAAAATTTTTAATATTGAAAATGGCAGAGTAACAATTGATAACTTTAAGAAAAAAAAAATTATTAAAACCGACTCACTCAATTATTTAGAAAATTTAGTCAAAAACTTTAAGGTCAAATCTTCAAGAAAATTACCACGAATGTCATCAATGCTTGTGGGTTATTTTTCTTATGACATTATTCGTTTAATTGAAAAAATTCCTAATAATTGTAAAAAAGATATTAATATTCCTGATATTAGACTTATGAGGCCAAAAAATTTAATAATTTATGATAATTTTAAAAAAAAAATTTTTTTTATTCGAAATATTTTTAATGACGAATATATTGATAATTATAAATTTAAATATAACTCAATTATCACTACGTTTAAAGAATTATTAAATTTTGGAAAAATCAAACTTCCTGAAAATTTTCATAAGAATAAAAAACCAATTATAATTAAATCAAATATTTCTAAGAAAAAATTTAAAAACAATGTTATTAAAGCAAAACATTATATTAAAAAGGGCGATATATTTCAGGTGGTTTTAAGCCAAAGGTTTGAGGCAAAAATAGAAAAACCCCCTCTTGAAATATATAATACTCTTAGGGTTTTGAACCCATCTCCTTTTATGTTTTATTTTAATTACAATGACTTTCAAATTTTAGGTAGCAGCCCAGAAATTCTTGTTCGATTATTAAATGGTGAGGTCACAATAAGACCAATTGCCGGAACAAGACCTAGGGGGAAAAATGTAATAGCTGATAAAAAGTTAATAAAAGAATTATTACATGATCCAAAGGAGCTCGCTGAGCATTTAATGCTATTAGATTTAGGAAGAAATGATGTGGGAAAAGTATCTAAAACAAATTCTGTTAAAGTTACTGAAAAATTCAAAGTTGAAAAATATTCCCACGTTATGCATATAGTCTCAAACGTTATTGGAAAAAAAAAGAAAAATTTGTCTATTTTTAATACCTTTTTATCTGGTTTTCCAGCTGGAACAGTTAGTGGTGCTCCAAAAATAAGAGCAATGGAAATTATTGATGAGTTGGAAAGTTCAAAAAGAAAATTATACGCCGGAGGTATTGGTTATTTTACATCAAAACAAGACTTTGATACCTGTATTGCTTTAAGAACAGCGCTTATTAAAGATCGAAAGATATTTGTACAGTCGGGGGCCGGCGTAGTAGCAGATAGCAATCCTAATAAGGAATATAATGAAACTGTAAATAAAGCTAAAGCTTTGTTAAAGGCATTAAATTAAATGAAAACCTTGTTAATAGATAACTACGATAGTTTCACTTACAATCTTTATCATTATCTTCAGTCACTAAAATGTAATGTAGAAGTTATAAGAAACAACAAAATTACATCTAAAGAAATAATTAAAAAAAAATTTAAAAAAATTGTTATATCTCCGGGACCAGGAAATCCAAATCAAGCAGGAAACTGCTTAAAAATTGTTAAAGATTTATCAAAAAAAATTCCAATTTTGGGTGTTTGCCTAGGGCACCAAATTATTGGACAAGTATTTGGTGCTAAAATTATAAATGCAAAAAAGCTAATGCATGGAAAAACAAGTAAAATTTTTCATAATGGTAGAGGAATTTTTAAAGGTGTTAAAAACAACTTGGTAGGGACTAGATATCATAGTCTTATAATAGATAAAAAAACATTATGTGAGGATTTCATAATTACAGCTAAAACTAATGACAATATAATAATGGGTATTATGCACAAAAATTTTAGTATTCATGGGGTTCAGTTTCACCCTGAAAGTATTAAAACAACTGAAGGGATGAGATTAATTAAAAATTTTATAAAATTTAAGTAAAATGGATAAAATAATAGAAAAACTTAAGAATAAAAAAAATCTCACTTTTGAAGAAAGCAAACATGCTTTTACAAAAATGATGACGGGAGAAGTTAAAGATGAACTAATTTATGATTTTTTAACTTTTACTTCTCAAAAAGGTGAGACGTCCGCAGAAATAGCTGGTGGTGTATATGTTTTACGTGATAAAGCAACAAAAGTGAGTGTCCCAGACGAAACAATAGATACATGTGGCACTGGAGGTGATGGAAAAAATACTTTAAACATATCTACTGCTGCAGCTCTTTTACTATCAAGTTTTGGAATTAAAGTGGCTAAACATGGTAACAAATCTGTCTCATCTAAATGTGGGTCTGCTGATGTACTTGAAAAATTAGGTGTCAGTATATCTTCTGGTCCAAAAGAAGTTGAAAGAAATGTTAAAACTCACAATTTTGGTTTCATGTTTGCGCCAATTTATCATTCAGCTATGAAACATGTTGCGCCTACAAGAAAAAAAATTGGAAAAAGAACTATATTTAATTTAATCGGACCATTAAGTAGTCCAGCTAATGTAAAAAGACAAGTTGTAGGGGTTTTTGATAAAAAATTACTAAAAATATTTGCTGAGTCACTTAAAAATTTAAATTTGAAAAAAGCATTGATATTATGTAGTCAAGATGGTCTTGACGAAATATCGCCTTATGCCAAAACTGATATTGTTGAACTAAGTAATGGAAACATAAAAGAATTCGAACTCAACCCTAATGACTTAGGTATAAATGCAAATAATTTTAGTGATATAGTAGGAAGAGAGTCTGAATATAATTCGGCAAAAATTAAAGAAGTATTTAATGGAAAAGATAACGATTTTTCAGTTGCAATTTGTTTAAATGCAGCCGCAGGTCTTATAGTGTCAGAAAAATCTGAAACGTTTAAAGATGGATATGAAAAATTACGTAAACATATACTTTCAGGCAGTGTGATGAAACATATTTCCAAATTTATCAAATGAATAATACTTTAAATAAAATAATCTCCGACAGAAGAAATAGTATAGATAAATATAAAAAATTTTACTCAGTTGATACACTCAAAAAAAATATATCCATAAATAAAAAATACTTTGATTTTAAAGAGAAATTAAATGAAAATAAGTTATCCGTAGTTGCTGAAATTAAGAAAGCAAGTCCATCTGCTGGTGTTATAATGCAAAACTATAATCCATTGGAAATTGCAAAAAAATATCTTAGCTCAGGAGCAACGTGCTTGTCTGTATTAACAGAGGAAAATTATTTTATGGGAAATATAGAGCATATTAGAGATATCAAAAAAGAAGTAAATTTACCTATTTTATGCAAAGACTTTTTTATTGATCCTTATCAGGTTTATCTTGCAAGAAGTTTTGGTGCAGATGCCATTTTAATTATACTTGCGGCCTTAAATGATAAAACGTCAAAAGATATTTATAATGTTGCGGAGGATCTGAAAATAAGTACAATTGTTGAAGTTCACACCAAAGATGAAGCTGAAAAAGCACTTAATTTTAAGAACGCTATTATTGGAATAAATAATCGAAATCTCAAAACTCTTAAAACTGACATTAAAATAACTTTTGAATTGCACAAAATTTTGAACAAGCATAAAGGCCCTATTATTTGTGAAAGTGGAATCAAATCAGAGAAACAAGTTGAAGAAATAGTAAAAAAAACAAAAATAAATAATTTTTTAATAGGTGAATCACTTTTAAAGGATCTTGGCAAAAATTCATCTTTGTTGGAAAGAATCGTTAAAATAAGACCATAATTTAAGGCTAATTTAACGTTGATATTGTACTAGAACTTTTGTAGAACAGAAATGTACAGGATTTGTTCTATGCTTACAAAAAAACAAAAAAACTTACTACTATTTATTAATAAGAAAATTAGGTCGACCGGAGTTTCTCCCTCATATGAGGAGATGAAAAATTCACTCAATTTAAAGTCGAAATCAGGAATTCATAGATTAATATCAGCATTAGAAGAAAGAGGATTTATCAAGAGATTAGCACACAAAGCTCGGGCTCTCGAAGTTGTAAAACTTCCTGAAAATGCTAGCGCACATGATTTATTTAACAGTTTTACTCCAAGCGTGATTAAAGGTGGCCTCGATAAAACGTCTAACAAATCTAGTAAAGTCTCAGTTTTAGGTTCAATTGCAGCTGGCACTCCGATTGAAGCAATACAACAAGAAGTTGATAAAGTAAATTTGCCTTCAGATTTTAATAAAAATGATGATCATTTTGGATTGAAAGTTAAAGGTGACTCGATGATAGATGCGGGTATCAATGATGGAGATACAGTTATAATTAAGAAATCTTCAAATGCAGACAATGGTCAAATTGCTGTTGTATTAATTGATAACGAGGAAGCAACTTTAAAAAGAATTAGAAAAAAGGGTAATACCATAGCTTTAGAAAGTGCGAATAAAAAATACGACACGAAAATATACGCCGCTAAAAGAATTAAGATTCAAGGAAAATTAGTTTCTTTATATAGAAACTTCAATTAA
>MDTD01109624.1_pt1 | contig 11644 bp, 12 predicted proteins | sample 811221 | NCBI WGS metagenome assembly MDTD01 (sample SAMN05326646, study PRJNA326480) | marine metagenome | isolation source: seawater | place: Pacific Ocean: South West | collected 2011
TCGACGTTCTATTTCATCTCGGTTGATATCCGCCATGGCTCACTCCTCCGGCAAGTCGATCAAGTACTTCTGGTAAAGTTCCAGAACTGGTTCGTAGGGTCGCGTCTGCACGCCATTCTGAGAAAACTGATAGGCCATCCCTTCTGCATCATTAACCAGATTAAATCTTGTTCGGCGTACAAAGATTGATGTTCCAGCGATAGCTTTGCCCGTAAGAATAACTGCACCTCCATCCATTTGCTCACTGATGTCGCTAATTCGCTTAAAGCCTCTGATTTCTCGCATATAGCGATGAGTCTTGCTCACTTTCTGAGCTATTTCCTCTCCAAGAGGGGCCAGATCTTTCTCATCATTTCCAGTAGGCTTGCCTTTACCCCAACGACGCACGATGGCATCAACTTCTTCGCGTTCTTTACTGAAGTCTGCAACTAGTGATTTAAGTTCATCTTCACGTTCTCGGATCCGCTTCCGCTCACTCAGTGAAATGCCAACTTCCAAGGTTGATTTCTTAGCTCCTTCCTGAGCTCCAACACTTGGAACCAAGACCACGTATCCCCCTTCAATCTTACTTCCAGAAACGTCTCCATCTTTATTAAGGACGCGCACACACTCACCACCACTTACAGTCGCATCCGTGATATTCCCTAACACAAACAGGTGCTCTCCAGCTGTAACAGTAGCCTCCATCAGCTCATTGGCACTGAAGGAACCTCCTGCTTGAATCGTCCCTTTCAAGACATTCTGCTGTACATGTACGTCACTGGTCGCCCTTACCACCGACTGACCAATGGAGCCGCTGACCTCAATGCGGAAGGCTTCCACACGGCAACTATCTCCAATGTTGCCCTTGACCTGCAAGACCCCGTCAAATCGGACAACACCCGCATGGATATTGTCGACTGTCTTCAAGTCATGAACATGGAGGGCACCGTTATGGTAGCAAACCACCCCATCCTTATCGGCCACAATTTCGTTACGTGCCGTACCATAGCGTGCATTCTGTCCAGGCACTAATTGGCAGATACGTCCTGGAACGGCGCTGATTGCACGCCCCTTGACAGAGTATCCATCATCGCCGTCAGTCGGTGCATAGACGCGTGCTAGCACTTGCCCAGCCTCGACCTTCTGCATCATCGGCACAGTACGCAGATCAACTCCAGAGAGATCGTCATAACCTGAACGATCCATGAAAGTCAGTTCCGGGGTTCCATTTGTACCGTTTCTAGCTCGGCCACCCTGAGCTACACAGATGAAGTCATAATAGCTCTTCTCATCGATTATCTTCTGTACAGATGTCGCATTAAGGCCCTGTACAACATCATGTTGTTCTAGAAAATGTTCGACCTCTTCGATCGTGACAGCGGCATCGTCCGCAGCTGGTGGAATTAAATTCAGAAATGCACTCTGCTCGTCATGGCTGATTTCCACCTGCATCAAAAATTTGCCACTTGTCAAGTCACTGAGCTCCTCAAAATTACCCGTGCTGCGTTCGTAGATTTCCAGTAGGCGTTCTGGCAGATAAGGCACGTCCATGACGTGCAACTCACGCTGGATATCGTCCAAATTGGCGACTTCAGCGCCAACCAGCTGCGGTGGAACACGCAACAGTAACCGATCATCCACAACTGCTAATTTATAAAGTTCCTTCTTTTTTGCCACGTCAGTTCATAATCAGGATAGAGGAAAGACGAATTGGGTCGTTCATTAGATAGGGCTGCCAGCAAGATCAAGCAACTGCTGACGCTCTTTCTTGGAGAGAATTCGATGTTCTCCAGGTCGTAAGGTCTCCAGACCAATACTGCCAATCCGAAAGCGCTTAATTTTGAGCACCGGATAGCCCAATCCGAGGAACATTTTCTTAATTTGCTGGTTTGTGCCTTCGTGAAGAATCACTTCCAGCCAGGTTTTGTCATTCCGCTGATGAAGAATTTTGCTCTGGACCGGCATGTGAGAACGTCCATCAATCACAGGTCCACGACGCAATGGCTCCATCTCCGAAAACTGGATCAGGCCGCGTACTTTAACGAAGTAACTCTTAGCGATCTTGAAACGCGGATGCATGATGAGGTGAGCAAACTCACCATCGTTTGTCAGCAGCAGCAGCCCTTCTGCGTCGTAATCCAGACGACCCACCGGAAAAAGGCGCTGTGACTTGCGCGGAAAGTAATCAACAATCGTTCGTCGACCTTCTGGATCGCTCAGAGACGTGATGCAATTCTTGGGCTTGTAGAGCGCGTACACCTTGCGCTGTGCGACTTCTGGCAGCCGAACCTTCTTACCGTCAACCACTAAATGGTCCCGACCTGGGACCATTCGTTGACCCAACTCCGTGACTGTCTGACCGTTGAGACTGACTATGCCCTCGAGGATCATCTTCTCTGCAGCCCGTCTGGAAGCGATACCAGCCTGGGCCATCACTTTCTGAATTCTGACCGCAGAGCTATCAACTACTGGAAGAAGACTCGTCACGCTTCTAGCTTGCAGAGGATGCTTGGGTGACGAGGATTTCGAGAGCTTGCTGGGCCGCTCGCTGACCTGCTTGTTTTTTGCTTTTTCCTGTTCCACGACCGTGTACTTTCTGTTCTACCAAGGCTGCCATCTCGAACTCTTTCTGGTGATCGGGTCCGGTCTGGTGCATCAACTCATAAGTAACTAACACGCCAAAGTTCTTCTGAACATATTCCTGTAATTCTGACTTAAAATCCCTCACAGCGACATCTTCGACCCGATCTGGCAACAAACTGCTGAAGAGTTTGTGGACGATTCGCGTCACCTCTTGTAGTCCTTGCTTTTCTCGGCTGTCTAAATAGATCGCGGCGAAAAGTGCTTCGACAGCGTCTGCCAACAGAGATGCTTTCTCACGCCCGCCTGTCATTTCCTCACCTTTACCCATCAATAGAAACTGACCGAGTTCCAGTGAGTTCGCGATCCGGCGTAACCCACTCTCGTTAACCAGCGAAGCACGCAATTTCGAAAGACCGCCTTCCGACAATTCTGGGAATCTATCCATCAGCAATTCACTAATCAGCAGATCCAGTACCGCATCTCCCAAAAATTCGAAGCGCTCATTATTCTGTTGGGGACTCCTAGCGTTGCCATCGTGAACACAAGATTTATGAGTTAGTGCCTGCTTCAGCAGTTCAGGTCTACTGAACTGATAGCCGAGTCGATTACAGAGTTCCTGCGTTGGAGCTTGGGGTAACATTCCGATCTCCTGAACGATTCACCTTTGGTTATGGAGGGAGTCCTGAGGCGGGTCACTGATACCAAGCGACACGGCAAGAATTTACTCAGCGCGGTCGCTGGCACCAAACTCGAACCGTCTGGGGACTATACATCCCGAACGTTAGATAGTGAAAGGCTCCATCTGCGGCTGTCTGCTCCACTTCCATCTGAGAGACTCCACCCGGACAGACAGTTTGCAGGGCACGCGCTTCTTCCAATTCAGTAGTCGCAAACAAGGTACTGATCTGACGTACCACAGCATCGGGCTCGTGAGGTTGCTCGCTAGCCTCCAAATAGAGATACGTTTGATAGCAACTGCTGGTACCCAGCATCAAGATGATACTGAAGATTGCGGTCCGTTTTGCATTGACCATGGGAAGATGATCTTTGTAACGTGAAGAACCAATTTGACTTAAAATTTCCATCCTAATGATCTTCCCTGTGATGACAAGTTTTATCGATACCCATTGCCACTTGGATAAACTCGCACTTTCTTTACCAGACGCTCTTACACAAGCCAAGGCTGCCCGAGTGAACAAACTGTTGACGATTTCAGTAGATTCAGAATCGATTGGCTTTGTGTCTGAGACAGCAACGAATCATGAGGAAGTATATGGTGCTCTGGGTATCCACCCACATGATGCTGGTCAATTCAATGATGCCATATCAGAGCAAATTCGTGGCCTTGCTAATCAGACAAAAATTGTTGCTGTTGGCGAGACTGGACTTGATTACCACTACACGTATGCAGAGAAAGAGTTACAGCAAGCTGTATTTAACGCCCAATTACAGCTTGCTGAAGAACTGCAGCTTCCGATTGTACTTCACAGTCGTGAAGCAGAAGATGACACCATGGAACTTTTGCACAAATACCCTCCCAGTCGAGGGGGAGTGGCTCACAGTTTCACCAGTTCTGCCAATATGGCTCATCAGCTAGTAGAAATGGATTGGTTGTTGGGGGTTAATGGAATAGTTACATTTCGAAATGCCCAAGAACTGCGAGAAACTCTGAAGCAAGTCCCTTTGAGCCACCTGATTTTAGAAACAGATTCTCCTTTTCTTAGTCCCATTCCCTATCGAGGCAAACCCAACGATCCTTCCCGCATTCCTATTGTGGCAAGCTTTCTCGCAGACTGGCTAGAAATCTCTGTTGAACAACTTGCAGAACAAACCAATGAAAATGCACAGCGTCTCTTCGCTTTCTCTTAAAGTTACCCGCTTACTGCTTGGCCTACTCGGAACCTTTCTAGTTGGAGCAACTCTGGTAAATGCTGAACCCTATATAGTGGTCTCTGGCGATTTGCGTGGTGAGATCAAACCTTGTGGCTGTGCAGAGGAAGGCGATATGGGTGGACTGCAGCGTCGAGGAACTGCGCTGAGTAATTGGCGATCAGAACACCCTGACGTCATGTATTTAGATTTGGGAAATAATTTTCCCGAGCCTTCTGCTCAGGGGAAGCTGAAACTAGACTTGATTCAACAAGCACTGAAACTACTAAAGCCTGTTGCCATTCTTCCAGGACCTCACGAATGGAATTATGGTCAAGCAACCTGGGACACTTTTTTACCCTATTTGCTTAGCAACGCTATTGATTTGCCCTGGTCTCAGGTCATCAGTCAGGAAATTGGCGGAGAGCGATGGGAGATCTGGGGATACGTCACGCCCAGTTTGCTCTATCAGAACGAAAACGACCCGCCTAACCTTGTTCCAGTCAGCGATTCACTAATTCAACAGTGGCAATCCCAGAGTCAATCAGGAACCAAGCGATTGTTGCTCTTCCGTGGTACATCTGCAGAAGCAGATAGATTTCTGCAAAGCGGGTGGTTCGATCGAATTCTTGTTGGTAGCACCAACAATGATGAATTGAATCAGGTCACCACATTTACAGCAGGAACTCAGCTCTTACAGATGATCCCCACCAAGGGGCAGGGGCTCTATCATGGCTTCTCTTCAAGCGATCAATTAGATGTTCGCTGGCTCCGTCCTGACACTGCTGATTGGGAATCCCTCACACCTCTGTTCACGAACTATGATCAAGAAGTCAAACAATTGTTCCTAAGTGGATTGAAGCGGATGCAGAAACTCCAACAGGAAACACGATTTGTTGGAGGTGCAGTCTGTACCACCTGCCATACTCAAGCTCATCAAAGTTGGGAATCTAGTCGCCACAGCCATGCGCTAGCTACCCTGACAAGAGTAGGTAAGGACTTTGACCCTGAATGCTTGCAGTGTCATGTTGTTGGGTTTCAACAGAAAGGGTTCCTCAGCAATCAACTAACACCCCAGCTTGCTAATGTTCAGTGTGAAAATTGTCATGGATCTGCCCAAGAACACATCAAGAATCCACTGAACCACCCACCACTGGAAGCCCGTCAATCCTGTGTGAACTGTCATGTCGGAAGCCATTCTCCTAGCTTTAATTTCTCGACTTACTGGCCTAAAATTCAGCATAAGTAGATTTCCTATTTTTTGGCATATTTTCTGCAGGGAATAAGAAAATAATTGAATATAAGTTCAAGGTTCGATCTTCCGATGCACGATTTCCCCGGTCCCTGACGCAAACCGAACAAGGAGGTTAGGATGTCACTGACTTTGCGAGAGATGGTTGGCAAACTGGAAAGTTTAACGCGTCAACAACTGACGATATCACAAGGCTTGGATGTGCTGGAGGAGCAGGCTCAGAACTGTAATGAGCTACTGGTTGTTAATGTGATGCGTGACGCATTTTACGAGACAATGCTAGAAGAACAATTAGCGGGTGGAGCTTGAGGTGCTAGTAGAAGGTGTGCTTGACAGAGGTTCTCATTCATTTGCTGGACAAATGCACCCAACTTGGCTCGTTGACCGGGATAAACGCTTTGTTCAGTCGATTACAAGAGACCGATCTGATGCTGTCGGTATTGGAATGATTGATTGCTTTGATATCGCTAGTGAACAAGAATTTGAGTTTGAATCCGCCATTCTCTGCATCAATGGATAATCAGTCTCAATGAGGTCCCCGCTTTATTGAAAAAGTAAATTAGCTCAGCAGACTCTGGTCGGTAATCAATTTTTCAGGTGAGGAGCGGAGGAGGGCTAAATATTTTTAGTGGAAGGTATAGGTGATTGCCGCTCTCATCAACACCCCTCGAAGGTGAACACGTTCTGGCACATCTGTTGACATGTAGAAAGCATCAAAATCTACTTGGGGGATTGGACCCAATCCACCCGCAAAGGGATTATCAATTACTTCTGCTTCCCCAGTAAATAAAAAATCTAGACTGAAACCATAATTTTCCCCATTCACAGCTAGACCAGCACGCTGAAAAAACGTTGTTCCTTGCGAAGCACTCAATTCAGAAACAGCTTCACCTCTCAATCCGTAAGTATTCTCCCAAATCACTGGATCACCAAGAAGCGCAGTTTTTCGGATTCCCGCCCTGAGAGTGCTCTCAACGCGCATCAATCCAATCCCAAAGAAGATGTCAGTACTCCTTGGCTCTGGCATTCCTGTCAGATAAACAGATCCGCCAAAAATGTAGTAGTGGGAACGCAGCCGAATCAGCGGATAAATCGCACTGTTGTTTTCTTTCTGTGGATTTTTCCCTGATTGATCTGTTAGATAGGTTTGGGTATAACCTCCCATCAGACTAAATGCAGATTCAGCGAAACCAAGTTGGAAAGGAACAATATATTCGATTGAGAAGGGAGGTAAACTATGAAGAATTTGTTCAACTTCACTTTCTACTTTTTCATGACCATCAATGTCTCCACCCATTAATAACATCTTCTCGTAGTTCCAATCTACCGAAAGATTCCGAGCCCCACTTCCCCCATCAAACCCTCTGAATCCGGTCATTTGATATAAAACATGATCTTTTCCTTCTCGGAAAGTAAGCACATCAAATTCAAAAAAACTCAATCGATAGATACCACCTAAACTACCAGATTGAGCCTGTTGGTTCTGCTGTTGCCGCTCCTCCTGTTGCTGGGCAGAGGCCAAACCAATCATCACACTGATTAGGCAGATGAGGAATGCTAGAACTTGGCGCAGCAATTGACAGAGTGAAGACAACATTCGTATTTGTCCGTCAGGGTTTATGGGGCTGTAGGAAGGGACTGTAGAACTTGTTCCCAGTGCTTGGCTCGCTGAATTGTTGGGTGGTCGAAATCTTGGTTAAACGGTCGACTCATCAACCAAACCCAAGCCTCAGGGAAGTTCTCTTTCACGTCAACACAGTTCCGTGGGTGATCATCCACGAATAGGATCTGTTCTCCATCCTGAACCAGATCCGCAATCACCTGTGACTTGGTACGGGGTGGCTGCTCATTGAATGAGAGAAATCCACCTGGATGCACTGACTCAAAGCGGTATCCCACTCGGTCTAGATTCTCGCGTCGAGCATCCATGTGTGCAGGCGGAATATTGGTCACGAAATGCACGGGATATGCCCCAAAAACCTCGTTAAATCTGGGTGCAGGAACTAAACTTTCCAACTCTCGAAAAGCATTACTGTTGACAAAATACTCCCAGCCTTCGGATTGCTGTTGTTCGGTCAGAAGTTCGCTGAAATCCCAACTAGTAGTTTGAAAATTTTCAGGGAGATCCAGTTGGAAGTAAGCACTAATCACGCGTAGATAAGCACTCTCAAAATCCAACACCACACCATCTACATCAAAAAAACAACGTAACATTTGTGAAGTCTCCTCATCCAATTAATTTTGAAAGATTTGAGGCTAACTCATTCGTAGCAACGCTATTCAGGTAAAAACCTAACAACGAGTTTTCCCCAGTTATTCTGCCATTGTGCTAGCAAAGGAATTAGTTGCTTTCTTTCAGAGCGTAATTTCTCCAATTGTCCTAGTAAACTACTCAGGTCTGCTTGGCAACCTCGAGCTGATTCTTGCCAACACAACAAAATCGTTTCTAGCAGTTGTTGAGTCCCAGACCAAAGATATCGATATTTTAAGTTTTCCTGATAATTCAACACATCAAAATCTAAGTTCTCTCGCAACTGTCGCTCTAACTCACGCTGGCTTTGCTGATGAAAATCTATCTGAGGATTTCGCTCCTTACGCCATAGTGTACGGAACCAACTCTGCCCATAAAGTAACCAGCTACGCAGTTGCTCTGGAGTTTGAAATGCCATTGTAGTCGTAAATGAAATCGGTTCAATCTCTGGAAATTGCCAGTATACCTTAGGATTTTCAGAGGATGACACCAAATCATTCTGCAATTTGCTCTGAAGTTGATACTCTCTATATTGTAGTTCGTCTAGGACCTCAAAGAACGGTTCCACAGCTTGATTGATCAGCATCGTTATTTCACTGCATAATCTAGCTATCTCCGGCAACAGGGACACATTGATTTCATCGACGACCCAACGTAGCAGTTTTTCTCGAGCTTCTTGTACCCAGAGCATGCTTTGCATATTCGGTGAGAAGTTATCCTTTGGTTGAGTCAACTCCAGTTGCCTGAGAAATCGATCTAGGCTACTCCAAACCTTGCCCCCTTGGCGTTCAAATAACGCTCGAACGCCATAGTCAATATGCTGCTTCCACTTTTGTTCTCCACCCTTAAGAGTGTATCGTAGATTTTGTTCATGATAGTTTAAATATCGTTGACGACGCTGAAGTTCACTTTGCCATTCTTCCCAGTCAAGAGTCTCCGCAGAAAGAGTTTTCTGCAACCGCTCAACAAATTCAGACACTTGGCGATGCAATCTCTGACAATGCCGCCATTCACCAGCTAGTAGTGTCTGTGATTGCTGATGTACCAACCGCATATGGAGTTCCTCCTGGAATGTTTTCCAAGCATTTGCACTCATTTGAGAAACAGAGTGATCTTGCCAAAATTCGAGTTGCTTTTTTTCACGAGTTGTAAGCTCTAATTTACGTTGCAACAACAAATGCAACGCTGAGAACATAAAATAGTGAGGCTGTTGCCAACCACATCGACGTAAATCTCGCAGAATGTGTTCTGTAATGCGATCTACATCGGCTTGTTCCTCATGCTCATTGAGATCTAAATTGATTACAAAGATGATTTGATCTACCAAGCCGAGTTGATATAAATTACGTAATAGGTGTACGTCTGCTTGACGAATCCCAATTCTGGAACTGATTACATAGATTAGCAGGTTGCTACGTGAGGCATATTCTTGCACCTGCACAAGATGGAGAGGGTTTGGTGAATCACTCCCCTGGCAATCCGCAATCTCAGTGCCTTGCCAGGTCCAACCTGGTTCTTCTAGCAGGAGATCTTCCAAGAAGACAGCCCGAGAATCTTGCTCAACCCAAGCTTGATGGTGACAACTTTCTCCACCAGACCAAGTTCGTACCTGCGTAGAATGATTGAGGTAGCCAATAGCTTCAGAATAGCCGACTAAGCACGCTCGCAGGAAAGCTCGTTCCTCACTAAAATAAGATGTGTCTTCTCCAGCAGGTTGTTCATCCAGCCAATGAAGCAACGACTGACGTTCTGAGGCTTTATCCAGTTTACAGGAAGGTAGGGATGAATCGGAGGATTGTAAGAATACTAGGGCAGCTTGAAATTGGCGATCAAGTAACGATTTGGATTTGAATCTCAAATGCGCTCTGCTTATCTTCCCAAGCTGAATCCGAGTGACAATCGAAGTGAGAATGCCAGCCCCACGACGGAGACGGTCTGCACCCAACAAAGCATTAAGTAGCGTAGACTTGCCAGATTTAACAGCACCCAACACAGCAATACGAACTTTTGCTTGCTGCAGCCTATCTTCTGCCTGTTGCAAAGCATCCTGCCAATGGCGTAGTTGGGGAGCATCCTGCCACTGAAGTAGCTCAGCCAGTTTTTCTAATTGGGAACGTGTTTCAGCAAGAGTGGAGAAGAGGGACCCCAACGACGAGTCGTCAGGCATCAACAGAAGGGCCTGACTGGCGAAGTTGCAAATGGTAAGAACGGATTTTTAGAACAGCACGACCAGCTACTCGACGTACTTCTGAGACAGGGATGCTTAGGGAAGATGCAATAGCTTCCAACGATTGGCGATCCTCTCCAAACCCTAGGTAGCATCTTGCAACTTGAGCTTCCAACTCATCCAGCAAGTCCGCAAATTCTGAGAACCGGTGTTTCTTTTCTTGATCCAATCCGTCTTCTACATCATCTGAACCTGCAACTGGTGTTTCTAATGTAGATTTCGTTTCTACCGGAGTCATTTCTTCGAAAATATCAACTTCAGTAGATTCTTCTTCTAATGAAAACTCATTGGAAACTTCATCATTATCTTCCAGCTCATCAAAAAGCATCAAATCTGCTTCGTCATCTTCGAGTTCTACGGAATGTTCAGGAACTTCCTCGGTATTATTCAGTTCTTCCTGAATTTCTAGTTCCTCTTTCTCTTCTGCACTTGCATCGTTAGAGGATGAAGCAGAAAACTGGGTTTCTACAAGCAGTTCTTCTTCATGCTCCACAGAAGGGGCTTCCTCCACAATTGATGGATCTTCTTCCTCGGAAGTTTCTGAAAGAGCCTGCTCTCCTAGCAGTTGCAATCGTTGCTGCAGTTCCTGTTTTTCTTCCAGTATCCTCTGTAGTGAATTCTCTTTTTGCAGGAGCAGTTGCTGGAATTGAGCTGCTTGTTTGAGCAGTTCTGTTTTTTCACGACTATTGGAATCTAATTGTTCCTGCAACCAATCTGCACGACGTTGTATTTCTACAAAGCGCGCTTCCCGCTCAAGATACTGCAAACGCTCTTCCTGCCATTGCAGGCGTTCTTCACTGAGACCTTGTAGCCGCTCACGAATCTGTTTGAGTTCTTTCAGTTCTTGTTCAACAAAAGCTGATACTACACTGCTACTGTTAGTCGCAGTTGTATTGGTGTAACGTCGGCGTGAGTTGGTACACCGCTGTTTGCGGATCTGCTCAACTTCCTTGGCAGTGAGCCCAATCCGTCCTTCTTTTTTCTTTTCAATTCCAAGGCGCTTGATCCAATTATCTAGGGCAGCGCGACTGATTCCAAGTTGTTCTGCGGCTTCTGAAAGTGTCAGCATAGTCTAATCTCTGTGACTCTGGGGAAAGACTTTGCAGTTTCAGCAAGTATCATTCCTTGAGGCGTGGGATCAACTCTGCAAAGTTACAGGGGCGGTGACTTGCGTCTAACTGAGAACACAGAATTTTTTCCCAGCCTAGTCGACAAGCTCCTGTTGAACCTGGCAAGCAGAAAAGATAGGTCCCGTTCGCCACTCCTGCAACTGCCCGGGATTGTACGGTGGATGTGTCAATTTCCTGAAAGGAGAGATAGCGGAAGAGTTCACCAAAACCCTCAATGGTTTTGTCAAAGAGGGGAACCAATGCTTCTGGTGTCCCGTCCCGCCCCGTCAAACCTGTCCCTCCCGTGGTCAAAATAATTTCAACACTTGGATCAGCAATCCACTGGGAAACGACTGCCCGAAGTTTGTAGA
>MDTD01036891.1_pt1 | contig 11643 bp, 12 predicted proteins | sample 811221 | NCBI WGS metagenome assembly MDTD01 (sample SAMN05326646, study PRJNA326480) | marine metagenome | isolation source: seawater | place: Pacific Ocean: South West | collected 2011
GAAATTTCGCCGTTTACAATTGTACCTACAGGATATTTTTTTTCGAAAATTTCGAAAGGATTTTCTTCTGTAAGTTTGTGAGATATAGCTACTCTTCTTTTTTCTTTATCTATCTCTGTAATAACACAATTAATTTCATCACCTACTTTAAAAAGTTTTTTAACGGAAACATTTTTTTTTGACCAACTTATTTCACTAGAATGTAGTAAAGTGGTTAGGCCTGGTTCAAGCTCGCAGAAAGCCCCAAAATCCATTAATTTTACAACTTTAGCTTTATATATTTTGTTTAGCTCGTAATTTTCAATATGTTCGAAAGGATCTGGAGAGAGTTGCTTAACTGAGCAACCAACCTGTAATTTTTCTTTATCAACTGAAATTACTTTTAGGTCGTGTTTTTCACCAATATTGAAAACTTCATCAGGGTGATTGACTCGTGAGTATGAAATTTCTTGTAAATGAACTAAAACATCTAATTCGTTATTCACATTAAAGAAACAACCAAATGTACTATAGCCTTTTACTTCAGCGTTTTTAATTATATCACCAACCTTATATTTCTCAATTATTTTAGCTTTATCCTCTTTTTTAAATGTGGAAATAATCTCACGTCTTGAGACACATGCATTTCCTCTAACTTTATCCAATTTTATTAAAGCAAATTTTTGTGGCTCATTCATTAAGTGGCTTATGTCTTTTAGAGGTTTGTCACTAATCTGTGAACCAGGCAAAAACATTAATGAGCCAGTTTCTATATGCTCCACAATGCAACCACCCTTACATTTAGATGTAATTTTTCCCATGATAGGTTCGTTTTTTTCATAAGCCTCTACAAGTTTATCCCAACCTTTAATCTTTTGAGCTTTACTGGCTGAGACGATTACTTCTCCGTTTTTATCCTCAATTCTTTCTAATAAAACTGGAATTTTTTCACCAATCTTAATTTTTTCACCCAATCCCATAGTTTTTAATTCATTAATATCTAGCACGGGTTCACTCTTCAACCCCTCAACAAAAAGAAAAACAAACTTGTCGGTAATTTTATTTATTTTACCGTCAATTATTTTACCTTCTTCAATATTATTTTTTGAAAGTTGACTATTTAATAATTTTTCGAACTCTTGAGACGCGGGATTTGATAAATCTTTATATATTTCCATTTAATACTTTATTTTTTAAAACACGCCCTTTTAGAGAATATTATCCCTTTAATCAACACTGAATTGTAGTGAAAAAATACAACAATTTTCCATGTTTTTTGAGTAATTTAGGTATTTAATTTTGTAGATGTCAAAAAATCAAGATAATCAGCTAATTTTTGCACCTAGCATCTTAATTTTTTTAATAAAAGTTGGAAATGAAGTATTAATAGAATCTCTGTCGTGTATTCTCCATTTACCACCAAAAGTTAAAGCTGCTATAGTACTTGCCATAAAAACTCTATGATCTTTTAAAAATTTTTTAATCTGAATGTTTTTTTTTAATGATATTTCTGGATTTCCAAAAATTTTTATACTGCTATTAGTAACTTCATTCTTAATACCAATTTTACTTAAAATTTTTGAACCCCAATATAATCTTGGACTCTCTTTTTGATTTAGTTCTGATAGTGCTTTAAAATAAGACACTCCGTTAGCTTTAGCAGCAACTAAAAAAATTAACAGAAATTCGTCTATGGCTGCAGAATTTAGGCTTACAGGGCAATTTATTGGTTTTAAATTATTGCTAGAATGTACAAAAATATCTCCTATTTTTTCACCTTTATAAGTTCTTTTATTTTTTAATTGAAATTTTACATTCATCATTTTAAGAATTTTTAAAATTCCGATTCTTGATGGATTTAAGTTTATATTTTTAATTCTTAATTTTGAATTTTTAGATAGGGCAGTTAATACAATAAAAAATGCACTGGAACTTAAATCTGATGGAATGTTATAATTGAAGGGTTTTATAGATTTGCCACCAACAATTTTAATTATATCAAATTTTCTATTTTTTTTTATGCTTATTGGTAAACCAAGATATTTAAATAGTATTTCAGTATGGTCCCTTGATTTTTTTGCTTTAATTATAGTTTTACCAGGAGTATTTATGGCAGCAAGCATAACACTGCTTTTACATTGAGCTGATCCTCTTTTTTCGATATAATTTACAGCAGTAGGTTTATCTGTTCCTTTGATTTTGACAGGAAGTTTACCTTTTGTTGTTTTGAATTTCGCACCAAATTTTTGGAGAGGATTTGTTACTCTATAAAAATCTCTTTTAGATAAACTTTTATCTCCTTTTAAAACAACTTCAGTTTTTGAATGGACTAATAGACCTAATAACAATCTTCCCAAAGTTCCAGAGTTACCTGCATCGAGAACTATTTTTTTTTTATAATTAAATTTATTCAAACCTTTCCCGATAATTTCACAGGTTTTATTTTTAAGATATATTTTTGTTCCAAGTTCTCTTAGACATCTCAAGGTATTTAAAACATCCTCTGATCTCAATAGATTATATGAAATAGATTTACCAGAAGCTTGGGAAGCTAATAAAGCCCATCTAATTGAAAGACTTTTATCTCCTTCAACATTAATCGATTTATTAAAAGATTGAATTTGGTTGGTGATTTGAATTAAATTTTTCACAATATTGATTAACTAATCTTAAATGTGTCACCAAAGTAAACATTTCGCGCTTCAATATTTTGTACTAAATTTGTAGGTGTACCATGCGCTACAACTTTACCGTTGTGTACTATTGCAGCTGTATCAACACAAGCTAGAAGATCTCTTGCTTGATGATCACATAAAATAATTGATATATTGTTACTACTTTGTAAACTCACAATAATTTCTTGAAGAATTTTTACCGTCATTACATCTAGTGCTGCAAAAGGTTCGTCTAAAAGAAGTATTTTTGGATCTGATATTAACGCTATAGCAATAACCAATTTTTTTTTCTGGCCACCTGATAAAAAATTTGCTTTTATGTCTCTGACTGCATCTAACTCAAATTTTGAGATTAAAGAGTCAATTTTTTCATTTCTAAAACTTATATTTTCAATTGTTATTTCAGCTATAGCTTTTAAATTTTCGTAAACTGTCAAATCATGAAAAAAACCACCATGTTGAGGAACAAAACCGATTTTGTATTTAAGTGCACGTTGATAAATTGGATATTTATTAACTAAATCTGTTTCAATATAAATTGATCCAAAATCAGGTGAAATCAATCCTGTTATCAAATTAAATATTGTTGATTTTCCAACTCCGTTTGGGCCAAGTAAACCAAGAATTTGACCATTGTTTAATTGAAGATTAAGGTTATCTAAAATTATTTTCCTTCCAAATTTTAGTGAAATTTTCTCCAGGCGAAGAATCGATCTATTTTTTTTAAAAGATTTTATCCTAAATTTTTTAATATTACTCATTACTAGTTTTTCGATGTTATCTCAATTTTATCCTTTTGATTATCCATTGATATTTCAATATTTTTTGTTATTAAATCTATTTTAATTTTATCTGCTTTTCCTAGTCCTTGTTGTCCCTCATATATTATATTATCCTTTATAACTACAAGATTTTCTTCAAAATTTAGATTTAATTTTTCAGACTTGATAATGTTTCCGAGATATTCAATTTTTACATTATCTTCAAAAAGTGTATTAAAATTTGTGTTGTTGAATATAGCTTTTTTTGATGAGATTTTTAAAAGCGTTTTTTTTTTATTTTCAAATAGACCATTTACGTCATTCATAAGTACAATTTCGTTATTATCTATATAAGTAATTTCACTTTCAATTGCAGAAATAGCATATCGAGTATCATCCTCAAATTTTACATTATATTTAAGATTTTTAATTAGATTATTTTGCTTTTTTGACTCAATACTATTTTTTTCAATTATTTTTGTATTTGAATTATTAATATACGAATTAATATATTTAAAAATAAATAAGCATAATATTATTAAAAAAAATGAATACAGATATCTAAAAAATTTTTTTTTCAATCAATTATCTCGAATTTTTAAGAAGACTATGTATATGAAGAACTCCAATAATTTTCTTCTTATTCCCTTTTTTATATACGCAAGCATTAGTAATTTTTTTTTTGTTCATTTTTTTAAGAATTTCGGAAGTTAAGGAGTTTTCTTCAACCACAAAAGGCTTTTTAGTCATGAAAGATTTTATTTTAAGATTTCCTATATTACTTCTTTTTTGCAGAAGTCTTTTAAGGTCACCATCTGTAAAAATTCCTGTATTTTGACCTTGTAGATTTATTACTACCACAAATCCTAGTTTTTTCGTGTTTAAAACTTTTAAAGCATCTTTCATAAGATGATTTTCATTAACAAATGGTATTTTATTTTTTGTATACATTATATCGCCAGCAGTTTTTAATTTTGCACTTAAGATTCCTCCTGGATGGTATTTTTTGAAATCTAATTTTCCAAATTTTTTTTTTTTCATTAAAGCTATCGCAAGTGCATCTCCAATAGATAATGCGACAGTAGTACTTGAAGTTGGCACGATTCCAAATCCCGACTCTTTAACTTCTGGTATTAAAAGTTTTATATTTGAAGCTCTAAATAAATTCGAATCTTTGTTAGACATAATACCAATTAAGAGAATTTTGTTTTTTTTAGAATATTCAATTATATTTGACAACTCAGATGTATTTCCTGAATTACTTATCAAAATTATAATATCATTTTTTGTTATTCTTCCTAAATCTCCATGAGAGCAGTCGGATGCAGAGATTGAGAAAGATGGGGTGCCAATCGAGGATAATGTTGCAGAAATTTTTGATGCTATAATACCACTTTTTCCAACACCACAAATTATCACTTTTGATTTACACTTTGTAATTACTCTCACAGCTTTTTCAAAAGTATCATTTATCGAGTGTTTAAGTTTTTTTAATGCTCGAATTTGTAATTCAATTACATCTTTGCCAATTTCTTTAACTTCATTTTTCATTTTAATGGGACCAGATATCATCCTTAAACAAAGCTAGATCAAGATCAACTCTAGTTTTTAGGAATTTAAGACAATCTTTATATAATTCAACCCTGTTTTCTCTTTGTAAAATTTTTTCTAGTTTATTATGAATTTGATGAAGAAAAATAACATCATTAGCACAATATTTTTGTTGAGCCAAAGAAAGTTCACCTCCAAAATCTGAATTTTGAAATTGTTTACTAATATCTATATTTACAAATTCTTTAATTAAAGTTTTCAGGGAGTGGTTATCTGCATAACTTCTTGCCAAACGACTAGCAATTTTTGTATCAAGAATATTATTTGTATCGGTCTTAAGATAATATTTAATATGTGCTATATCTGCTCTGCCGTAATGAAAAATTTTTGTAATATTCTTGTCAGATAATATTTTTATTAAATTCGGTGCTTCATAATTCTTTCTATCAAGTTGAATTATATGAGCATCATTTTTACCCGATGAAATTTGTATTAAACACAACGGATCTCGTCTTACGTTGAGCCCCATAAATTCCCCATCTACTGCAATAATATTGCCTAAGACCAAATCATCTGGTAAATCTTTTTGATAAAGTTTAATATCAACGTTCATTTTTAAATATTTATATATGAAAGAAAAAAATTGTCTAATTTTTGGCGGAAGTGGTCAAATTGGCAGACACCTTATTAGAAAGTTAACTAAAAATAACTATAAGGTTACAGTGGTTACAAGGAATATTCATCAAAAAGGTCACATAATTAAAACTCAAGCAAATGCTGGCTATCTAGACATTGTAGAAGCTAGTATTTTTGATGAAAAAAAAATAAGAGGACTTCTTCAAAACTCAAGTATATGTATTAATTTAGTTGGTATTTTATTTGAAAAAAAAGGTGGCCAATCTTTTAAAAACATCCATACAATTTTCCCGACATTGTTATCAAGCCTCTGTAATGAATATAAGTTAAATCAATTTATCCATCTTTCGTCGTTGGGTATTAGTGATGCTAAAGACTCTGAGTATGCTAAGAGCAAACTTGAAGGAGAAAAAAATATTTTAAAAAATTTTCCTGTTTCAACCATATTGAGACCTTCAATTGTTTATTCCGTCGATGATAATTTTACAACTAATTTTATGACTTTACTTAACAGACTTCCAATTTTCCCTTTATACTACGGGGGTAAGACAAAATTCATGCCAATACACTGTTCGGATTTAACTGATATCATTTATCAAATAATTTCAAAAAATATAAGCTCAAATATTATAGAATGTATAGGTCCAGAAACTTTATCATTTAAAGAAATAATTGATAAACTTCTTTACTCTATAAATAAAAAAAGATTTTTATTTTCAATGCCTTACCCTTTAGCTAAGTTGTCTGCAAAGTTTTTTCAACTGTTTCCCACACCTTTATTGACTCAAGACCAATTGATATTATTAAATTATGACAATATCTCTTCAGGAAAATATAAGACTAATTATGATATAGGAGTTCCAAGTAACAAAAAATTTTTAGACGAATTAACAAAATATAGTTTTATGTGGAAAGAAGGTGGCCAATTTTCTACTAAAAAATACAATTAATTTTCTGATACATTTTTTTTAAGCAGATTTGATTTTCTTACCTATATATTGTGGCACCTCATCTTTAACGCTTTCTTTATCATTATTGTCTTCCTTTTTACCTTTAGGCTGATAAGCATAGAGTAAATGAAGTTTACAATAAGAAAAATCTTTCAATGAAGTTCTTCCACAAAAGTAAAAAGATTTTTCATTAGGATGACCAATTGGCCATTTACACAAATTTTCGTCTAATTCCTCTAGCTGCTTTGGATTTTCTGGTTCAAAGTCTTTTTCAATTATAAGCGATTTAAATTTACTTCTTCTGCCTTTTTTTGGTTTTATATTTTTTTGTGTAACTGAGTTTTCAAAATTTTCGTTAGAGGTGGCTGTTCTTGTTTTAATTTTAGCCGACAAATTCAATCTGTGAGCTTTTCCAATGACTGCGTTTCTACTTATCCCTCCAATTATTTCTGCAATCTGACTTGCAGTACTTCCTTTTCCCCATAGCTCTTTTAATTTTGCAACTTTTTCTTCAGTCCAACTCATATATCAATATGTTGTATATAATATTTATATAATAACAATATACTGATAAAAAATTAGATAAAACAACGAAATAATAAGAGTTATCAACAAAGTAAATTTAATTTAACACAATTCATTTTCAATCAGAACTTGTGTCTGATTGTTAAAATTTATAAAACAAATAAATTTATGAGCTATTTGGCAAAAAACTATAACAGAAAAAAAATTTCTTTTAAATATGGAAAGGGTAGCTATTTGTACTCCTCGAATAAAATAAAATATTTAGATTTTGTACAAGGAATAGCTGTTAATTCCCTAGGACATGCTCACCCTAAATTGATTAAAGCTATAAAAGATCAATCAAAAAAAGTTTGGCACGTTTCAAATGCTTTTGAAATTCCTGAAGGAGAAGAATTGGCAAAAAAACTATGTAAAAAGACTTTTGCCGATTATGTTATGTTTCAAAACAGTGGTGCCGAAGCAACAGAGGCAGCAATTAAAGTGGCAAGAAGATATTTTTATTCTATTGGAAAACCTAAAAAAAATAGAATCTTGTGTATTAAAAATTCTTTTCATGGCAGAACTCTAGCAGCAATTTTTGCAAGTGGTTCTAGAAAAATGACCGAAGGATTTGGTCCAAAAGTTACAGGATTCGATCATTTTTCTTTTGGCGATCATTCTTCACTTAAAAAAAAAATTAATAAAAATACAGCAGCTATAATGGTCGAAACAATAATGGGAGAAGGTGGCATAAAAGTAATTCCAGATTGGTGTTTAAAAGACTTAAGAAAACTGTGTAATAAGAAAAAAATTTTACTTATATTAGACGAAGTTCAATGTGGAATTGGTAGATCTGGAGATTTTTTTGCATTTGAAAAATCGAAGGTAAAACCAGATATTGTTCCAATTGCGAAAGGTATTGGGGGTGGATTTCCAATTGGTGCAGTACTAATGAATAAAAAAGTTGCCTCAGGAATGCTACCAGGTACTCACGGATCAACATTCGGAGGAAATCCCTTGGCGATGTCTGTTGGAAATGCAGTCATGGATATAATATCAAATAAGAAATTTTTAAATAACGTAAGAACTTTATCAAAGTACTTTTTTTTGAATTTAAACAGAATTAAAGATAAATATCCAAATATAATAAAGCAAGTTAGAGGCAAAGGTTTTCTAATAGGTATTCAACTTTATAAAGATCAAACTATCTTTATTAAAAAGTTGATGGATAATCAGCTATTGACTATTCGTGCAGCCGAAAATGTTGTTCGTATTTTACCACCTTTAAATGTAAAAAAAAAAGAAATAAATTTATCATTGAAAATTATTAATAAGGTTTGTTCCGAGTTAAATTAGCATGAAACATTTTATTGATTTAAAAGATATATCAACAAAAGATTTGAGAAAAATTATTACGGACGCTAAGAGAAGAAAATATTTGAGAAAAAAACTCAGTACCTTAGAAATTGATAAAAATGCTCCTCTAAAAGGTAAAATTTTAATTCAAATGTTTGAAAAAGCTAGTTCTAGGACTAGAATAAGTTTTTATTTAGCTATTAAACAGTTGGGTGGTGGCACATTAACTTTACGTTCAAACGAACTCCATCTTGGTCAGGGTGGAGAAAGCATTGAAGATACAGCTAAAATTCTCTCTACTTATGGTGATGGATTTATGCTTAGAACTGATAGTGATAAAAAGATTGAAGATTTTAAAAAATATTTATCAATACCAATCATTAATGGTTTAAGTCCGTCTTCCCATCCAACACAGGTGTTATCTGATATCTTTACAGTTGAAGAAATAAAAAAAAAACCAATCTCAAAATTAGATATATGTTGGATCGGTGACTCAAATAATGTCTTAAATAGTTTGATAGCAGCTTCAGTCAAATTTTCATTTAAACTAAGCATTGGATGTCCAAAGAAATTTGAACCTGGGAAAGAAATCAAAAATTGGGTAAAAAAAAATAAAAAAGAAATTTTTATTTATAATGATAAAAGAAAAGCTGCATTTGGAGCTGACGTGATATTTTCTGATAAAGTAATTTCCTTGAATGATAATGTTAACAAAAAAAAAAAAATTAAAGCATTTAAAAATTTCAAAATTGATAAAAAGTTGATTGGTAATGCCAAAAAGAATTGCATTTTTTTACATTGTTTACCAAGAGGTGATGAAGTATCAAATGATGTTTTTTTAGGAAAGCAATCACATGTATGGCAACAAGCACTAAATCGAGTTCATGTCCAAAAAAGTATTTTATTATATTGTTTTAGTAAATTAAGGTAGGGGTAGAGGATTATCTGAATTCACATTAAGATACTTGATAACAGATGCTCTATCTTTTTCTTTTCTAAGTCCTGCATAAGCCATTTTTGTACCTTTAATCCATTTTGCTGGTTTGATTAAAAAACCGTTTAATTCCTCAAAGTTCCATTCTTTACCATAAGCAACTAGGGCTTTTGAATATTTGTAATCATTTACTCCACCAATTTTTCTTCCAACAACATTATAAAGCGCTGGTCCAATATTGTTTTTACCATTTTTATTTATTGAGTGACAAGCGGCACATTTTTTAAAAATTTTTTCCCCTTCAGCAACAGTGCCAAGCGCCATTAGGGCAGTTAAATCAACTTTCTCTTCAGCAACAGTCTCAGAGGTTTTTGATTTTGTGGTTGTTTGTTCAATTTCAACAGCATAACCAGGTTTTTCGGGTTTTTTTACAAAAAAAATAGCATCAGATATTTTTCCAAGACCTATAATTAAAAGCGCAACTATTAAAATTGCAGCAACTATTTTATTAATTTCAAAAGAATCCATTTTGTTAAAAATTATTTTGAACGTATAACATTATAAACAAAAAATTGCTTATATTTTAATGTACAATTTTGCCTCTGTTTACTATCTAATTATTAATATAAATAATGATGAAAACATTAATTCTAATTCCCTCTAGGTTATCTGCAAAAAGGTTACCAGGTAAACCATTGCTCAAAATTAACGGAATATCTATAATTTCACATGTTGTTAAAAAAGCAAATGAGACTGAAATTGGAGATGTATATGTTGCTACAGAAGATCAAGAAATCGTATCAGAGGTTAAGAAAAATGGGGGAGAAGCAATTTTAACAAGTAATAAACCAAAGACTGGTACTGATAGAATTTATGAAGCACTAAATAAATTAAATAAAATTAATGATGTAGATTTAGTAATGAATATTCAAGGAGATGAGCCATTAATTAATGTTGATGATATAAGACATTTAAATTATCAGATGATCAAATATAAAAATAAATTTGGAACATTAGCTTCAAATATTACAGATGAAAATTTAATAAATAATCAAAATGCTGTAAAAGTAATAACAAACGAAAAACTTAATAACCACAATTTTCCTGAAGCAATCAATTTTTTTCGAGAAACGAAAAAAGCAGGTAAAAATACTTATCAACATTTAGGTATTTATTGTTATGAGGTTGAGACCTTAAAAAAATTTGTATCTTATTCTCAGTCTTTAAATGAAAAAAAAAATAATTTAGAGCAATTTAGGGCCATAGATAATAATATTAAGGTAAATGTTGCATTGGCAAAATATTCGCCAATTGGACTAGACACTAAGGAAGATTTGATAGCTATTAAAAAAATAATGGAATATAAAACGCGATGAATAAAATTTATTTTCAGGGAACTTTTGGAGCTTATTCTCATCTTGCAGCTTTATCACTTTTCCCAAATGCAAAAATTTTACCATGTAAAACTTTCGATGAATGTTTTTCAATGGCTCTGAAAGATACTGAATCAAAAATTATAATTCCTGAGTCAAATAGAATTACAGGTAATATAGGAATAGAATATTTAATTTTTAAGTATAGACTAAATATCTATGCAGAGTATTTTCAAAAAATTGAGCATAACCTTCTTGGTTTAAAGGGCTCAAAAATTTCCGATATTAAGAATGTTTATTCCCATGCACAAGCTTTGTCACAATGTTCTAAATTCATAAAATCCCAAAAATTTGTTGAACATGTGAGGGCAGACACAGCTGGTTCAGCTGAAATGATTGCCAACAACAAAGATAAAAAAAAAGCAGCTATAGCCTCTTCACTTAGCGCAAAAACATATAACTTGGAAATAATAAAAAAAAATATTGAAAATGAAGAAGGCAATTTAACAAGATTTTTAATTATGGGAAAAAATATTTCTCAACCTGATTTTTTAAATAAAAAATATATAACATCTTTTTTATTTAAACTTAAAAGCAAACCAGCAGCCTTATACCAGTCCCTTGGGGGATTTGCTATTAATGGTGTTAACTTAACAAAGCTTCAAAGTTATCCAGAGAAAAATACATTTGACTCCTTTTTTTTTCTTTGTGATTTAGATGGTCATATAGAGGATCCAAAAGTTAAAAAATCCTTGGAGGAATTGGGATTGCATTGTGAAGATTTTCACGTTCTAGGTGTTTTTGAAGCAGACAAACAAAGAGAAAATTAGATTTTAATCTTTACTTGTAGAATAGAATTTATTACTGCTATAATACTATTGGAGGCTAGAGGTGGGTGCTGCTTGAACCCGACCAGATCTTAAC
>MDTD01122421.1_pt1 | contig 11643 bp, 13 predicted proteins | sample 811221 | NCBI WGS metagenome assembly MDTD01 (sample SAMN05326646, study PRJNA326480) | marine metagenome | isolation source: seawater | place: Pacific Ocean: South West | collected 2011
GTGGGTGAGATGGCTGAAACCAATCGGTTGCTAACTGATCTTACGGAGAAATTCGTAACGTGGGTTCGAATCCCACCTCTTCCGCCATTAATAAAGCGGTTTATCATCAAAAAAATTGAGCATTTTTATAGGTTTTTTTTCTAGAATGTATCTATAAACATTATAGTTTTCCAACACTCTTTGAACGTAATTTCTAGTTTCTTTAAATTTGATAAGCTCTATCCAGTCAACATAGTCAATTTGATTCTTTTGAGGATTTTTATTTAATTTTTTCCAATATCTTACTCTTTTTGGACCAGCGTTATATGCTGCAATTGCAAAAGGATATGCTCCGTCATATTCTAGAATTAATCCTGCTATGTAATGAGATCCTAAATTAATATTATATTCTGGGTCAGAGGTTAGTCTCGATTTTGAATAAGGAAGTTTAGCCTGTTTAGCTACAATCTTTGCTGTATAAGTCATCAATTGCATCATACCTTTTGCTCCAGCAGAACTATTTGCTGAAGTATCAAACTCACTTTCTTGTCTAATTATTGAAAGTATAAATGCAGTTTCAGGAATTTTTCTCCCATTTATAATTTTAGGTGTACCAATAATTGGATAGTTATAATTATTTAGAAATCTTTTTTCATAGGACGCTAACTTAGAAATTTGTATCGCAAAATCATATCTAGAGATGTTAGTAGCTAGGTCTGCGGCCAAAATTTCACTTCCTTTTTCTAAATTATCTAAAGCAATATGTCTTAAGATATGTTTAGTGTATTTGTCTTTATTTAATTCATTAAGCAAATAAATAATTTTTACTAATCCTTTTTCAGAGAATTCTTTTTTATAATTCTTATCTACAATTTGCTCTAAATCTAATTCAAATTTTTCTTCAGGATTTATTTTTAAAAAAGCTAGTTGTCCATAATAGGTAGTCAAATATTTTGCGGCCTCATTATACCATTTATCCATAAGACTTTTATTATTTAGTTTCTCATAGGATCTACCTAGCCAATAAGCTCCTCGTGATAAACTTATTGGATAACTAACTGTATTATAAAAATTCTCAAAATGTTCTACAGCTAATATTGGATCATCTAAAAAACTTAATGCAATCCAACCACTCATCCACTCTGCAGCAGCAAACTCTGGACCTTCTACCATAGAATGATTGCTCACTATTTTATAAGCAACTTCATATTTTTTTTTGTAAATTAAAGATCTGCCAATTATTTCTCTTTCCTTCCACCATTTTTCTGGTCTGACTAAATATATTTTGTTATTTGGTATGTTTAACAAAATCTCTAAAGAGGACTCAACACGACCTCTTTTTCTTCTCCACTTAAGCCGATCATAATTTAAACCTGAATCATTTTTTAATCTAGAGGGTACTTTTGCAATAGCATTATCTACGCCATATGACTTACTCATTAACAACTGTCTAGCAGTGTATAATAATTGTTCATCTTTAGGTAAATATCTAAGCATTCTTTTTAAATCCCAATATTTATTTTCCCATGCTAAATATTTAGCTCTTTTTATGTAGTCATCGCTGTTTAAATATTTTTTATATTTCTTTCTAAAAAATCTTAATTCTGATTTACTTAGCTCTGCCTTCTCAAAACCTTTTTTTATAAGATTTATTCCTTTTGCATTTTCACCTATAATTATATAACTCTCACCAAGAATCATTTCACCATAACCACTCAAAGGCTGTTCTACTGAAAATTTTTTAATAATCTTTTTTGGCGATACTTTGTCGGTTGATAATTTATGTTCAGATAAATATTTAATTCTGCCGATACGTGGATAATTTGGATTTTCATTAATAAACTGCTGATATTCATAATAGCTTGCATTATTTCGGTTTGTGAGCAAATGTCTCCATTGAATAAAACTAAAAATATCTTTGTTTCTTGATTTTTTTGCTAGGTTGAGAGCAGTTTTCCAATTTCCTTTCTCAAAAGATATTATTGCCTTACCCGCTAAATCGAATTCCTTTTTTGTAAAATACTTTGATTTTTTTGCTACTATTTCTATATTTTTTTGAACGATTTTAGGTTTATTTTTCGGTATTATTAAACCCAAGTTTAATGACTTATTTTTATCTTTTTTTTCAACAACTTTTGTTTCTTTATCTAGACTCTTTTTAAAAACAGGTTTTTTTTGTGGTTTGATTATATTAATAGATATTTTTTGTTTTTTAATCTCCGGATTAAGAGTTGGTTTTTTTATTGGTATAATAAGACTTTCTTGAGCAAAAAGTTCAAAATTTGATAAAAAATAACAAAATGTTATTATTGTAAATATCAATATTTTTTTCATATTTTTATAAATGAATTTATAATTTACGTTTTTATATGTTATAAGGATTTATGTTCAAAGGTTCAAATGTAGCTTTAATCACACCATTTAAAGAAAATAAGCTCGATATAGACTCTTATATAAAAATTATCCATTTTCACCTAGAAAATGGCACTAATGGACTAGTGCCAGCTGGGACAACCGGCGAGTCACCAACATTAAATCATGATGAGCATGAAAAAGTTATTGAGTTATGTATAAAGGAATCAAAAGGCAAAATTCCAGTAATAGCAGGAACGGGATCAAATTCTACTGATGAAGCCATCTCATTAACTAAGCATGCAGAAAAGGTAGGAGCTAATGGAGTTTTGGTGGTAACACCTTATTACAATAAACCAACTCAAGAAGGATTATATCAACATTACAAAGCAATAAATGATAATACAAACTTGCCAATTATAATTTATAATATTCCGAGCAGGTGTGTAATAGATATGTCAGTTGATACAATGGCAAGATTATATGAATTAAAAAACATTGTTGGTGTTAAAGACGCAACCGGAGACCTAAATAGATTGGACCAAACCATAAAAAAATTAGGCCAAGATTTTATTAATCTCACAGGAGAGGATGGTTTAGCACTAGAATTTAATAAAAAAGGTGGTAATGGTATTATTTCTGTTACTGCAAATATTGCTCCTAAATTATGCTCTGATATGCAAAAATTTTCAAAATCTAATTCTAATAATGAAATAGAAAAAGCTGAAAGAATTGATAATATATTACAACCTTTACATAAATCACTTTTCATTGAGAGTAATCCAGCTCCTGCCAAATATGCCGCAAAACTATTAGGACTTTGTGAAGATGAAATAAGACTTCCGCTAGTAAATATTCAAAAAGAAACTGAAGAAAAAGTTAAAAAAGCATTATTGTCAGCTAATCTTTTAAGTTAATGAAAAATAAAACCAATCCTGGTTTAAAAATAATTTCTGTAAATAGAAAAGCAGGTTTTAATTTTTTTTTTGAAAGTACTTATGAAGCAGGGCTTGTTTTAAGAGGCTCGGAAATAAAATCTATTAGAGAGGGAAAAGTTAACATAGCAGACTCTTATGCTATAGAGCGATATGGGGAAATTTTTTTAATGAATACACATATACCTATTTACAAACAAGCAAGCCATTCTAATCATAATCCATATGATGATCGAAAACTCTTACTAAATAAAAGAGAAATTAATAAATTGATTGGAAAAATAAATCGAGAAGGTTTTACTCTAATTCCTACTAAGCTTTATTTCAAAAAAGGAAAAGTTAAAGTAGAAATAGCTGTTGCTAAAGGGAAAAAACAATATGACAAAAGACAAACAAAAAAAACAAGAGAATGGAATAGAGATAGGGCAAGATATGTCAGAAAATCAAGCTAAAAAAGTATATCTTGGTATAGGTTCAAATCTAGGAAACAAAATATTAAATCTAGAAAAAGCAAAATTTTTTTTAAATAATAACCTGAATATTATTATAATAAATGTATCTAGGTATTATGAAAGTGAGTCATGGCCAGATAAAACGAAACCTTTTTTTCTAAACATTGTTTTAGAAATTAAGACAATATTATCACCTGAGGAACTTTTTTATATTATAAAAAAAATTGAAAAAAAATTAGGAAGGAAAAAGGGACCAAAAAATTCACCCAGGGTATGTGATATTGATATATTAGATTATGATCAGTCAAATATAACCATTAATCTAAAAAATGATAAATTAATAATTCCACATCCAAGATTACATAAGAGAAATTTTGTATTAATGCCTTTATTTGAAATTTGCAAGAACTGGAAACATCCATATTTACGTATTAATTTAAAAAAATTAATTAATTCACTGAATGTGGACAATTTAAAATCTATCAAAATGCTATGATAGTATGTTATAAGGAAATATGCTTAAGCCAGATGATTTAATTAATAAAGTAAAGTCTTATAATAAGTTTCTCAATCCAGAAACTTTAAATAAAGCTTATAATTTTGCTGTAAAGGCTCATGGAAATCAAAAAAGACACTCTGGAGATCCTTACGTTATACATCCGGTTGCTGTTGCTAATATTTTAACAGATTTAAAATTAGACAGTGCTACAATAGCGACAGGACTCTTACATGATACAATAGAGGATACGTATGCTACATATCAAACTATTAAAGAGGAATTTGGACAAGAAGTTGCAGATTTAGTCGAAGGAGTTACAAAAATTTCTGCACTCGAAAACCAAGCTAAGATAAATTCAAAAGCTGAAAATTTTAGAAAATTAATTTTAGCTACTTCTAAAGATATAAGAGTACTTTTAGTAAAAATTGCAGATCGCTTACATAATATGAGAACTATAGGTGCTATTAATAATCCTGAAAAAAAAGAGCGTATTGCAAAAGAAACTATGGAAATTTATTCGCCGTTAGCTGATAGAATGGGTATGAATAGAATTAGAGATGAATTGGAAGATTTATCTTTTGAAATTCTTAATCCAGCCGCAAGAAAACTTATTAAAGATAGACTTGATAAAATTAAAGAAAATAATTTATTGAATTTTAATTCTGTAGCTGATCAATTTTCTGAAATTCTCAAAAGCAATAATATAGAAGCCAAAATTTATGGTAGAGAAAAAACTCCATTTTCACTTTGGAGAAAAATTCAAAAAAAAGAATTTCATTAGAACAAATTACCGATATAATGGGTTATAGAATAATTTTAAATAATATTTCGAATTGTTATCAATCTCTTGGAATTTTTCATAGCAAATGGAATTGCATACCTGGCCGATTTAAAGATTACATATCATCTCCAAAGATAAACAATTATCAATCATTACACACTGCTATTATAGGACCCAATCAAAGACCAATAGAATTACAATTTAGAACAATGGCAATGCATGAATTTGCTCAAAGAGGAGTTGCTTCGCATTGGAAATATAAATCATCTGAAAAATTCAATTCTTTAACATGGAAAGAATATGATTGGCTTGCAGATTTAGTTGAAATAATTGATAAAAATGAAAACCCTGAAGATTTTTATGAATACACAAAGTTACAAATGTTCCAGGAAAATGTTTTCTGCTTTACACCAAAGGGCTCAGTAATTAAATTACCAAAAGAAGCAACCCCTATTGATTTTGCTTACGCGGTGCATACACAAATAGGAGATACTGCAATAGGCTCAGAAATAAATGGAAAGGATTCACCATTGCAATCAGTATTAAGAAATGGTGATGTAGTAAAAATTATAACTTCAAAGAAGGTTTCTCCCTCTTTACATTGGCTTTCATTAACAAAAACAGGAAAAGCGAGAGCAGCAATCAGAAGATATTGGCAATATAAAGAAAATAATAAATCTACAAAAATGAAAAAATATAACACAACACTTTGGCTTTCATTGCCGGACCAGCCTGGTAAATTAGGCGAAGTTACATCAATGATTGGACATAATAATGTAAACATTTCAAGTGTAGAAATGACGGAAAAAACACTCAAATCAATAAATTTTAGATTTAATTTAATAATTCATGATTTGAAGAACTTTACAAAATTGATAAGTGAGTTAAAACAAAAAGAATACAATTTTAAAATAATTAGACATAAAAACAAAAAATATGCTTTCTTCAAAAGACTCTTTGGTGGTTTTAAAAAAAACTAAAGCTCTTCTAGAAGGACATTTTATTTTGTCATCAGGTTTACATTCACCTATATATGTGCAATGTGCAAAACTTTTAAGTTTTCCAAATCAATCAAAAAAAATATGTGTATCTCTAAGTCAAAAAATTAAAAAAAAATTTAAAAAAATAGATTTAATTTTAGCACCTGCGATGGGTGGAATTATTATTGGATATGAAATAGGGAGACTTCTCAAAAAAGAAACAATATTTTGTGAAAGAGTAAATGGGAAGTTTAAATTAAGGCGTGGTTTTTTTATAAGAAAAAATGCTAATGTACTTATAGTTGAGGATGTAATCACAACAGGAAAATCAAGTTTAGAATGTGCAGCATTAATCAAAAAGTCCAAGGCAAAATTGCTAGGATTTGCTTGTTTGATAGATAGGTCAAGCAAAGAAAAATTAAAAATTAAAAATAAAGATATAATATCTCAAGTAAAAATTAATGTCCCAACTTATAGAAGTGATAATTTACCAGCTTTTTTAAAAAAAATTTCCAAAACAATTCCAGGAAGTAGAAAATTAAAATGATTAGGCTTGGTGTAAATATTGATCACGTTGCCACAATTAGAAACGCTAGGGGGGAAAATCATCCAGAAATTGAATATACAGCAAGACATGTTATGAAATCTGGTGCTGATTTAATTACTATTCATTTAAGAGAAGATAGAAGACATATCAAAGATATTGATTTATTTAAATTATCAATGATTAAAAAAATACCTATCAACCTTGAAATGGCTGCAAATAAAAAAATGTTAAAGATAGCTTTAAAATATAAACCAGATTTTGTTTGTATAGTTCCAGAAAAAAGAAAGGAAATTACTACCGAGGGAGGATTGAATTTAAAAAAAAACTTTTCAAAAATCAGACATATAGTAAAAACTCTAAACAAAAAAAATATTAGAACCAGTTTATTTGTTAATCCCAGTGAAACAGATATCAGGCTCTCCAAAAAAATTGAGAGCAAATGTATTGAATTACATACTGGAAGGATTTCTAGACAAGTTAAATCAAGATCCAAATACAATACAGAATTATCCAAGATACTTAAATGTTGTAAATTAGCAAATAAACTCGACTTGGAGGTTCATGCTGGACATGGTCTAGATTATAAAACCGCTAAAATCTTATCTAAAAATAATTTTATAAAAGAATTTAATATTGGTCATTTTATTATTGGAGAGTCTATTTTCTTTGGTTTAGAAAATGTAATAAAAAAATTTAAAAAAATTTGTAAATAAAATGGATATTATAGGAAATGGTGTTGATATAATTGAAAATTCACGTATTGAAAAATCGATTAAAAATAAAAATTTTATTAATAGGATTTATTCAAAGCATGAAATTAAAGAGTCAAAAAAAACCAAAAATAAAGTCAACTTTTTTGCAAAAAGATTTGCAGCTAAAGAGGCATTTGTAAAATCTTTAGGATTAGGTTTTAGGAAAGGTATTAATTTTAAAGATATATCAGTTAAAAATAATTTTATTGGGAAGCCAGAAATATACCTCACCAAAAAAGTAAAAATATATATAAAAAAAAAATTTAAACTTAAAAAGATAAATATATTTTTATCACTTGCTGATGAGACAAAGCATTCAATAGCTTATGTAATCATAAATAAATAACAATGAAAAAAATTATTATTGAAAATATTTACACAATTATTTATGCATTAATAATAGCTATAATTATAAGATCTTTATTAATACAGCCTTTTTATATACCATCATCATCTATGGAACCAAATTTACTTGTTGGTGATAGGTTATTTGTAACCAAATATAGTTATGGATATAGTAAGCATTCTTTCCCGTTTAGTCCAAAAATTTTCAATGGAAGGTTGTTTTATAAAGAGCCTCAAAGAGGAGATGTGATTGTTTTTAAAACACCTGCTGACAATAGAACAGATTATATCAAAAGATTAATTGGACTACCAGGTGATACTATACAATTTATTGATGGTGAATTATATATAAATGAGCTCCAAGTTTTTAAGGATTTAAAAAAAAAAAATTAAAAAAAAAGTATATTGTGGTGATAATACTATCGAAGCTAATTATTATGAGGAGAAAATTGAAAATAATAAAAAATTTTTAACAGTTTATAGCAAGCTTTATACTTATAAAAATTCAGATAAATTCAAAGTACCCAATGATCATTTTTTTTTCTTAGGAGATAATAGAGATTGTTCCAAAGATAGTAGATACTTATCTAGCGTTGGATATGTTCACAAAGATAATTTAGTTGGAAAAGCTAGATTTATTTTTTTTTCGTCCGATAGAAGAAATGGGAGTATATTTGAATTTTGGAACTATAAAGAAATAATAAGATTTTCTAGATTCTTTAAAAAAATAAATTAACATGTTCTTATCAACTTTAGAAAAAAAAATTAAAATAAATTTTAACGATAAAAAAATATTATCTTTAGCATTTGTTCATAAAAGTTTTGATGGAAAAAATAACAATGAAAAACTTGAATTTTTAGGAGATCGAGTGTTAGGCTTTGTAATAGCAAAAAAGCTTTTAGAAATTTATCCAAACGATAATGAGGGATCATTAGATAAAAAACTTGCTTCTTTAGTTAATAAAAAAATGTGTTTAAAAATTTCTAAAATTCTAAATTTAGAAAAATTTATAAAAACCGGATCTAGTAGGAATAAAAATTTTAATGTTGAGGATAAGATTTCCTCTGATACCTGTGAAGCTTTAATCGGTGCTATTTTTTTGGACCAAGGTTTGAAAGTGTCAGAAAATTTTATTAATACATATTGGAAAAAAAGCTTAACAGATACCACAAAAACTATCGTAGATTCCAAAACCAAATTACAAGAATATTCATTAAAAAAATTTAAATCACTTCCAATATACAAGCTAATAAATAACTCTGGGCCAAAACATAAACCAATATTTAAAATTAATGTAAGAATAAAAGGTTCAAAAACTATTGAAGGTCAGGGGTCTTCAAAGAAAAATGCCGAACAAGACGCAGCAACAAAGTTAATTAAAAAACTTAATATTAAATGAATTGGGACGACAAAGGTTTTTTAATTTCAAAATTTAAATATAATGAAAATTCAGTGATAGCTGATTTTTTTACACAAAGTCATGGAAAAGTATCTGGCATAATTTTTGGCGCTACCTCTAAAAAAATTAAAGGTTATTTGCAAATTGGAAATTTGTTTCAAATTAATCATAATTTAAAAAATGACGGTAAAATTGGATCTTTTAAAGTAGAGATAATTGAGCCATTTTCACCATTCTTTTTTAACGACAAAAAAAAACTTTACAACATATCCTCTGCCATGAGTATGATAAAATTACTAAGTGCCGAAAACCAAATAAATAAAGAAATTTTTAATTTAATTAAGCGTTATTATGTAAACCTTAATGATAACGATTGGTTAAGAAAATATTTATTTTGGGAACTAGATTTATTAAAATTATCCGGCTATGAATTAGATCTAGATAAAATCGTTTCTAAAAATACCACAAATGGAATTACAGAATATTTCGTTGAAAATTCAAAAGAAAAAAAAATTATACCAAGTTTTTTAATAGATTTAAGTATGCAAAATTTAACACTAGAAGAACTTCTTAAGGGTTATAATTTGGTTTCAAATTATATTGATAAAAATATTTTGATACCAAATAATTTAAGTCATCCTATACAAAGATTAGATTTTATCAATTTATTGAAATAAGTTAAAGATCTTTTGCTATCTTGTCTGCAAAATAAGTTATAATAGCGGTAGCCCCAGCTCTTTTAAATCCTATTAAAGTTTCCATTATAACTTTTTTGTCTAAATTTTTATTACTAATTGAATTTGATAACAAACTGTATTCACCTGAAACTTGATATACTAATATTGGAATTTTAAATTCATCTTTTAATTGTCTGACTATATCTAAATATGGCATACCTGGTTTTACCATTACCATGTCGGCTCCTTCTTTGATATCAAGTGCAACTTCTCTTAAAGCTTCGTTACTATTTGCAAAATCCATTTGATAAGTTTTTTTGTTTCCTTTGAGAGTATTTTTTGTTCCAACAGCATCTCTAAATGGTCCATAAAAGCTAGATGCATATTTTACAGCATAAGATAAAATTCTAACATTTTGAAAATTATTTTTATCTAAAGCTTTTCTTATTTCACCAATACGACCATCCATCATATCTGATGGTGCAATCACATCACAACCTGATTTTGCTTGTAACAACGCTTGTTTTATAAGTATCTGATTTGTTTCATCATTTAATATTTTTTTAGATTTAAGTATTCCATCATGTCCGTGATCGGTATATGGATCTAATGCAACATCACACATAACTCCTATTTTATTTTTATATTTTTTTTTAATTAGTTTGGTTGCTTTGCAGATAAGGTTATTTTCATTTAAAGCTTCAGTGCCTAATGAATTTTTTAATTTTTTGTTTACGTAAGGAAATAATGCTATCATTGGAATTTTTAGTGATATTGCATTTTTAACGACTGCATCAATACGATCTATAGAATATCTAAATATACCTGGCATGCTCTTAACTGGTACCTTTTTATTTTTTCCTGATATTATGAATATCGGAAGAATTAAATCATTTACTGATAAAGAATTTTCTCTTAATAACCTTCTAATCCAATTGTCACTTCTACCTCTTCTTAGTCTTAGAGCTGGATATTTTCCTGTTGTAATCATTTAATAAATATTTTATATGCGACAATAGTTATATATTATATAATAATGTTTAAGCTAATAATAAGATACAATTATGTCACTTTCTTTTAACGATTTTCAAAAGCAAGATCTAAAATTTGACATTTCAAAACTAAAGCAAGCTTGTGATGATGTGTTAAAGATAAAAGGTTTTGATACAAGTCTTGGCATACCTCACTTTGCTGGAATTTCCCTTAATCAAATTCCAGGAAAACCTGAATCTATAAAAGGGAATAATATTAGAGGAATTTATTGGACAAAGCCGGACAGCTCAGGAATAGAGGTTCAAAGAGAAAATAAAATAGATGAGAGTAAATATACTGAATTTGTCGACGAATTTAAAAATACATATTTTAAAGAAGTTTATGATCAATTAACAAAAAAATATAAGTTAGGCAGAATGAGATTGCTTCTTAAAGAACCAAGATCAACATTAAGTTGGCACAGAGATCCTGAGCCAAGACTTCATATACCTATATATACAAATCCAGGAGCTATAATGGTTGTAGATCAAGTGGCAAAACACATGCCAGCTGACGGTTCTGTTTGGATAACTAATAACACGAAATATCACAATGCATTCAATGGTGGTGAAGAAAATAGAGTTCATTTAGTTGCATGTGTTTTAAATTATAAATTTAATTGATTTGAGCAAAATATTTATTTCATCTGATCACGCTGGTTTTCAATTAAAAAAATTTATAATAAGTAATTTTAATAAAAGAAAAATTAGATTGTTTGATCTTGGTCCTAATAATAGCAATTCTGTTGATTACCCTCTTTATGCTCATAAATTATCAAAACAAGTATCACGAAACCCTAAATATTTTGGTATTTTAATATGTGGGTCAGGTACAGGAATGAATATTACAGCAAATAAACATAAAAAAGTAAGAGCGGCTACATGTTACAGTATAAAATCTACAAAATTATCA
>MDTD01038744.1_pt1 | contig 11642 bp, 7 predicted proteins | sample 811221 | NCBI WGS metagenome assembly MDTD01 (sample SAMN05326646, study PRJNA326480) | marine metagenome | isolation source: seawater | place: Pacific Ocean: South West | collected 2011
ATCCCCTACTTCGGTATTTGTTTGGGGCTCCAAATTGCTGTCATTGAATTCGCACGAAACGCAGCCAATATTACCAATGCAACCTCGGAAGAGTTTGACCCTCAGAGCGATGCACAGGTCATCCATATTATGGAACACCAAAAATCGGTAACCCACAAAGGTGGGTCTATGCGCCTGGGTGGGTACCCATGCACCATCGTTCGTGACACATTGGCTCATCAGGTCTACGGGCATACCGAAATCAGGGAGCGACATCGTCACCGGTTCGAAGTCAACAATTCTTTTCGTGAACCGCTCCAAGAGGCCGGCATGGTTTTTTCCGGTTTATCTCCAGATGGTGAACTGGTAGAAATTATCGAAATTCCGCAACACCCTTTCTTTTTGGCCTGTCAATTTCACCCCGAATTTTTATCGCGCCCCTGGGAGGCGCACCCCATATTCTCCGCTTTTCTAAAAGCAGCCATCGAACGTAACCAAGGCAAGCATGAATAAAGGTCGAAGCGCTTCAATTTTTTGCAACATCTTTCTGATGCTGTCGTCGGTAGCTATCTCAAGCAACACGGCATTCGCGCAGAGCGAACTCCAACACCAAAACAAGCCCCAGCTCAAGCTGTCCCCTGCCGTGTCCACACTTGCCATCAATGGCATGGGCACGGGCCTATTGGTGGCCTCAGCTTTTCAAAACAATCGCACCGGACTGCTTTACCATCCCGATGGTAGCTCTTCGAATATTCACGGCACCACACAGTGGCCCGTACTGCTCGGCGGTCTCACGGGTGGTGCAATCGGCTTGGGGCTTGGTGTTGTCGGTGCATCTTTGTCTCCGCCGGTGACACAAGGCGCCCAGATGGCCCAGGCTTTTGCGCACCTTGCCATCCCGCTCGGTACGGCCGGAACCATGATTGTTCTGCAACCCAATCAAACCGTAACCGGGTTACTGGCACTTTCGGGGACGGTGGCCACTGTGCCCATTTCATACCTTCTATCCAAACAGAACATTCAAACTTCCCAACTACACGCCGGAAATTTGATGGCAGTGAATTGGGCGCTGACGGCGGGAAGTCTGGGCGCCATGCTCGCCCCTCAGGGCGCTTTGGTGGGGCTGCCATCCCTGGCTGACCGGCCCATCGATATGACCATCGGTGCCATGGTTCTGGCTGGGACCACGGGAATGGTGGTTGGGCCCCTTTCCCAAGTCTATCTGCCAGAAAAATGGCAGAAAAAAATGACTCAAATGTTTTGGGGTGGGATGTTAGGCTCGGCCACCGGCTGGGCCGTAGGTTTAGCCAGCCGTTCGTTATGGGGTGAAAATGACTTTGCCGGGGCAGCCTCGGTGGGATTGGTCGGACAACTGACCGGCTTGTTGGCCGGCAGCTTTGTGGAGCGAGAAGAATGACAAAAAATCAATGTAAAATGGGAGATGTCACCATTGGCCAAGGGCAACCTCTGGCCTTCATTTGCGGTCCCTGCGTGGCTGAAGATGAAAATATGGCTCAGGACTATGCCGCTCGACTTAAAGCGCTCTCCGAAAAGCACCAAATTCCCATGGTTTTTAAGGCCAGTTTTGACAAGGCGAACCGGACCTCTATCACCAGCTACAGGGGACCCGGTGCTCAGAAGGGCCTCCCCTTTCTCAAAGAAGCAGCAGAGACCAATGGGCTGCCACTGTTGGTGGATGTACACCAGCCCGAACAGGCTGCATTGGCCGCCGAATTCGCAGATGTGCTCCAGATTCCAGCCTTCTTGTGCCGACAAACAGACCTTTTGGTGGCGTGCGCCGAAACTGGCAAACCTGTGAACGTGAAAAAGGGCCAATTCTTGGCACCTCAAGACATGGCCCACGTGGTGAAAAAACTTGAAGCCAGCGGTGCGGGCAACATTAGCGTCACCGAACGCGGAACCGCCTTCGGTTACCACAACTTGGTTGTAGACATGCGATCCCTCATGATTATGGGTGATTTGGGGGTCCCGGTGGTGTTTGATGCGACCCATTCCGTCCAACTGCCTGGGGCTGGGGATGGCAAAAGTGGGGGCCAGCGTGAATTTGTGATGCCTCTGGCTCGGGCGGCTGTGGCCGTTGGCTGTGACGCCATTTATGCTGAAGTCCACCACAATCCGGAAATTGCTAAAAGCGATGGTCCCAACGCCCTTACCTTCGAAATGTTAGACGATCTGATGGGCGCCCTTTTACGCATTCGAAATGCGGCCGAAAATCCATAATTTTTGAGCCAAAACCCTTGAGAGCCGTTGCAATGAAGCCCAGAACGGTGTTGAATATGGGCTTTAGCTGAAATGCAGTAAGATCAAGGGGATGAAACCATGCCGGGCCTTTTGCGACCCTTCCATTTAATAGCTCTCACAGGGGTTCTGCTCTGCACCACATTCACGGTTGGCTGCGTGACCGATGATGCCCCCAAGCGCACACGCGTGGCCCCATCTCCCATGTTCAACCAACCCAGGGATGACAAGCCGACCCAGTTGGGCCCGGTGGACCCGGTGGCCATCTCATTCGCCCTGGCAGAAGCGGAAGATGCCATCGCACGTGGCGTACAAAAAAACCTGCAGGCTCAAAAACAAACAGATATGGCCACCTCCAGCAAATCATTGTTTGCTTTCTACTGGGCCGAAGCTGACGAATACGAACGATGGAAATATTTTAACAAGTTTAAGAACGACCACCGCGCGCAAATCTTTGGTCCTCTTGGCATCTGCTTGATTTACACCGAGTGGCGTGTGACCGAACACGCCGAGAAGCCTTGTGCCCAGGTTCGAAAAAAGTTTGGTGACTTATCAGTCATGGAAGTCGCCCAAGGTCGCTACTGGGAAGGTAAAGGCAACACCGTTGAAGCCCTCAAGCACTACAACAACGCTGTGGAAATTAACAGTGAGGACGTGTCTGCCCACCTGGCCATCGGCAACTTGAAGGCAGCCAACGGCGATGGCTCTAGTGCGCTTAAAGCATGGGACCGCTCCATTCGAGCCTGGCCAAAATGTTTTAGATGTTATCGGGCCAAAGCCCAATTTGTGGAGGCCAAATTCGGACTGTCAGACGCATTGCCCATCTGGGAAGAAGTTCTCAAGATTGCGCCCGAGGACACCGAAAGTCTGACCCGTTACGCTAAAGCCCAAGTGGGTCGCGATGATAACAAAGCTCTTTTTGCTTATGAAACCGCACTCAAAGGTGGCAAAAAAGACTTCATGACGTACATGGCTGCAGCGCAAATCGCCATCCGCTTGGCACAACTCGAAAAGTCCATTGGCTACCTCGAAGAGGCGGTGGCCCTGGATAAAACCAATCGGGATGCATGGTGGACCCTCACACTTCAATACGAGAAGGCTGCACTCGAAGATAAATACCTTGAAGCATTAAATAAAATGCTCGAGTTCGAACCCAAAAACGACGACATTCATCTGCGCTTGGCGCGCCTGTATCACAAAAAAGAGAGCATGGTCGACTGCCTGAAACATTATCGTATTTTGAAAGAACTGGTGAAAGAAGGACAAAGTCTTCTTTTGAGCAAAGCAGTGCACGCTGAAGCCGAAAAAGAACGGTTGAAACTTCTGGATCAATTAAAAATAGCCAAAGGCTTTCACGGCAGTGCTGGTCAGGTGGTGGGTACGGTTCAATACCGCGCCAATAAAATGTTTCAACAACGCTTAAAGACCACCGAAGACTTGGGTGGTTCTATCCGTCTTCTGGTCACCACCAATGCAAAAAGCCGCGTGGAAAACGTTGAGATTACAGACGACCAAATCAACGACCTTTGGATGGCGGCCAACGTGATTGGCAATCTTCGACGTGCCATCATCTGGGGCGGCGCCAAACGTTACAACATCGAGTTGGTATTCGAAAAATAAGGCAATAAGAACATGACAGATCAAAAAGAATTGCTGGCAAAAACCATGCATGCGGCAAACCAAGCCGTTTTAAAACCCAAACTGACCAAACCAACGAACGTTGCAATCATTGGTGCCACCGGAGTGGTCGGGAGAGAGACCTTGTCTATCCTGGAGGAGCGAAACTTCCCCGTGGGACAGCTTCGTCTGTTGGCATCCGAGCGCTCCGCAGGCGAAAAAATTGAATTTAACGGTGAAGACCACACCGTTGACATTCTAGATGAACAAGCGTTCCAAAATGTGGAAGTGGCGTTCTTTTGTGCGGGCGGCGGTATTTCTAAACAATTCGCACCCATTGCAGCCAAAGCGGGTGCCGTCTGTATCGACAAAAGTTCTTTTTTTAGAATGGATGAAGATGTCCCACTGGTGGTGCCAGAGGTAAACCCCCAAGACATCGCCGGATACACCAAAAAAGGTATCATCGCTTCTCCCAATTGTTCCACCATCCCACTCATGCAAGTGGTCAAACCGCTTCATGACGTTGTGGGCGTTAATCATGTGGTGGCAGCCACGTATCAGGCCGTTTCCGGGGCAGGTAAAAGCGGCATTGAAGAACTTGAAAAACAGGTCCGCGACCTTTTTAACATGCGTGAACTGGACACTTCAGTCTTTCAACAGCGCATTGCCTTTAATGCACTGCCCATGATTCCTGCCACCGATGGGATGGAAGAAAACGGCAACACCAACGAAGAAAATAAAATGATTTCCGAGAGCCGGAAGATTCTTGGTCTGCCAGGGCTCAAGCTTTCCATAACGTGCGTCCGCATTCCTGTGTTCAACGGGCACAGCGAAGCCGTCCATTTGGGGCTCAATGAGTCCATCAGTGTTGATCGGGTTCGAGAACTTCTTTCTGCCGCTCCTGGCGTGGTGGTCATCGATAACCCAACAGAAGGTGGTTACCCTACCCCTGCCGATGCAGCAGGAGAGGACATGACCTTAGTGGGCCGTATTCGTTTAGACACCGGCTTCGATAATGGCATCGCATTGTGGTTCTCCAGTGACAATCTGCGTACGGGAGCAGCCTTGAATGCAGTGCGCATCGCTGAACTTCTTTGTTCGGAGCACCTTCACAAATGAAATTGATGACGTTTTTTATCCCAATGGCCTTGGTATGGGGTTTCTCCCAAACGGCCCAAGCTGAGTCCATCATCTCTCGTGACCTCTCACAGTCATCCTTGAATCGGTCCAATTGCGAGGAGCCGGGCACCATCGTTGCCAACTGGTCCATCGCCACTTCCACCGCTTCTCTGTCCTACAACATCCGTCTCGAAGCCAGGGACCACGCTAACGCAACCAACCCGTGTCCCATCGGCGCCGGCAGCTCAAACGTGGAGAACATTGACTCCGTGGACGTGACCAATCTGTCATCTCAGGTCGATGTAACGTTCTCGATTTCCACCAATGATATTTTTGAAAGCGATGCCTGCGGTGACGTTGGTGCACGTGAAGCGCGGACCTTTTGTCTTTACGTCAGGGACCAAACCAATATTGATGTGGCCTCCGACGGGTTCAGCATTTCTTACGACACCGTTTTGCCCGAGGCACTCGAGGTAGGTGACATTCAGCCTGGTGACGAAAAAATACAGTTCCAAGTGAGTGGCGGTGACCCCAACGGCAACAAGACACTTACCTATATCGTGGCCTACCGCTCCTGCGATAGCGAAGCGTCGGACGATACGGCCTCTACCCTCACCGATGCAGGTTTCACTTCAAGCGATGCGGGAATGATGCTCCTATCCGATGGCGGCCAAATTGCCATCGGTGGCGTTTTTTCGCCCGATGCGGGAGGTACTTTTGCGAACGCTGACGCGGGTGCCGTTAACTTTACGCCAGATGCAGGGAGCCACACCAGCGCAGGGTCTGATGCCGGTGCGACCGCCTCTGCAGGTTTCCCCATGACCGATGCGCGCGACGGCGGTACCGACCAGACAGCCAGCCTATGTGGTGCCGAGGGCGATTTCCTAACCATGTCCACCTTAAGCAGCACCATCACCATCTCCGACCTGAACAATGATGAACAGTACGAGTTCAAGGTCTACGCCGAAGATGACTTTGATAATGTGGGCCCCTACTCCGACCTCTACACCAGTACCCCACTCAACGAAGTCTCGGTCATGGATATGTACGATGGTACGCCCAATCCGTGGGGATTCAATTGTCAACAAAGCCAACATTTGCCCCTTCCGTTGTTGGCCTTAGCGGCGTTTTTATCTCTTTTGAGGGTCAGAAAAAACAACCGTCTCCCCAAGGTACCTCTGTTGATTGTTTTAAGTATCTTTGTGGCCTTGCCCGTACAGGCTGATGTGGGGCAAACCAGTTTCTCTATGAGTGGGGGCCCCTACCTTCCAGCCATTGACAGTGAGACGGTAGACGGTGAAAGCATCTTTCCAATCTACGATTGTTTCTTCGACAACGAAACCCTCGGACTCATGCAACTGGACTTTGGTTACCGCGTCTTAGATGGATTTGGAAACATTCAACTGGGTCTCGGTCTGGGCTACGCTCAAGCGCGGGGCACCGCTCAAACAGCCGATATTCTCACCACCGGCCAATGTGGAGAAAAGTCATCGGGCTCTGTGGCACTCCATTTGGTAGAGCTAAGGCCTTACGCCGCTTACTATTTGGACGCCATTTTACTGGAATGGGGCATCCCCATCGTCCCTTACGCCAAGCTAGGCGTTGCGTCCTTTTTGTACGGGTGGACCCACGACGGCGAACAAGACCGTTCGGGAGAGGCAGATGACAATTACGCCACTGGCGTCCGTCCAGCCATCGACTCTTCCGCTGGTTTTCTGTTGGCCCTTGATTGGCTTGAGCCCTCCGTGACTCGGCGTGCCCGTGCCAGTGGGACTTACGAGAATGCGTATGCCCTTTTGGAAGTGGCCTATGTGTCCACCACCGAACCAGGCGTGCCTGGTCTCGTACTTTCTGCCACCGACCTGTATTTCGATACCCAACAGCCTTTAATGGTTCGGTTTGGGATTATGGTGGAGTATCCATGACCGCTGTTCTCTTCTTTTCCATCCGCCACACAGAAGAGTAGCACCAGACAACCAGCACACCATTTCGGAGGAACCGCCCAAAATGCACACCCATGATACGGTACAGCCGACACCGGTGGTGCAACCCTCCAAGGGCTTGAGCCTTGCGTTGCTCTCGCTATTGATCGCGCTGGGCATTTACGCCGTGTTGGCCCAAACGATGGAACGCAACGATGTTCCCCAACAATCTTCTTATGTGGCGGCCAAAAGTAAAATACTCGAAATGGACTATACCCATGGACGAGATGCATTGGTGTTTTTGCCCGCTTGGACATTACGCCCTTTACAATCCATGGGCGACCTTGAACCCATTGGGAGTGACATGGTCACCCTACTGCCGCCGCTCCCTTACAAACGACTGTTTGTTGTGGAGGAGCCTGATGCGTCATCAGAAATGAAAAACCTGGAGACCATCTACGGACCACCCTCTCAAACGTGGTCCATTGATAATCTCAATCTTCACCTTTGGGACCTAGACCCACAAGGTAGCTTCGGGACCTTAGGGGCACACCTGGATGCTGCCCTCGTACAAATTAAAAGTCGTGCTGAAACGGTAGAGTGCCCATGGACCATCGACAAACATCAATGTGATGGTGAACCGAACTGGCAGCACGTCCAACGAAAGTGGATGCGCACCACCCGCAACAGCACAGAAATGGTTTGGGCCCATCCTCCCGCTAAAAAAAGCGCTCTGCACATCCAGTTTCCACAACAACAAAAACGTGCCTTCCTGATCATTTATGGTGGCCACACCCGTTATGCGCTCAAACACCGTGCCGCGTCCGTCAAAATGGAAGTGAGGTTCAATAATAAAAAAATCGCAGCTCTCACTTTTGGCAATGACTTTCCAATGGCCCTGCACAGCGTCGCCATCCCCGCTGAGTTGGCCCAGCAAGGCGACCTGACATTCAAAATTTCCAGCAAAAGTAACCGAAAGAACAATTTTGGATTTGACGCATTTTGGTCAGACCAAAATATGAGGGGCCTGCCATGACCGCCCCCGCTTCCACTTCGATCCTTCATCGCCCGTGGTTCTGCGCATTGTTACTTTTTTTGGGCACGGCCATCTTGGTCGGAATGACCAGTGGCGACATTGGCTTCACCCGCGATGAAGGCTACTATTTCAAGGCGGGCCGGGACTACTTTGGTTGGTTTGCTGAACTTTGGCAGAACCTTCTCAACGGCAAATTCACACAATCATTCTCCAAGAGCGCTATCGATCGTCATTGGTCCTATAACCACGAACATCCCGTTCTGGTGAAAACCATGTTTGCTTTGTCCTATGGAGTTTTAAAAGAATGGCTCGGAATTTTTAGCACCGACAGCGAAGCCATGCGTTTTGTGGGTTGGATCTTTGGCGGTCTCACGGTGTCGATGACGTATCTGCTCGCACGAACCCTGGTGTCCAACGGGCTGGCCATTTTGGCCGCACTTTTGTGGTTATTTATGCCTCGAACATTTTGGCACATGCATTTGGCCTGTTTTGACATTCCAATTATTTTTGGGCACGTCTGGCTCATCTACGCCTATTTGCAAAGCCAACGGTCGCTCAAGCATGCCATTTGGGCGGGCGTGGTTTTTGGACTGGCCGCTGCAATCAAGCACAACGTCCTCTTCGTTCCATTCATCTTGGTGTTGCACTGGATGTTGGTCCAAGCCCGGTGGCCCAAATTTGAACAAGCCGGTCTTAAGTTGCCATCAATTCCGTTGGCGTTTTTCACCATCGCCGTATTGGGCCCCATCGTCTTCGTTTTGCATTGGCCCTATTTGTGGCCAGACGTGATTAGCCGCATTGGCTGGTACTTCAACTTCCACCTGGACCACGAGCATTACCCCATCCTCTATTTTGGAGAACTCCTGAGTGCACCACCTTTCCCGCGGCACTTCCCCTTTGTTATGTCAGCCGTGACCATTCCTTTGGTCACTTTGGGGCTGATTCTCCTATCGTTAGGAGCTGCAATCTATGCCCTCGTACGGCACTTTCCTCGTTTGCGACGAAACAATGACGTGCCGCTCCAACATCCACACGCCGTTTTATTGTTGTTATTTCTGAATGCAGTCATGCCATTTTGGGTCATTGCCAATCCCGGCACGCCCATCTTCGGTGGCACCAAACATTGGATGAACGGCGTTCCATTTTTGTGCATCCTGGCCGTTTGGGTGCTGCAGGTCCTTTTCCATCAAATTCGAAATTCGAATCATTATAAAAAACTGCAAACCGGGGTCATAGGTGCCTTGTTGGTTCCCGCTGCACTCTTAACTTTTCATTCCCATCCTTACGGTCTTTCTTCGTATAATGAGGTGATTGGCTTTGCCCGTGGCGCGGCCAACGCTGGATTCCAAAGAACTTTTTGGGGATATGAACCCCAAGAAAGCTGGGACATGATCAACCAGCGAACGCCCAAAAACAGCAAACTTCATCTGGGGGATACCAATCAAGCATCGTACCGAACCTATAAGAAAGATAAAATCATCCGTAAGGATCTGCGCTACTCTGGTCGCGTGCAGAACTCTCATGCTGCTTCGGTACAACCACAGGGCGAGTTTAAAAAACAATGGGTGGATGTTTGGAACATGTGGAAGACCAGAAAACCTGCTGGCGTCGTCCATATTGATGGCGTGCCCTTATCAACCGTAAGCTTTAAACCATGAGCATCGATGAAAGAATAAAGAAGCTTAACCTTTTATCCAGCGGTGGGCATCCCTTGGAAAACCTTTTAAGCCAGGGTGATTACGCCTCGGTAGCGCAAACCTTACTCGAAGCCAACCACGTGGAATTAGCGGGCGATCTGTTTTTACACCTTTTTGATTTCGATAAAGCATATTCGGCTTATCTCGAAGCCAAGGCGTGGCAAAAACTAGCCAAGGTCACTCACCAATCCAAGAGTCAAGAACTCAAAAGTGCATTCTTACGATTTGTATCCCTCAACCATCACAGCGATGCAGCACTCAAATGGATTCCCTCAGGCGCCATGGATCTCAAAGCAGCATTGCTCGAGAACACAGGTCGTTTTGCTGATGCTGCTGCTTGTTATGAAGAAATGGGCGAACCGTTAAAAGCCGGTTCCTGTTACGAGCGAGACAACGCGTACCATCAAGCAGGACAAATTTACGAGCGCGCACTTAAAGACAACCCTGGGGAGACTGATCTCACTTTCAGACTGACTCGAATTTTAATGGAACTGGGCCAGTTTGCGCCAGCCATCGACAAGCTACAGCCGTTACTCAATCAGGCCGATGATGAATCCCAAGACAAAGCTTTTCCTCTCATCTGTACGTGCTTTTTGGCACAGGGATACCAAGCGGCGGCTGAGACAACCTTGTTGCGTTGGCGCGAACAATCCACTCAGCCAGAAATCCCCGATTCCATTGACGCATTCATTCGTAGCCCTATAGCAAAATATTACCTCGACCAAGAAAACCGAATCCGGGATGCTGGCTCCGGCTTACTTTTGGCAGGACGCTATCTCCTGAGCGCCCCCATTGAGTCCAACCCGTTTGGCGAGATTTGGAGTGGTTTTGACCGACTCACTGCCAAACATGTTCACATTCAAATCTTTGACGAAACCGTCCTTCAATCCGACAGCTTTGAAAAACTCATTCAAGAGGTCCAAGCCGTCCAAATGCAAAGTCCCATTGGGGCCATGCAAATTCACGATTTGAAGGCTAGTAATGGTTTCCTCGTCCTTCTCCCACCCAAGGGGCTCCCTCTGAAAAAAATCGTTCTTCAATTCACCATGCGGGAATTGCGGCGTTACTTTTATCGGCTGCTCGATGTGATTGAACGGTTTCACGAGGGGGGTTGGCATCACACACAACTCTATCCCGGAAATATTTTTTTGGGTTCACGACAGGTCGAAGTGCTGGGTTGGGGGTATCGACACCTAAAAAGCCAATTGCGTACCATGACCACGGGCCCGGACAGTCCATGGCGGTTCTGCGCGCCAGAGGTACTCAAGGCACGACCAGCAGATGCCCGAGCTGATATTTATACTTTGGCCGCACTGCTGCAATGGATCTTTGAAATGCACCAACTGACGGAGACTCAAATGGCCGCAGATTGGAATGCTTTCTTCGAATCCGAGCTCGCCGCCCATCCCGAAGATCGCAGTCCCAATATTGAAGCGTTTCGTCAATCGATGCCACTTTGGCCTTTGTACTCGGCCCCCGAAGTGCAAGATAAAAAAAGCCCTTCCACGCAAAGCATCAAAAATATTCCAGCCGGTGTGGTGAGAAGCCTAGAATCCAACGCTGAATACAAACTATTCTCCGTCCCTCACGCTGAGCTGAGCAGAGAGGAGTGGGTCGTTGAAACCACGCGTTCCGATATTCTGGAACGGCTTCTGCCATGGTCAACCATTCGCAGAGGGGCCCAAGAAGTATTCCGTTGGCAGACAGATGCGAATCAAGTTTACATTTCACCCAGCACTGACGCGCATTTAGACCTCTCATCTTTGCGCCGATTCCCCTACAGTCTTACCCGAGACTTGGCAGCGGTGGCCGATGCACTGCAAACCCTACACAGTGCAGGCTTGGGCATGGGATTTTTCGGTGTGGAGCGCGGCTTAGGAAACTATGGTCCCCAACTGCAACTGGTACCTGGTCCCCTTCCTGCCAACATCACCCCCTCCTTGCGCGCTGAGGATTTGGAGGCTTTTGTACAACTCGTTCAGTTTTGTTTTGACCTGAATACAGAAAGTCCAA
>MDTD01040344.1_pt1 | contig 11642 bp, 12 predicted proteins | sample 811221 | NCBI WGS metagenome assembly MDTD01 (sample SAMN05326646, study PRJNA326480) | marine metagenome | isolation source: seawater | place: Pacific Ocean: South West | collected 2011
GCGAAAATTAAAGATTCTGGCAATATAATACCGGGTCATGGAAGCATGCTTGATAGAATGGACGCTCTTACTTTAACAATTCCAGTTGTTTATTTAATAAATTTTTTTATATAAAATGAAAATACATAAAGAAGGTAAAAAAATTATATTAATTGAATTAATCGTATTAATATTAGTATGGTTTTTTTCTAGTAATATTTTTGATACTAATACTGTAATATTTTTAAAATTTTTATCAGTATTGATTTTCATAGTTACAGTATTCTTTTTTAGGGTACCAAAAAGAAAATTTATCATAAAAGATGGGTGTGTTTATGCTCCTTGTGATGGAAAAGTAGTAGTAATTGAAAGAACTGAAGAAAGCGAATATTTTAACGATCAAAGAATTCAGGTTTCTATTTTTATGTCTCCATTAAATGTTCATAACAATCTTTATCCTATAAATGGAAATATTTGCTACAAAAAATATCATCCAGGAAAACATCTTTTTGCATGGCACCCAAAATCATCTACTAAAAATGAAAGAAGCAGTGTTGTTGTTAAAAACAATAATATTTCAATTTTAGTTCGACAAATTGCAGGAGCTCTAGCAAGAAGAATAGTAACTTACCCAGAATTGCACGATAAAGTAAAGGCATGTGAAGAATTAGGTTTCATTAAATTTGGATCTAGAGTTGATCTTTTTTTACCAAAAAATATAAATATTAAAACTGATTTAAATTGCAAAGTAATTGGTGGTGAAACTATTATTGCTGAATATTAAGTTTTTTTTGCATTAATTTATACTATATTTGCATATAAACAAACTTAAATTTATACTATGAAAAAAATATATATTGTTGCAACATTATTCTTTTTCTCAACTTTAACAATAATGGCACAAGATAATGTTAAGTCATCGGAATCATTAGAAGTAACAAAGGAGTGTTCTAGTACCGAAAAGAAAACAGAAGGAATATGTGCAAAAACCGGAAAAACATGTGAAAAATCATGCGAAAAAAAGAAAACAAAAACATGTTGTAACGGAAAAAAAACAAATGGCTTTAACTTTGGTAAAAGCAATAACTATAGCAAGGAGACATCCTCATGCGCAAAAAAAACAACCAATAAATCATGTTGTAAAAGCAAAAAACAAAATACAAATGATGTAAGTGCATGTGCTAAAACAAAAAAAAGTTGTAGTAAAACAAGTACTTGCTGTAAAAAATAGCTTTTAATTATTAATTTATTATAAAGCCGCTTATTTAAGTGGCTTTTTTTTAACATGGAATTATTACATAAGGACATTCTGGATTACGCTTCAAAATATACTGAAAATGAATCTAAATTATTAATGGATTTAGATAGAGAAACATGGATGAAAACGGTAAATCCTAGAATGATTTCTGGAAAAATTCAAGGAAGAATATTAAGTATGTTTAGTCGTATGATTAAACCTCAAAACATTTTAGAAATTGGTACTTTTACAGGTTACTCTGCATTATGTATGGCTGAAGGTATTAATAAAAATGGTCTAATTCACACCATAGATATTAACGAAGAGATAGTTCTTTTAGCAAAAGAATACTTTCAAAAATCAAAATTTCACAAAAACATTAAACAGTATATAGGTAATGCAATTGATATAATTCCTAAAATTAAAAATAATTTTGACATCGTTTTTATTGATGCAGATAAGGAAAATTATTCAAATTATTTTGATTTAGTTATTAAAAAAGTAAATATTGGAGGCTTTATAATAGCAGATAATGTACTGTGGAGCGGTAAAGTGACAAAAAATATTAGAGATAAGGAAACTATGGCATTGCACGAATACAATAATAAAATAATGCAATCAAGCATAGTGAGCAATTTACTTCTTCCTGTAAGAGATGGTCTGATGATTTGTCAAAAAATTAAAGAAGTTGATTAATTTTAATAATTTAGAAAGAGCTTTTAAAGACAAGTCTAATAAAGATCTTTATAGAGCTTATGTATTGTTTTTAGCAATAAAAAACCCTTATCTAACAAGTTTCCTAACAAAAATTTTAAAAATTTTTATTTATTTAAATATACCATTAGAAAATATAATTAAAAAAACTGTTTATCGTCATTTTTGTGGCGGTACAGATATTAATGAATGTAATAACACTATAAATAAATTATGGAAATCTAACATAGGTACAATTCTTGATTTTTCAGCTGAAGGAAAAGAATCAAATGATGATTTTGAAAAGGTATACAAACAGACTATACTCTCAATTAACAAAGCAATAAATAATATAAAAATTCCTTTTGCGGTATTTAAAGCTACTGGATTAACAAGTTTTAATTTACTAAAAAAAATTAGCCTAAAAGTAGATTTGACTGAAAGTGAAAAAAATCAAAAAATAGAATTTGAAAATAGAGTAAATAATATATGTCAAACAGCACACAAAAACAAAGTTAAAGTATTTATTGACGCAGAAGAAAGCTGGATTCAAGAAGCAATTGATGAAATTGTGTTGAAAATGATGAAAAAATATAACAAAAATGAAATTTTCATTTTTAACACTATACAATGTTATAGGATTGATCGATTAAGTTATCTAAAAAAAATTATTAATAACGCTAAAAAAGAAAAATATAAAATAGGTGTTAAAATTGTTAGGGGTGCATATCATCAAAAAGAAATTGATAGGGCAATAAAAAAAGGATATACAATTCCTGTTCATGAAAGTAAATTAAATACTGATAAAGATTTTAATAGGGCTCTTGAAATTTGCATTGAAAATATTAAAGTGGTTAGTTTTTGTGCAGGAACACATAATGAAGAAAGTACCTTATATCTTTTAGAGCTTATGAAGAAATATAATATAGAAAATAGTAATAATCATGTATATTTCTCACAATTATTAGGTATGAGCGATCATATATCATACAATTTATCATTTAAAAAATATAACGTAAGTAAATACGTTCCATATGGACCTGTTAAAGATTCACTTCCTTACCTAATAAGAAGAGCAGAAGAAAATACATCTATTTCAGGACAAATGAATAGAGAATTGAAAAATATAATGACAGAGAAAAAAAGAAGAAAAATTTGATTTATTAATGTAACGCTCTAAATTAAAAGTCACAAGAAACCTCACCATCTAGAACAAGGTACATTACTCTAACTTTATCTTTAGAATCACAATACTCAAACTCAATAGAAACATTTTTATTATCTATTGAATTTTCTAAGATATAATATTTACATGGTTCAGAAAAATCCTTTTTACTTCTTTCAAAATTAATTTCGCCGTCTTTTATGGTTGATATAATATCTTCTTTATTTAAATTAAAATAAACCAATTGACATTCCGCCTTATTAGTAAATGTTAGAGATGTTGATTTACTTAATTTACTTAAAACTCTCTTATTTGGACTAAAGTAATCAACATATTCATAAAAAACTTTTTTAAGTCGATTTTCGGGACCAACAGAAAGTATAATAATACCTAAAAAAACACCTAATCCAAATAATGTAAATCTTTTAATCATGATATAGTAGCCATAATTAAGTCTAAATCCTTAAACATTAGTTTAAAACGCTCAGCAAGAACTTTGTTTGTTATATCTCCATTAAACGAATAAACTCCCTTTCTTAAATGCTTATGAGTGCGTATTGCCTTATTAACTCCGCCACATTCAGATATTTTTAAAAGAATGGGTGTTAATAAATTGCTAATTGCTATTGATGCTGTTCTTGAAACTCTTGAAGCTATATTAGGCACACAATAATGTACTATATCATGCTTTATAAAAGTAGGTTTCTTGTGAGATGTAACTTCTGATGTCTCAATACAACCCCCTTGATCAATACTTACATCAATCACAACAGAACCTTTTTTCATTGTTTTAACCATTTCTTCACTAACTACACAAGGAACTCTTCCGCTTCCTACTCGTAATGCGGATATTATAACATCAGCTCTTCTTATAGCTTTAGATAAAATCTTTGGTTGAATTGTAGAAGTACTTACTTGTTGGTTTATATTATTCTGTAAACGTCTTAACTTTGTTATTGATTCATCAAAAACAATTACAGAAGCTCCTAACCCTAAAGAAGCACGACAAGCATATTCACCAACAGTACCAGCCCCAATAATTACAACATTAGTAGGGATTAAACCAGTTATACCACCCAACATAAGTCCTTTTCCATTATTAACATTGGATAAGTATTCGGAGGCAATTAATAGAGATGTATTGCCAGCAATTTCACTCATAACTCTAATGAAAGGAAGCTTATTACTTTCGTCTGTTATAAACTCAAATGCAAAAGAAGTGATATTTTTCCTTTTCAATAAATTAAAATAATCTATATCTTGAGTACTTGTCTGTAAAGCTGAAATTAGTTGCTGCCCATTACTCATCATTGATAATTCATCTTTAGTAGGCGGTTCAATTTTAATAATAAAATCCGTACTAAATACTTCTTTTTTAGATGTTGCAATAACAGCACCTTGTTGCATATATTCTTCATCAGAAAAACTAGAAGATTGTCCAGCACCCTTTTCAATTATAACATTGTTACCATTTGCAACTAATAATCCCACTGAGTCTGGTGTTAAAGCAACCCTGTTTTCTTGAAAAGAAGATTCTTTTAATATTCCGATATGAAGTTTCTTAGGACTTATCTTAACTTCAACTGTTTCTTCTTTTGGTAAAAATTCAAATGAGCTATATGTTTTAGATTTTTTCATAATTATGTAATTATACTAATTTTTCTTTTATCTTGCTCTAAATTCATATGAATTTGAACCATATCATCATATATTAATGACTCTATATTTTCTGACCATTCAATAAAACAATAATCAGTACCAAAGAAATATTCCTCATAACCAAGGCTATACATTTCGTCAATTTTATTTATCCTGTAGCAATCGAAGTGATACACACTATAATTGAAACTTGTTTTATATTCATTGACAATAGAAAAAGTTGGACTATTTACCATATCAATAACTCCAATTTTAGAACATATAGCTTTTATAAGTGTTGTTTTACCAACACCCATCTTACCATAAAATGCAAATTTTCGGTTAGGATGAGTCATTTCAATAATTTTATTAGCAACATTGTCTACAAAACTTATATTATCTATATATAAAATATTTTCTGACACTATTTTGAGCTTAATGTTAGACATGGTACCAACATCTCTTCAAGTGATACTCCCCCATGTTGATATGAATTTTTATAAAATTTAGCATAATAATTGAAATTGTTTTGATAAACAAAATAAGTATTTTCTTTAGCAAAGATATACTTACCGCTTAAATTTCTAGATGGTAAATTATATTCAGAAGGGTTGTTTATTTCAAATACATCTTCTTTAATATATTTCATATTCCTTCCATTCTTAAATCTCAAATTTGATGTTATATCTCTTTCACCTATAAGTTTAGAAGGCTTATTAACATTGATAGTACCATGATCAGTTGTAATCACTAATTTAGCTCCTTGAAGTGCAATTTTTTTCATAATTTCTCTCAATGGAGAATGCGAAAACCATGAGTATGTTAATGAGCGGTAGGCTGAGTCATCCTTGACTAACTCCTTAATCACTTTCATCTCAGTCTTTGCATGAGACAATATATCGACAAAATTATAAACAATTACATTTAATAAATTATTTTTTAAATCTGAAACTCGATTTATCATTTTATTACCCGCTTCAAAATTGGTAATTTTATTATATGTATACTTGATATTTTCTTTTCCAAGTCTTTTTAAATTCTCATGCAAAAAATCACTTTCAAAATCATTTTTTCCTTTTGAATTTTCTTCATCAACCCATTTGCTTGGAAACTTTTTTTGAATATCTCCTGGATGCAATCCAGAAAATATAGAGTTTCTAGAATATTGAGTTGAGGTAGGTAAAATACTCATGTACATATCCTCATTGATTAAATTAAAATCTTCCAATACAAGAGGTTCGATAATTTTCCATTGATCAAATCTTAAATTATCAATAACAATTAAATAAACATTTTTATTTGAATTTAAAAATGGGTTAATCTTATTTAAAAATAAATTATGAGACATTAATGGTTTTGCTTCTGATGATATCCAGGTTTTATAATTCTTCTTAACAAATTTAAAAAACTGAAGATTAGCTTCACTTTTTTGTAAGGCAAGGATTTCATCCATGTTACTATCTTTAGATTTATCAAGCTCCAATTCCCAATAAATTATTTTTTTATATACACTATACCACTCTTCAACAGTGTTAGCTGACCCTATTAAAGTGCTAATGTTTCTAAATTCTTGCTGATAATCACGACTAGTTCTTTCTCCAATTAATCTATTTTTATCAATATTTTTTTTAATTGCTAATAATATTTGATTAGGATTAACTGGTTTAATTAAATAATCTGCAATCTTTGATCCAATTGCCTCTTCCATTATTCTTTCTTCCTCACTTTTAGTAATCATAATAACAGGAGTACTTGGATATTTTTCTTTAATTATAGTAAGAGTTTCTAAACCAGAAATTCCTGGCATATTCTCATCTAAAAATATAATATCGAAATTTTTTTCTACTAATAAATCAAGAGCATTGTCTCCGCTATTTACTGGTGTGACTGAGTATCCTTTAGACTCTAAATACAATACATGAGAGTTTAGTAAGTCTATTTCATCATCCGCCCAAAGTATCTTAATCATTATTTATTGTTTTGTTTTACAAAAATTAAAAAAAAAACCGTTATTTGCTCAAAATGAAAGGAAGAAATAAAAATAAAATAATCAATGACCCGATATATGGCTTTGTCAATATAGATCATGGTTTAATTAATTGTATAATTAATCATGCTTATTTTCAAAGAATGAGAAGAATATCTCAATTAGGTCTTTCTTATTTAGTTTATCCAGGTGCTCATCACAGTAGATTTGAACACGCAATAGGATCTCTATATTTAATGCAGAAAGCAATAAACCAAATCAAAAGAAAAGGGAATACTATAACCTTGGAAGAAGAAGAGGGTGTAAAAATTGCCATACTTTTACATGATATTGGGCATGGACCTTTTTCTCACGCATTAGAAAAGTCAATTATATCAAATGTTACTCATGAAGAGATGTCTATGCTTTTTATGCATAGATTAAACAAAAAATTTGATGGAAAATTATCTTTGGCTATTAAAATATTTACAAATAAATATCATAAAAAATTCTTACATCAATTAGTATCTTCTCAACTAGATATAGATAGATTAGATTACCTTAAAAGAGATAGTTTTTTTACTGGTGTAACAGAAGGTAACATAGGAAGTGAAAGAATTATTCAAATGCTTAATGTATATAATAATAATATCGTGATTGAAGAAAAAGGTATTTATTCAGTTGAAAAATTTTTAATTGCAAGACGTTTAATGTATTGGCAAGTTTATTTACATAAAAATGTAATTGCTGCTGAATATATGCTAATACAACTATTGAAAAGAGCAAAAGAATTAATAAAGAATAATAAAATTACTTCTCCAATTATTGAACTAAATAAGTTTCTTCAAAATAATTACAAATTAGAAGATTTTAAAGGTAATGATAAATTGCTGGAAGATTTTTCAAGGTTAGATGATATAGATATATATACATGTATTAAATCATGGAGTAGGGATAGTGATCCTGTATTATCTAAGATGTCTAATATGATTTTAAATAGAGACTTACTAAAAATCAATATTAAAGATAAACCTTTTACTAAATCTGAAATAAATTTTAAAATATCTGAAATTCAAAATTTCCACAAATTAAGTAAAGATGAGATAAATTTCTTTGTTTTTTCAGATAAAGTAAGTAATAATTTATATAGTCAAAAAAAAGAAAAAATAAATATATTATTAAAAAACAACAAAATTCTTGACATATCAGGTGCTTCAGATCAATTTGATATGAAGAGTTTAAATAAGGAAATAAATAAATATTTTATTTGTTTTCCAAAGTAAAAAAAATAGATCGTAATAATTGAAATTTATTAGATTTGCAATATGGAATACACAGCTAAAGAAGTTGCAGATTTAATTAAAGGAAAAATAATTGGAGATAAAAATGTCAAGATTAACAACTTAGCAAAAATTGAAAATGGAAAAAAAGGAGATTTGTGTTTTCTATCTAACTTAAGATATAAAAATTATATATCTAAATCAAGCGCATCAATCATAATAGTTAATGATTCTTTTAAAACTGATCAACATATTTCATCTACACTGATAAAAGTAAAGGATGCTTATTCTGCATTTAGTGAATTTTTAGAAATATATAATAAAGCTAAATATCAAAAAACTGGTATATCAAAAAATGCACATATTTCTAAAAATGCTCAAATTGGAACCAATGTTTTAATACAGGATTTTACTTACATTTCTGAAGGAGCAATAATAGAAGATAATGTTAAAATATACAGCAATTGCTATATTGGAGAAAACGTTGAAATCAAAGAAGGTAGTATTTTATTTTCAGGTGTAAAAATTTATCACGATTGTAAAATTGGAAAAAAAAATATAATTCACTCTAATGCGGTAATTGGATCTGATGGATTTGGATTTGCTCCAAACAAAGAAAATATGTATTCTAAAATACAGCAAATTGGCAATGTTATAATATATGATAATGTAGAGGTTGGGTCAAATACTACCATAGATAGAGCTACTATGGGGTCTACAATAATCAACGAAGGAGTAAAATTAGATAATCTTATTCAAATCGCTCATAATGTTGAAATTGGATCACATACAGTTATTGCAGCTCAAGCAGGTGTGGCAGGTTCAACTAAAATTGGCTCAAAATGCATGATTGGTGGACAAACAGCTATTTCTGGTCATTTAATTATTGCAGATAGAGTTAAAATTGCTGGTCAAAGCGGTGTCGCTTCAAGTATATTAGAAGAGGGTAAAATTGTTCAGGGTCCTATGGCTTTTGAAATTAAAGATTTTCAAAGATCCTATGTTATTTTCAAAAAACTACCAAAAATTTATAAAACAATAAGTAAATTAAAAGATAAGTTTAAAAATGCATAATCAAACAACTATCTTAAACAAATCATCTATAAGTGGTGTTGGAATCCATACTGGTGTAAAAACATTATTAAACTTTATTCCTGCCGAAAAAAATACTGGTATAATTTTTATTAGAACCGATATAAAAGAAAGACCCATAATTGAAGCAGATGTTGATAATGTTTTTTCAACAAACAGAAGTACTAATCTTAAAAAAAATAATGTAGAGATTTACACTGTCGAACATGTTCTTGCAGCTATTCAAGGATGTGGAATTACCAATCTAATAATTGAGATAAACAATATTGAAGTTCCTATAATGGACGGAAGCTCTAGATTATTTTCAAAAATATTAAGAGAATCTGGAATTAAATTTTTAGATGCAAAGCTGCCTACTTATAAAATAAGTAAGAAAATATCTTACAAAGATGAAGATAGTGGAACTATTTTAACTATTGAACCTAGCAATAAATATGAAGTTGAAGTAGAAATTGATTATAATTCAAAAAAATTAGGCATACAAAAAGCATCATTAAGTGACATGAGTAATTTTGAAGATGAAATATCATCTTCAAGAACATTTTGTTTCTTACATGAATTAGAAGAATTAATGAGTAGAAATTTAATTAAAGGTGGGGATATCAATAATGCAATTGTAATAGTTGAAAAAGATATAACACAAGAAAAATTAGATAAGTTAGCAAAGGTATTTAACAAAAAAAATATTAAGGTAGGGAAAGAGAATATTCTTGATAATTTAGAGTTACGATATGATAATGAACCGGCTAGACATAAATTGCTAGATGTTATTGGAGATCTTTCACTGATAGGGATTGCGATTCAAGGAAAGATTACCGCAATAAAACCAGGACACAAAAATAATACTAAATTTGCAAAAAAATTAAAAGAAATTATAACAGAAGAAATGAAGAAAATAGCTCCTAACATTGATTTTAATACGAAACCTTTATATAACAAGGAGAAAATTAAAAAAATTCTACCACACAGAGATCCTTTTTTATTTATTGATGAGGTTCGTGAACTAGGTAAAGATTATATTATTGGAACAAAATTTGTCAGTGCTGAAGAAGAATATTTTAAAGGTCATTTTCCCGGGGAACCTGTTATGCCAGGTGTGCTTCAATTAGAAACAATGGCTCAGGTGGGTGGAATTTTAGTTTTAAATACTGTAGAAAATCCTGAGGATTATTTAACATTTTTTATGAAAATAGATAATGCTAGATTCAAGCAAAAAGTTGTACCTGGAGATGTTATTATATTTAGACTTAATTTAATTTCTCCAATCAGAAGAGGTCTTTGTCATATGCATGGCAAAGGTTTTGTTAATAGTAAAATTGCTGTTGAAGCAGATCTACTTGCTCAAATAGTACCAAAAAATAAATAAAATGATTCAGCCTTTATCTTATGTACATCCAGATGCTCAAATTGCAGACAATGTAGTAATTGATCCTTTTGTAACAATTGAAAAAAATGTAGAAATTGGAAAAGGTACATGGATTGGTGCTAATGTTACAATTATGGAAGGAGCTAGAATTGGAGAAAATTGTAGAATATTTCCTGGTGCTGTGATATCTGCAATACCTCAAGATCTAAAATTTAATGGGGAAAAGTCGTTAGCTATAATTGGTGATAATACTACTATTAGAGAATGTGCAACAATTAATAGAGGAACATCAGCAAGTGGTAAAACTGAAGTGGGTAACAACTGTTTAATAATGGCATATGCACATATAGCGCACGATTGTATTGTTGGTAATAATTGTATAATAGTTAATAGTGTAGCCTTAGGAGGTCATGTAGATATTGGAGATTTTGCTATAATAGGAGGTTTATCTGCAGTTCATCAATTTGTGAGTATTGGAAAGCATGCTATGATATCAGGTGGAGCGTTAGTTAGAAAAGATGTGCCTCCATACGTAAAAGCTGCAAGAGAACCATTATCATTTGTTGGGATTAACTCAATTGGATTAAGAAGAAGGGGTTTTAATGATGAAAAAATTAAAGAAATTCAAAGTATATATAGATTACTATTTCAAAATAATAATAACAACACCCAGGCAATTCTTAAAATTGAAGCAGAACTAAATGCATCACCTGAAAGAGATGAAATTATATCATTTGTTCAGCAATCAAGAAGAGGAATTATGAAAGGGTATAATCAAAAATAATATGGCAACAACTGCTGATTTTAGAAATGGCTTATGTATCCAACATAATGGAGAACCATGGAAAATAGAATCATTTCAACATGTTAAACCTGGCAAAGGCCCAGCGTTTGTAAGAACAAAAATTAGAAATCTGAATACTGGTAGATTGTTAGAGAATACTTTTACTGCAGGAGTAAAAATTGATATTATTAGAATAGAGAACAGAAAATATCAATTTTTATATAATGAAGGAAATGATTACCATCTAATGAATATAGATGATTATGAACAAATCATGTTAAATAAAAATTTTATAGAATATTCTGAATTTCTTAAGGAAGGTGAAAATGTTGAAGTTTTATTTCATGCCGACAAAGGAATGCCTTTATCTGCAAATCTCCCAAGTCATGTAATTTTAGAAATTACACATACTGAGCCTGGACTAAAAGGCAATACAGCTACA
>MDTD01127705.1_pt1 | contig 11642 bp, 10 predicted proteins | sample 811221 | NCBI WGS metagenome assembly MDTD01 (sample SAMN05326646, study PRJNA326480) | marine metagenome | isolation source: seawater | place: Pacific Ocean: South West | collected 2011
CTTCAATAACTGAATTTACCTTTCAAGAGACAGCTTCTGATTCTACAACTGCTCCTAGATTTACAGTTACATTAGGAGTTATGCCTGACTATTTATTTGATGGAAAAGGAATGAGGATTGATGGTGTTTCAAAGAATAAAACAGCAGATAAATATGGGGTGTTAAAAGGGGATATTGTCATTAAATTAGGAGATGTAGAAGTGAATGATATGATGGCATATATGAAGGCTCTTAGTCAATTTAATAAAGGTGATGCAACTGTAGTTAGGGTTTTAAGAGAAGACACTGAGGTAGATATAGATATTGTATTTCAATAATGAGTAGATTTTGTATTTTATTGTTATTTACTCTTAGTTTAACTGCCTGTATTAAGCCAAGTTTAGAAAAAGTAGATGGTAGCAGTGATAAGGTTATAAAAGATTCTATTTATTTTGAATCTGTTAAGATAGAAACTCATTAGAAAATTATAATTGTTGAATTTCAAAAGTAGGATATCCTTTTTCTCCTAGATCGTTATAAAAATCTATAAATCGTAATTTATAATAATGTCCTTCACCATCTTGAAGAATATAATTCATGTTTTCAACGATTGAATAGCTGCTTGATTCAAAATCAAATATTTTCCAATTATAACCAATGAAATCTCTTTCTTGATTAAAATCATACTGACTAACCTCAGTATAATTAATATTTTCAAAAGAATTTATTGTGTCTAAAGCAACACTAAGGGTGCTGTTATTAATTAATATTCCAGTAACTAGGTAAGGTGTTGGGGGGGTAGGAAAGATATGTAAATATTGAGAAAATAACAGATCCCAATCAGAGATATTAGGTTCAATATTTATTACTTTGTTTTCAGAGAATGAGAAACAAGTCTTTTGTTTGTTTACTTGTTTGTCAATCCATACAGTAGTGTCAAGAGAATTATCTAATGAAGCATATCTAACCATATATCCTGTCTCATTTATAGAATCAATTCTGAATTTTATATATCCTATTGGATTTCCGGAGATATTATAACCTCTATCTATTATAAAGAAGATATTTTGATTTTGATAATCCCCAATAGCAGTACTATCTATATTGCCTGAAGGGTTATCCCAATTCCATTGAGGATTATTTATAGAGAATACTGATTCAAAAGATGAATCTGTAATTCTCCATGCGGCTCCACCTAGAGATGAGTTAAGAAAAATTCTCCATCCTTCTATATTGGATTCAAATCCAATATCCCAACTTGTTTTTAGGTTCTGAGAAACAACCGTATTATCTTTTAGTTTATAAAATATTTGGTAACGATAATCTTGCTGCATTTCAATTGTAGTGGTAATTAGATCTCCTGTTTGATGTGGCGGTATAGGGATTTCTCCTTTATCACAAGATGTTATAATAAATATTAATAAAGTATATGTGAGGATTTTCTGCATTATAATATGTATTTAATAGATGTAAATATACTTCTTCCATATCCAATAGATGTACTGTTAGATGATCCTTGATGTATGCCAGAAGAGACTCCTATTACATTTATATTCTGTACATCTAACATATTTTTACAACCCAAAGACAGTTCTATTTTGTTTTTATATAATTTTTTAGATAATGTCATGTCTAACATGTGATAATCATCTATTATTATATCTTCTATGTTTCCAGAATCATTCATGCTAAATGAAGATAATTTACCATTGTATTTATAGAACATAGCTAGTTTCATTTTTAAACGATTTATATTGAGTAAGAGACTAGATTGATATTCTTTTGAGAAATTATATGGTTTAACATTTTCATCAGTTGATAGCTGATTAAAACGTCCTATGTATGACATTCCTATATTAAATTTAATAATATCTTTTATAAGTTCTAAGTTTCCTCGACCTCCTACAGTACGATATTCACCAATATTTATATATGTGTATTCATCTCCATTTTCTGCTAATGTTATAAGGTTATTTATATCATTATAGAAAGTGTATGTAGAATATTTCAGGATGTAATCCTCTGCTTTTTTCTTCCAAGAGAAAGAGAATTGATAATTATTAGATTTTTCTGCAATTAGATTTTTATTTCCAAGAATATTGTGGTTGATATCTACAAATTCAAAATATAATTCTTTTAATGAAGGAGCTCTGAATCCTTTAGAAAATGAGGTTCTAAAATGCCAGTTATTTATCATGTATTTTAAATGAAAAGATGGAATTAAAGGTGCTGTGTATTCTGTGTTATATGTCCATCTTACTCCTGCTCTTAATATTAAGTTTTTTATATCCCATTCATTATTAGTATATAAGGCATAATCTCCTTGATTCTTCTTTCTATCTTCAATTCTTTTGCCTGAGGCTTCCTCATAATTTATATCATATCCTATTTCTGTATTTATGTTTTCTATAATTGGGAAAGAGAAACTCGAACGACTCATCCAATTATTAAATAATGTTGTGTCTTGGTCAGAAGCGTTTACTGTTAGTTGTTCTTCTAATGTAGTTAAATCTTTTAGGTATGTGTTTTTGATGCGTTTATAATTATTATGCGAAAGCAGGAAAGTTAATTTACTTTTCTCAGAAATAATTAAAGATATATCGCTTCCTATATTTTTTCTCCAAGTATAATAGTAGTCATCAAATGCAGACTCAAAGTAAGGTGTTCTTGGCATTCCTCTATTAGTTATCTTTTCATAAAATCCATCTATAAAAGAACGTGTTTTTATTTTTTTACTATTATATCGATATTCTCCTTTTATAAATAGTTGTTCTTTTGGTTTCCACTGTTTAAATCGATTAGTGTCTGCAATGGTTTGTTGTGGAATAAATTGAAAATCTTCATTTGGAGACCAGCCATCAAAATAATTTCTACCACCAGTAAGTGAGAATTGGTTGTTGTTAGAACCTATATTAATTAGTCCATCTATATTATAATGGCCAACGCTCTCATAATAAGTATTGACCTTATATGTATTATTTGTATATTCTTTACTAATTAAATTAATAGTTCCTGCTAGAGCATCAGTCCCATAGTTTACTGACAAAGGACCTTCAATAATTTCAATTCGCTCAATATTATTTAAATTAATTTGACTAATATCAATATTACCATCTAGACGACCAATGACGGGTATTCCATCGATCATTATTTTTATATTTTGACCATCCAAACCTTGTATACTTAGAATACTTCCTAATATATTATCTTGTGATAAGCGAATATTGATTTCTTGTTCTAGAACATCTTGGAGGGATATTGCACTAAGCATGTCTAAATCTTCTCTATTTATAACACGTATGTTATGTATAGCATCTTCCATATTTCTGTTAGATATTTGTGCGGTAACAACTACTTGATCTAAGATGCGGTTTTTGTCTGTAAGGTAAATGTTGGTGTCAGTTTGGATTAAGATAGAATCTGTAAAATCGTTATAATTAATATGCTTAATAATTAATCTAATTTTTTTGCTAGATAATTGTTTTGGAATATTAAAAAGGCCTTTGTTATTTGTTATGAGTGTAAATTCATTGATTTGAATAGTTGCTTCTCTAACAGGTTCTTTCTTTTGATCAAGTATAGTGATTTTTTGGCCATGAACGACACTTGTGATAAGTAAGAAAAGAATAATAATTCTCATTTTCTTTATTACAGAATTTATTTTACTACAAAATTAAAAACTAAGAACGAAATCACACCTTTTATAAGGTTAATTTATATGTGTATATTATTGTATAATTAATTTTTCCTTTTTGCTTACTCCATCTATTGTCACAGAAACAATATATACACCTTTATTAAAAGAATGAACATCAATATCGTATGTTTTTAACCCTCTTTCTATTATAGAGTTTGATATTTCTTTACCTCTAATATCAAAGATTGTTAATTCTCCTGTATTTTTCGCATCAACTATAACCTTAGTTTGATTAATAGCTGGATTAGGGTAGATCGAAAAAGAGTTTAATTTATTATTGTTGTCAATAATTGAAGTAGAATTAATGAGCTCTGTATTGAAAGAAATATTTCCTGAGCTTGTTCCTTCAAATTCTGTAAAAACTATTCTATAGATATCATTATTCATATCTTTAATAAAATAACATAAATCATTACTAAGCACGTATCCTTGTGAAAAGTCATAATATTTCCAGTTATAACCAATAGTATTAATTTCAGAACTGAACGAATGGGCTGAGTAGTTGTTATATGTTAATGGATTTGTTATTTGTGCTGCTTCAGCAACCTCTATATCCGTATTATGAAGGACTCCTGTAACAGAATAAGGCATTGACATGTCAAGAGCAATATATTTTGTAAACGTAATATCCCAATTATTGCTTAATGGCTCTCTATCTTCAATGATATTATTATCTAATGAATAATAAATAAACTTCTTACCTGGATAATTATTTTTATTTATACTCTGACTAATTTCATTGCTTCCGTCTATATTAGCATGAAGAAAGTTGTATGTTCCTCCAGCTAATTTTTCAATCCATAATTTTTTCCATTGACCATTAAGAGTGCGTATGATATATAGTGAGTCTCCCGTAACATGATGAGTAATCATACTATAAACTCCCCATCCTAGATCATACATTCCGTCTTCATAGATATTAAAAGCTCCATCAGACCATGAATTTTCACTATTATATATAGGATTTGTTAAGCTACTTAATGTAGATGAATTAATCAAGTTCCAGTCACTAGTATCACCTGCTGTATAATTATATAGTTCTACTCCTTTTCCATCATTTATTCTAATTGAATAACTCATAGCTTCAATACTAAATGCTAGGTCCCAATTTTCATTATTGATGTTTCCTGTTTCTCCATTTTCAAGGCTATAGAAACTTTGATTAACATAACCAGATCCTAAAGATACTGAATTAGATGTTTGGGAGCTAGCTAATACGCAAGCAAACAGAAAAAATGCTAGTGTAATTTTATTTTTTTTCATTGATTTCTATTCTGATTTTAAGATAATTTTCTTTTCTATTTTACCATTATTATAAATATAAAATAAAGGTGTGTTGTAAAGCTTTTCTTTACATTCTCTACCAAGAACATCTATTATTTTCACTACTTCTGTATTTTCTGTTATGTTCTCTATTGTCAAAGCATTGTCAAGAGTAAAGTTAATATTTGCAATACTATCACAGCCGCTTACAGCAATTAACGAACTGTCTACATAGTCTCCAGATGCAGTTAAAGAAATATTATTCCATATAATAGTAGTGTCTGATGATACAAGAGTGTCATAACTTATTGTGTTAATTGTAGCCATATTCCAATAAGGATTCATTGGATTATTCGCCATTACTAGTGTTTCAGTAGCTCCTAGTGTTATTCCGAACGTGTCATCTAGTAGTGTTACCGTATGAGTTATAAAGTCATAGATATATGATTGTTGACATACACCACAGCTATCCATTATTGAGCTTCCATCTACTATACCATTACAATCTATTATACAGTTTGCATTCCAGTAAGGGTTCATTGGATTATCTGGCATTACTAACATTTCAGTAGCTGCTAGTGTTATTCCTAGTGTATCATCTAGTAGTGTTACAGTGTGAGTTACAAAGTCATATATATATGCTTGTTGGCAATCTCCACAGTCATCAGTTAATGATGTTCCATTCGCTATACCGTTACAGTCTAGATTTCCTGTTGGAATAGATGCAATAATTACTCCTTTCATTCCCATTCCAACGTGAGGTTGACAAACATAATAATATGTTTGATTATTAGTAGTTATCAAATAGTCTGTTGCTCCAAATCCAAAATTAAATCCCCCGTTTGCAGTACTACCATTACTTATATAAGTTAACTGATCTACTTCAACAGCATTATGAGTTGCTCCTAATACAAAATGTATTGTGTCTCCTACGTAACAGTTTATTGTGTCTGGAGAAAAAGTCATGCCTACTGTATTTACAGTATAAGAGTTTTGAGAATATGTTATATTGAATAACAATATGCTTAATAATAGTAGTATATGTCTCTTCATTTTTTTATTATTATTAATGTTTTAAAATTGAGTGCAAAAATATATTTTAAAATTCAAAAGACATATTAAAATTAACATTATTTAGAATTAATCTTAATAAGCAATTGTTGATAAAAGAATATCTTTATATTAAGATATATATTTTTCTATAAATTATTCGATAATGATCTTTTTTTCTACTGTTCCATCATCATAGATGTAAAAGAAAGGTTCATTATTTCTCTCATTAATTTCTTTTCCTAAAATGTTAATAGTTCTTATAATTTTTTTCTTTGTATTATTTATATTATTATAATTAGTATTTACTTCTAAACACACAGCTTCTACTTCAATGTTGTAATAAAAGTAATAATAGCCAGCTTGAGAAGCACTAGATCCAGTAATGTTTATTATTTCTCCAATATTATAAGGATAAATAGCTCCTGTGCTATTACGGTAAAGGCCAGAATTATTTGTAGACAACCCTAATTGCATGTCTGTTCCTATAGGTACTGTGAAATTTAGTATGACATTTTGTTTTCCTGAAAACACTGTGTGTGTTGTGTCATCTATTACATTGCCATTATTATCTCGAAGTTCAAATGTTATAGAGTTTGTATTTTCAGCATATATATCAGCTGATTTAATAATACATGTGTCATTACTATTAAATATTAGATGTTGATCATTATAGAAATATCCACCAGAGCCTATATTAATATCAGTTGCACCTCCATTAAACAGATTAACATTGGCTAGTGAATTATAATTACTTGCAGATTGGTTTAAACATCCAATAACTGCAGCTATGCAACTTCCATTATCATGACAAGCTAAACTATCATAATTAATTGCTAAAGGATCAGTACATCCACTAATATAACAGCAGCTTCCATCATCAATAGTTGCAAGATTAGAGAAATTATAAGCACTAGGATCAGTACATCCGCAATCGTCACTTAATTTATATTTATATATAGCAATAGGAGAAGTAGGGAAAAAGGAATTATTATTTTGTCCTAAAAGAAAATAAGCATCACAACCAATTACAAAACTTCCAGGAGCCCAGATGGCATCTCCAGGGTGAGAAGGTAGTTGATTCCAGGAATCATTTGTTGGGTTATATTCCCAGAACTCTCCTTCATCTAGGGGTCCATGATCATCGCCATCTCCACTTAATACATATCCTTTATTATTGTATGAAAATTGAGTACCAGCTACTCTCGCTTCTCCAGGGAAATTAGACATTTGTGTCCAGGAATCATTGTTTGGATTATAGCGATAGAAGTCATTATAAATATATGAATTAGCAGAGGGGTTACTTCCAGGTCCAAATACGCTTCCATGACCAAATCCTACATATGCATAGTCACCAATTCCAAAATAGAATGGATGGTGTCTATTATTGCCAATTAGATCAGTTTTTTGTGTCCATGTATTATTTGTTACATTATACTCCCACCAGTCACCTAAGTTTCCATTGTCATTACTTCCACATCCCATATAGATATTATTGTTTACTACAATCATTGCAGGATGATTTCTTCCATCTCCAGGGAAATTTGCTTTTTGTGTCCAAGTGTCATTTATCATGTCATATTCCCACCAATCTGTTGGATATATTCCATTTGAAGTTGACCCAAATCCTAAATACGCTTTATTCCCTATCGATACTCCATAGGCATAGCCTCTTCCCGTAGAAGGGAAATCTTGTAATTGTGTCCAAGTATCGTTTATTTTATCGTATTTATATGCATCAGTAAGATAACTTCCAGATATTACAAATCCATGCTCATTATTTGCAAATGTGATTGGATGATGTCTTCCATCAGCAGGAAAGTTTGATAATTGTTGCCAGTTTTGCCCAATTCCAATTAACGGAAAAAAAAGTACGATACTTAGTAGTTTATTTATATTCATTTGGTTATTTGTTTTTTTTAGCTAGCCTTATTAGTTCGTTTTTGTATTCTTTTGAGTTGTTACATATGCTATTGAATTGTATAAAAAATATTCCTTCACTTGATTGGGCATAATATCCGTCAATTGTAAGAAACAACATTTTTGCATTTTTGTCATTTATTTGATGTTGATTATAGAGTGTTGAGGTAATAGTTTCTCTATGATCCTCGTTCATATGTTGTATAATATTATTTTCATTTTCTATCCATTCTGGCATTTGTATTTCCCATTCTTTTTCTGTGAGCCATCCAATTTTACCAAACCCTCCAATCCATCTAGCATGTTTAATTTCTAATTTATAAAAATTAAATCCATGAAAGTTAGCGTATTTTTTACTTTCAGGCAATAATGAAAAAAATCTTTCTTTACAAAACTCAAGTTCTATTTCAGATATATTTTTTAGATTTCCTACTAAAGTTAGTCTAGAGTTATCCTGAGCATCCTCTTTTTCTTTTTTTGCTAAAATTGTTATACATGCTTTTTGATTAGCTTTAAGGTTTTTTGTATGCTCTGCTATATCACTTAAATATAAATAAAGACTTCTATCTCTACCTGAAACGAATGTAACTAAACTTCCAAATGGGTAGTTGCTTTTTGAAAGAGATATTGTGGATAGTACTGCTGTTTTAGTATTTCTTAATAGTCTAACAGCATCATTAGTATATTCTTTTATTTTATCCTTCATTTTTATATTTTACTATTAGGTTTTTTTCTTTTACAAAGATAGGTATTTGATATATTCCTGATAGTTTATCTGTAGTTAATAAATCATTAAGTTCTCCATATCCTTCTTGCTTACCATTTTTTAATAATAGAATCTTATTACTAAATTGATATGCAAGATTAATATTATGTAGGACCATTACTATCCCAATACCTTCTTTTGCTTTTTTTTCAATTAGATTCATTAATTCTTTTTCATAAAATAAATCAAGGTTAGCAGTTGGTTCATCAAGAAATAGATATGATTCATTATTCTTGTTATTATACAGTTGTATTAGGCATCTTGCAATATGTACCCTTCTTTTTTCTCCACCTGATAATGAATTTACTTTTCTTTCTAACAGGTCTTCTATTTTACATTCTTTAGATACTATTTCTAAGTTTTGTGTAAATGATCCAGATTCTTTTTTAATTTCTTCTATCCATCCCATTTCAATAATCTCCTTAACTGTATAATTGTATATTATTTCTTGATTCTGGGAAAGTACACTTCTAATCTCAGCTCTTTTTTGAATGGAAATTTTTTCTAAATCAATTGACTCATACTTAATACTACCTTTAGTTGGTTTAATATCTCCAGAAATTAGCTTGATTAATGTAGATTTTCCAGCTCCATTTGGACCCAAAATAGTTAATATTTCTCCAGGATTAATTGTAAGATTAAGATTTTGTAATATCTTTTTTTCTTGAATTTTGTATGATAATGATTTTATTTCTATACTCATTTATTTCTTATTTTGAAGATTAACCATAAGAAAAAAGGTGATCCCAAGGCACTTGTAATTAAACCAACTGGTAGTTCAGCTGGATTTATTATTGTTCTTGAAATCATATCTGATATAATTAACAATGATGCGCCACCTAAAGCTGAGCCATAAAGTACATATTTGTGATTAAATCCTCCAAGTAATCTAATCATGTGGGGGATTATTAGCCCTACAAATCCAATCATTCCAGAAAGGGCTACGCTAGAGCCAACTACTATTGCCGAGGTAACAATCACATGCATTTTTAGTTTTTTTACATCAATCCCTAGTCTATATGCTTCATCTTCACCTAATTGTAATATGTCTAATTTTCTAGAAAATTGTATTTTCCAGACTATCATGATAAATATTAGTATAATTGTTGGGATAATTATTTGCCAAGAGGCGCCTCCAAAACTACCCATTGTCCAAAATGTCAGTCCTCTCAATTCACTATCGTCACTTATATATGTTAGAACTCCAATACCTACTCCTGCAAATGCATTAATTGCTATTCCGGCCAGTAATAAATATGTGATACTATGATAGCCAAATTTCTTAGTCACTAAAAATAAAATAAAAATTACCATTATGGATCCTATTATTGCAGATATGGGAATAGCAAATAAGGCTATAGAAGAAGTGAAGATTGAAGGTAGTACGACAATAGCTGTAGCGGCTCCAAGTGCAGCTCCTGCTGAAACTCCTATTAATCCTGGTTCAACAAGAGGGTTTCTAAATAATCCTTGCAGACAAGCCCCAGATATTGAAAGAGCTGCTCCAACAAATCCAGCAAGTAGTACTCTAGGTATTCTAATTTCTAACAAGACTGTTTTGTCAAGAACTTTTGCTTGATTTTTTATAATATCAAATATTGATAAATTAAAGCTTCCAATGGATATTGCAAAGAAGAAGGATGTTCCTAATAAAATTAATAGAAAAATAATGATGATTTTCTGATTAACTTTCATATCTAAATAATAATGATTATTCTGATATTTTTAATGAGATTATTTTTAGTGCATTAAGAACTGATTTTATTGTTCTAGGTCCGTATCCTAATACAGACATTCCATCATCAATAATAAAGCCATTATTTTTTCCAGCATTTGTTTTTTTAAACATCGTATTTTGTCTTATTTCTTCAATATTAGATCCTTTGTGCAGATCTCTTGATGGTAAAATAATGAAATCTGGATTTAGAGATAATATAGATTCTGGTGTTACAGATTTCCAGCCTTCTAATGATGCGTAAATATTTGTAACACCTAACATTTTAATAAAGGAGTCTCCACTTGTGCCAGAACCTGCAACCACAGGTGATGTGCCTTTCATGCTAAGAATCATCATAACTTTTATGTCTTTGAGTTTTGTATTCTTTTTTTTATTATCTATTTTTCTAACCAAAGGATCTATATTGTTAGAAATATAATTTAATGTTTCCTCTGTTTTATTTATAATCTCACCTACGCATTTTATTTTTTTAATTATACCTTGAATTGATTGTTCTTCTTCAATAATTCTTAGATCAATTTTGCTTTTTTTTAATTGTTCAATAATTATTTGAGGTCCAATATCATTTTCGCTTATTATTAATGATGGATGCATAGATAGAATTCCTTCTGAAGATAAATTTCTAATATAACCAACTGAAGGTAATTTTTTTGCTTGTTTTGGGTAGTTTGATGTTATGTCTACAGCAACTATATTTTCTTCAAATTCTAGCTCATAAAGGATTTCAGTTATTGAACCTCCTATACTAATAATACGATTCGTTTTATTAGTTTTTGAGCATATTTCTTCGGATATTATTGTTGATTGATTTTGAGAGTATATATTATTACTATTAATAAGTACTAAAAATATTGTTAAAAGAGTATAATTCATATTGTTAAATATTTAGCCCGAGCATATTGCTCGGGCTTCTTAATATTAAGACTAACTTAACTTCTTACTGAAGGATTAGTTTCTTATTAATCACGCCATTATTAGTTGTAATTTCTAGTAAGTAAACTCCTTTAGTATAAGTAGCTAAATCAACTTGCTTAGTGTATTCACCTATAAACTGTTGTAAGTTTTCAGTGTATACAACCTCACCAACTACGTTGATTATTCTAACTTCTAGATCTTGAACATCTTCTGACGTAAATGATACGTTAAAGATATCTCTAGATGGGTTAGGATAAACATCTAAGTTGTTGATAGCTGTTCCACCTTCCATTCTTACTACAGTAGGCTGAGTC